>JABAHP010006759.1_pt2 | contig 10998 bp, 10 predicted proteins | sample 7062081 | NCBI WGS metagenome assembly JABAHP01 (sample SAMN14534357, study PRJNA622989) | marine sediment metagenome | biome: marine biome [ENVO:00000428]; feature: marine pelagic biome [ENVO:01000023]; material: deep marine sediment [ENVO:00002113] | place: India: Gulf of Kutch | collected... | reverse complement strand
TTATCATCTGTGTTATAGTAATTCGGAGCCAATCAGTCCAAATTGGGGAGACAGAAGTGACCTATACGATTGCGGTTGCAGGCAAAGGCGGAACCGGAAAAACGACTATCTCGGCCTTGGTCATCGACTATCTGACCCGGAGCAAAAAGGGTTCGGTGCTCGCCATCGACGCCGATCCCAGCACAAACCTGAACCTGGCCTTGGGCGTGCCCCTCGACGATACCGTGGGAGATGTGCGCGAGGAGACCGCCACCGCCGTCGGCGGCAGTGGGGCGCTGAGCGGCATGAGCAAGTGGGACTATCTCGACTATCGCATCAACGAAGCCCTGGTCGAGGAGATGACCTTCGACCTGCTGGCTATGGGCCGCCCCGAGGGTCCTGGTTGCTATTGTGCGGCCAACAACATCCTGCGCACTTCGGTGGATCGCCTGTCCGATGCCTACGACTATGTCGTGATCGACAACGAGGCGGGCTTGGAGCACCTCAGCCGCCGCACCACCCAGGACGTGGACCTGCTGTTGTTGGTTTCCGACCCCTCGCTGCGGGGCATCATCGCCGCCGGGCGTGTGGCGGAATTAGTCGACGAACTCAAGACCTCGGTCGGTGCCGTCTACCTCATCGTCAACCGAGTGAACGGCGACGCCCTACCCGAGCCGCTGCTGAAAGCCATCGAGGAGCACAAGCTGAACCTGGCGGGCATCATCCCCGCCGATCCGGCCGTCAACGAGCTGGATGCCCTGGGCGAACCCCTGGTCAAGTTGCCGGAGGACGCGCCTGTCCGTCGCTCGCTGAGCGCGATACTGGCTTCGGTGAACGGGGGGACGGGATAGGGCCTGGTCAGGTCGGACAGGCTGCAGGCGAGCAGGCGGGGGCGGGGTGACCCATGAAAGAGGCGCTGCTCTACGAGAAACTGGCTGACCAGCGGGTGCGCTGTTACCTTTGCGCCCACCGCTGCGTCATCGCTCCGGACCGCAAGGGCGTGTGCAAGGTCCGCGAGAACCAGGCGGGCGTGCTCCACACCCTGGTGTACGGCATTCCCCTCTCGCAGGCGGTGGACCCCATCGAAAAGAAGCCCTTGTTCCACTTCTACCCCGGCAGCACCGCCTTCTCCATCGCCACCGCCGGGTGCAACTTCCGGTGTGACTTTTGCCAGAACGCCGACATCTCCCAGATGCCCCGCGACAGGGGGCGCATTGTGGGCAGCACTGCATCGCCGGAGCAAGTGGTCCAGGCCGCCCAGCGGTACAATTCGCGTTCCATCGCCTACACCTACACCGAGCCGACCATCTTTTTCGAGTACAGCTACGATATCGCCCGCCTGGCCCACGGGGCCGGCATCGCCAGCGTCTATGTGACTAACGGCTACATGACCTCCGAGATGCTGGAGCTATTCCAGGGCCTCGCCAACGGGCATGAACCGTGGCTCCATGCGGCCAACGTGGACCTGAAGGCCTTCCGTGACGAGACCTACAAAGACGTCTGCGGTGCCCGGCTGCAACCGGTGCTTGATTCACTGAAACGGATGAAAGAGTTGGGCGTCTGGGTCGAGGTCACCACCCTTGTGGTGCCCGATCTGAACGACTCGGAGGAGGAGCTGGGCGAGATCGCCCGGTTCATAGCTGCCGAATTGGGCGTCGAGGTCCCCTGGCACGTCAGCCGCTTCCATCCCGACTACAAGATGTACGATCGTGGGCCCACGCCCGCGGGCGCGCTGCAGCGCGCCTACGAGCTGGGCCGCGAGGCGGGATTGAGATACGTCTACGTGGGCAACATGCCCGGCGCCCGGCTGGAGGATACGCTTTGCCCCAACTGCGGTCAGACCGTGCTCGAGCGCTGGGGTTTCCAGGTGAGACGCCGTAACCTCCGCGATGGCAAGTGCGGGCACTGCGGTACGCCCATTGACGGAGTCGCGATGGGCTAGTTGGGACATCTGAGCGAGACCGGCTGACCAATGACCGGGTCGTGCTTTGCGGGCTGGTCATTGGTCCCTTTGATTCTGGTGGAGAAGACAAACCGTGCGCATACTTTTCGTCGAGAAACAGATTGACTACGAGCCCCTGGGCCTGTTGTACCTTTCCAGCGTGCTGCGGGGGGCCGGGCACGAGGTGCGCCTGGCCATTGCCAGCGATGGGGATCCAGTATCCACCGCCCGGGCCTGGAAGCCGGACGTCGTGGGCTATAGCGTGTACACCGGATCGCAGGCCTACTACCGGGACCTCAATCTCCGGATCAAAGGAGCGGTGGACGTCGTATCGGTCTTTGGCGGCCCGCACCCCACCTACTTTCCCGAGTTCATCGAGGAGCCTGGCGTCGATGCCGTATGCATCGGCGAGGGCGAGGGGGCCATGCTCGACCTGGTCCAGGCGCTGGAGAAGGGCCGGGACCTGGCCGGGATCGAGAACTGGTGGTTCAAACAGGGTGACGGGGTGGAGCGTAACTTGGTCCGCGCCGCCGAGGATGACCTGGATGTCATTCCCTTCCCCGACCGGGAGCTGCTGTTCGAGGCCGACGAGTTCACCCGGCAGAGCGGCATCAANNCCTGGCCGGGATCGAGAACTGGTGGTTCAAGCAGGGTGATCAGGTGGAGCGAAACCCGGTCCGCGCTGCCGAAAACGACTTGGACGTCATCCCCCTCCCCGACCGGGAGCTGCTCTTCGAGGTGGATGAGTTCACCCGGCAGAGCGGTATCAAGCACTTTATCACCAGCCGGGGATGTNNCCCCATGCAGTTCGTGGTCTTTCTCGATGACCTGTTCATTGTCTACGAGAGCTGGCTCCAGGAACTCGCCGACAAGTTCCCCCGCGAGGTGGGGCTGCCCTTCTTCTGCAATGTGCGGGCCAACCTGGTGACACCCAAAAAGATCGAGCTGCTCAAGCAGGCCGGATGCGCTAGCGTGGGCATGGGCCTGGAAACCGGCAACCCCAAGCTGCGCAACGATATCCTGAAGCGCAACCTGACCGACGAGCAGATCGTCGAGGCCAGCGACCTGATCCGCGGGGCGGGCATCGAGCTGCTCACCACCAACATGCTTGGCCTGCCGGGCGGCACCCTGGCACATGACTACGAAACCCTGGCCCTGAACCACGCCTGCAAGCCGGCCTACGCCAATGCCTTTCTCTACCAGCCCTATCCCCGCACTGAGCTGGGCGACTATGCTCGCAACGGCGGCTACGTTGAGGGCGCCCTGGATGACATCGACCCCTCGGCCTGGGAGCGGTCGGTGCTGCGTTTCTCCACGCCGGAGGAAAAGCGCCAGATCGAGAATCTCAACAAGCTCTTTGCCCTGGCGGTGCAGTGGCCCTGGCTCACCGGCCTGGTGCGGCGCCTGATCACGCTCCCGCCCAACCCGCTTTTCCGCCTGGTCTACAAGCTCTGGAAGGGATACGCCATCAAGAACCGCATCCACCCCTACCGTCCTTCCCTGCGCGAGTTCATGCAGACCGTGCGGCGATTCATGCGCTTTGATTGAGGCTGTCCTTGCGTGTGGCACACACAATAGTGGGGGCTGGGATCAGATTCCCAGCCCCCTGTTCCATGTGTCTTCCTCACCAGGCCCCAACCGGTGGGGAAGATGTGGAAGCGATAAAATCGATCAAAGATGGGTCGCTCGCCGTCATCCTGTGGCGGGCAACCGCGTCCCGTAGCTGAGCTAGACCTCTACAGCCTTCCAGCGCCCCCCGCGGAAGCGCAGGAAATTGATCAGCCCCCGCATCGACAGGTCCAGGGCCAGCGCGATCCAGGCCCCCAAAAGTCCCCAGTCGAAGACAATGGCAAACAGGTAGGCCAGCGGCAGCCTGATCAACCAGATGGAACTGCCGGTCACGATCATGGGAAAGCGGGTGTCTCCGGCGCCCCGCAGCCCGCCGGGAAAGACCATCGTCGCCGCCAGCAGCGGCTGGATCAGGCCCACCATGCGCAGCGGCATGGTGCCGATCTCGATGATCTCGGGATCATTGGTAAAGAAACCAACGATCTGGGCTGGAAAGAGCAGGAACAAGATCCCGATAGAGCCCATCAGCGCTGCGGCCAGTCGGTAGGCGGTGTATCCGCGCTGCTGCGCGCCCTCTGGGTCGCCGGCGCCCAGTCTCTGGCCCACCAGCGTGGTGGCAGCCAGAGCGAACCCAAACCCCGGCATGAATGACAGCGACCAGCCGTTCATCGCTACCTGGTTGGCGGCGTAGGACACGGTGCCCAGCTCGGCCAGGATGCGGGCAAAGACCATGTGTCCCGACCGGAAGAAGAGCTGCTCTACCCCTGACGGCAGGCCCACGCGCAGGATGCGGCGGATCATCTCCGCGTCTGGGCGCAGGCCCGACAGCCGTAGCCGGATACCGGAGCGGCCCTTGAGCAGCAGGCCTATCACCAACAGGCCGCCAAGTGTCCGCCCCGTGGCGGCGCCCATCGCCGACCCGACGACGCCCATCTTGGGCAGTCCAAAGGGTCCGTTGATGGCCGTCCAGGACACGACAATGTTCACGACGTTCACCACCAGCATCACGAACAGCGGCGTGCGGGTGTCGCCCGCACCGCGCAGGCTGGCATTGCCGATGAACATCAGGGTCGAGAAGAAAAAGATGCTGGCCACTGTGCGCAGGTAGGAGGTGCCCAGTACTACGACCTCTTCCTCCGCGCCCAGCAGCCTCACCGCTGGCCCGGCCAGTGTGACACCCAGTGAGGTGGCCACGATCCCGATCAGCACGCCCAGCAACATTGACTGGCGTAGCACCTCGTTGGCCTGGGCCTTTTCACGCGCGCCCACAAAGCGGGCGATGAGGGCCGTGGCCCCGGTGGCGATGGCGCCAAAGAGCATGGTGGCCACAAAGACCCACTGGTTGGCCAGCCCGACGGCAGCCAGTGAGGCTGCACCCAGGTGGCCGACCAGGTAGGTATCCACGATGCCCACCATCATGCTCAGCAACTGCTCGCCCATGGCCGGCAGCGCCAGCCGGAACACGTCCTGCCGGATGGTGGCCTGCTCCGAGCGTGGCTGGGTTAGGTTACTGATGCGCTGTCGCAGCGCCTGTGCTATCGGCATCATCCTACGCCAGCGCTCTCAGTGCATCTGCCAGGCGTCTCAGGGTCTCGCCGTCCACCGTATAGTACCTGGCGTTGCCTTCCCGGCGCATGCGCAGCACGCCTGCAGTAGCCAGCAGATTCAGATGGCGTGACACGGCTGGCTGGGAGATATCCAACTGCTCCACAATCTCCTGGGCATACAACTCCCGGCCCTGGAGCAGCGTCAGGATCTGCAACCGGGTCTCGTCGGCCAGTGCCTTCAACGGCGGGTACAGCGACGCTACGTCTACTGTCGTTTCCGAAGCTGGTGTGGAGCGGCAATTGTAGAACAGGTACAAATTGTCGGCGCTCTGGGTATAAGCTACATAGGGTCCCACGTAGCAGGAAGGAATAAACACCACGTTGGCGATGTCGGGCAGGGCATTCGCGATCGGCTCGGGAACCAGCCGCCCGGTGACCGCCGTAAAGGTCTCCCGAAAGTCGCTGGATCCATACTTGCCTTCATTGCGGGCCACGCTTCGCTCCATCAGCGAGCGCGTGCTTTCATACTCCTCAGCGTAGGCTGCATGCCAGAATCGCTCTAGCGCCGTCAGCAGCCGCGCCTTGAGTTGTTGCCCGTCCCGGACCAGGGCTGTTACCTCTGCTGGCGTCACTTCCGATCCGATCTTGGCCAGGTAGCCGCCCATTCAGCGGGGTCCTCCATGAGGTCCAGCAGCTCGGCCGGGCTCGGGGAGGGGGAGGCGCCCCTTGCCAGCGCGCGCAGGGCGATAAGCTGGTAGTGCGGGGCAGGTATCGCGTCGAGCTTTGTGAGCAGTTCGTCGAAAGTCGCGTCGAATGCCCCGGCCGGCAGGCGGGCGACCAGTTCGCCCGTGAAGCGCTGGTAGCGACCGGGAAACGAGATCAGCGTGCACAGATCTCCGCGCAGGTCTTCGGGCAGGCCGGCGCGCGTCTCGCGCAGCCAATCGCCCAATCCCTCAAACCTGGGAGCAGCGCACAGCAAGCTCACTGTAGCCAGGAGGCTGTGAGTCAGTGAGCTTCCAAATCCAATCCGCAGGGGCGAAAGCCCCTCAATCAAGTCCGCCATCGTTCCTCACCATGAGTTTATAACAATATAATTATAATCAAGGAATGGCGAATGTCAAGTGGCTCGTGGTGATTGGTTCTGGCAATCTCCTCGGGATTGAGTATGTAGGGCAGTGTGCCGGACCGAAAATCTGAAGGGAAAAAGCAGGCCGCGGGGGTCCCTGTGCGATCAGCTTGAGTGGCGGCCGCTCAGAACACATGATCTCTTTATCAGCCGCGAAGAACGCTGGACGCCCTGGTCCCCGCGCTATCAGCCTGAATGGCGATCGCGCAGGACGCTGATGATCTTTTGATCGGCCACGGGGAACGCGTACGTATCCAGGTGGTCGAGGGTGACCCACCGGAGATCCGTGCAACCCAGGAGTTGGGGGTCGCCGCGCAGCCAGTCGCACTCGAAAGCGTACAGTGTCATATAAAAGTGGGTGAAAGCGTGCTCGACCTTGCACAGCAATTCGCCGATCTGGATCTCGATCCGCAGTTCCTCATAGATCTCGCGGTGCAGGCAAGCCGGCAATTCCTCGCCGGGGCGCCGCTTGCCGCCCGGAAACTCCCACAGGCCGCCCAACATCCCATCCAGGGGACGCTGAGTGATCAAAAAGTGTCCGTCGCCGTCCCAGATGATCCCGGCCGTCACGTCGCGATGGGGACGTCGTGTTCGTGTGGCCCGTATGGGTAGTGCGTTCTGAATGCCCTCGCGACGCGCCTGGCACCTGTCGCCTACGGGACAGAGGAGGCAGCGGGGTGTTTTCGTGCACACCATGGCCCCCAGGTCCATGAGCGCCTGGTTGAAATCGCCTGCCTGCCCTGGCGGCATCATCATTTCCGCTAGCCTCTCCAGAGCGCGCTGGGTATTGGGCCTTCCCGGATCATCGTCAATGGCAAAGAGGCGGCAGAGGACGCGCCGCAGATTTCCATCGAGGGCAACCGCGTCGTACCCAAAGGCGATGCTAGCCACGGCGGCGGCAGTATACCTGCCAACGCCGGGAAGGTCGCGCAGGGCCTCCGGCGTTCTCGGTATCTCGCTGTGACGTTGGGCCACCACCTGCCGGGCGGCGCGATGGAGGTTGCGGGCGCGGGCATAGTATCCCAGCCCCTCCCATGCCTTCAACACGTCATCTAGGGGCGCCATGGCCAGGTCGGCCAACGTGGGAAAGCGCGTCATAAAGCGCTCATAGTAAGCAAGGACCGTCTCAACCCGCGTCTGCTGGAGCATGATCTCGGCGACCCAGATCGCGTAGGGGTCGCGGGTGCGTCGCCAGGGGAGATCGCGGCGATGGCGTTCGTACCAATCCAGGAGTCGCTGTCCGATGACTGCCAGATCCTCGGTTCTGTCGACGTCATGGAACGGAGCCATAGTGTCGCTACTATACCTTGGATGATGCCCGGCGTCAAAAACGTAGTCCGGTTTGGCGGGCGAAGCACCATGGGTGTTCCGACTTCCGGAAACCATGAGCAGAGAACTGCTGACCGAACCTTTACAGATTGGAACATTTGTGCTACAATGGATCTGTCGTACCGGTTCGTGTGGGATCTTTCGCCGCTGTTGCGACTCGAGGAACGCGATGAAGAATTCAGGTGCCCTTGGTCAGAGGCAGTGACCCGGGAACGCGTAGCGTTCCCGGTATTGTTTCTCAAAAAAAGGGTGGCATCGGGATCGGGGGGTAGGGCATTTCGCGAACCAAGGACACGCAGATCTCGCCCGGGGCCCGTTCCCTTCCGTCTACCCTGCACCGGGCAGCGTTTGCGACCTTTGACGTGCCGATCATGGCATGGTATACTCCTAGTACACGACCTGATTCCCAGGGTAGAACTGCTCCAGGCTCCAGTAGGAGCGCTGGCGCGATCCGGGTAAGGCAGACAAGCATGGCAACGGGACTCCCGGTACTTGCAGTAGCAGCCCGCGCAGACGTTGCGGCAGTATTCACTACAAGCGCCCGCCAGTACGCCTGGCCTCCGGAGATTGGCGACCATGTGGGCCTATCTTAGCCTTGGGCTGGGCATGGGGTTCAACGCCGGGATCAGCCCCGGGCCGCTGCTGGCCCTGGTGATCGCCGCTTCCCTGCGGAGCGGGTTGGCGGGGGGCTTGTTGGTGGCTGTGTCCCCGCTTGTCACCGATCTGCCCATCATTGCCCTCTCGGTGCTCCTTGTGGGCAGCCTGCCGCCGGAGGCAACCCGCTGGGTGGCTACGCTGGGCGGGCTTGTTGTCGTTTGGATGGGCGTGGAGACCATCCGGTCGGGCCGCAAAGCTGTGCTCCCTGGCGAGGGTGAGGTGCAAGCCGAGCCCCGGCGTGAATTCTGGCGCGGCACTGCCGTGAATGCCTTGAACCCACATCCATATCTCTTCTGGGCCACGGTGGGCGGGCCTGCATTGGTGAGTGGCTGGCGCGAATCGCCGCTACATGCCCTTGCCTTTCTGGTTTCTTTCTATGTTTTGTTGATTGGTTCCAAGGCGGCCATTGCCTGGCTGGTCAGTCGCCAGGCTGGGGGGCTGTCACTGACCTGGTATCGCCGCGTGCTTCAGGGCAGTGGCCTGCTGATGCTGGCCTTTGGGATATGGCTGGTATGGCAGGCCTGGGCTGGGTGAGTTGGCAGAGTACTGGGCGGTCAGGGAGGTGATCTGGTGAGGGTTCAGGTTGGCACAGCTGTACTAGAGTTGGTGCAAGGCGACATAACAATGCAGGGCACGGAAGCCATCGTGAATGCCGCCAATAGCTCGCTGCTCGGCGGAGGTGGTGTGGATGGCGCAATTCACCGGGCTGGAGGACCTCAGATCCTGGCCGAGTGCCGCGAACTGGGCGGGTGCGCCACCGGTGATGCCAAGATCACCACCGGGGGCCGCCTGAAGGCCAGCTATGTGATCCATGCCGTGGGCCCGATCTACTGGCGTGAGGGAGCGGAGCGGGCGGAGGAACTGCTGGCCAGCGCCTACCGGCGCAGCTTGGAGGTGGCAGCCGAGCACGGGGTGCAGAGCGTGGCCTTTCCCGCCATAAGCACCGGCGCCTATGGCTATCCGATGGACGAAGGGGCCCGCGTCGCCCTGCAGACCGTGATTGACTACCTTGTGGCCCAGAAAGAGGACGGCATCCGCCTGGTGCGCTTTGTCCTATTCAGCGGGCAGGCGTACCAGGTCTTCCAGCGAGTGCTGTCCGGGCTTGTCGAAGACGCGGCGCGGTCCTGAGGAGGGAAGCTTGTCTGGTCAATGTCAGATCTGTGGAAAGCAGTCCAACCTGATCGCGGACGTGCTGTCACTGTGCGCCGACTGCATCCAAACTCATCCCGGTGAGGCCATTTCGTCCATGCGTGATGCACATGCCGCGATCCGCCGCGAGTTCGATCTTCCGCCGGCGCCACCCCGCACCGAGGGTGGTGTTGAATGTCCCCTGTGCGTCAATGCCTGTCTCTTGGGCGAGGGCGAGATCGGCCTCTGTGGTGTGCGAACCGCGCACGATGGGCAGTTGGTGCACCTGGCGGGCGCGCCCGCGGGCGCGCTGGTCAGTTGGTACGACGATCCCCTGCCCACCAACTGCGTGGCCGATTGGGTGTGCGAGGGCAGCCGCGCTGCAAGCACACCGGGCGGGCGTGGCAAGGTCAACCTGGCGGTATTTTACGAAGCTTGCACGTTCAACTGCATTTCCTGCCAGAACTGGCATTTTCGCCTCAAGCGCCCGCTGTGTCGTGTCAGCGCCGAGGAACTGGCGGCGCAGGCGCACCAGGGCACATTCTGCGTGTGCTACTTTGGCGGCGATCCCACGCCCCAGCTGTTGCACGCCCTGGCCGCCTCGCGCATCCTGGCCGAGCAGGGCATTACTATCTGTTGGGAGACCAATGGCTCTATGGAGCCCGGCCTGCTGGATCAGGCCATCGAACTGTCCTTGCAGACCGGAGGCTGTATCAAGTTCGATCTGAAGGCGGCTGACCCCAGTCTTCACCTGGCCCTGACCGGGGTCTCGAACCGGCGCACGCTGGAGAACTTTCGCCGGGCCGCCGGCCACATCGCCCGGCGGCCATCCCAGCCCTTGGTGATCGCGAGCACNNTTCATCGCCGATCTCGATCCCGAGATCCCCTACGCGCTGCTGGGCTTCCATCCCCACTTCTTTGTACCCGACCTGCCGCGCACCTCGGTGCGCCATGCAGAGGCGGCGGAGGCCGCTGCGCGGGAGGCCGGGCTAACCCGCGTGCGCGTGGGCAACCGCCACCTGCTCTCCCGTGCCTATTGACCGTGGAATAGCAGGCGCAGAGCCTTTCCCAGGTGCCCTCTTTCTGGTATAATGCCCTCAGTCGAGATGGGAGAGGAGCCGAATGACTGACCGGATCGTGTCTTCGAAGAAGAAGGGGGAGGAAGTGGGCCTGGATGTAGGACTCCGCCCCCAATCCCTGGACGAGTATATTGGGCAGGATCGAGTCAAGGAGAACCTGCGCATTCTCCTCGAGGCGGCCAAGGCCCGGGACGAGGCCTTGGACCACGTGCTGATCTACGGCCCGCCCGGCCTGGGCAAGACCACGCTGGCCCACGTGCTATCCAACGAGATGGGCGTCAATATCAAGGTCACAGCTGGCCCGGCAATTGAGCGTGCCGGCGACCTGGCAGCCATCCTCACTAACCTGCACAAAGGCGACGTGCTGTTCGTCGACGAGGTTCACCGCCTGGGTCGGGCCGTGGAAGAGGTGCTTTACCCTGCCATGGAGGACTTTGCCCTGGACATTGTCATTGGCAAGGGACCGGGAGCGCGTAGCATACGCCTCAAGCTGCCGCGGTTCACCATCGTCGGCGCTACCACCCGGCTGGCGCTGATGACGGCGCCGCTCCGGGCCCGTTTCGGTGCTGTGTATCGCCTTGGTTTCTACGAGGAAGACGCGATGCAGGATATTGTGAGGCGCTCGGCTGGCATTCTCGAGAT
>JABAHP010023077.1_pt2 | contig 11030 bp, 20 predicted proteins | sample 7062081 | NCBI WGS metagenome assembly JABAHP01 (sample SAMN14534357, study PRJNA622989) | marine sediment metagenome | biome: marine biome [ENVO:00000428]; feature: marine pelagic biome [ENVO:01000023]; material: deep marine sediment [ENVO:00002113] | place: India: Gulf of Kutch | collected... | reverse complement strand
CATATGGATATTCCCAACCAAATTAACCCCGTGCAGGCCCTTCTGCGCTGTATATACCCCTACTCACCACAACCAGACATGGCTTTTCGCCGTCGTTATTATCTACAATTATCCAATAGACACATTGTGACATTGACCCTTATNNCCATGGTTGCATCCTTAATAAGTAGTTTTTCATTTCGATTGTGATGCGCTTATCCCTACATTCTTGAAATTGTCACGTCCTCAATGATAGCCTCAATGTCATTGAAGCCATCTCTGTAGCCACGACAAAATTCTCTGGAAAAATACCTCCAATAATAAGGGACTATTTCTCCAGAGAATCCTATCCGATAGCCCCACTCGTAATTTGTTTCGTTTGATCTTTTAGGCGTCACCTTAATCTCCTTAATCACCCCAACCATCACCACTAATGGGACCATAAATAGTGTTTCAATGGCGGGGCGCCTACAAAGAAAGTTGTTCCAATTTTACTGCAATTTGTAGTAATGGTCTGATGCCTAGTGAAATACCTGGTTCTGCGTTGAAAAACCACTGTTTGGCGACAACATAATAGATTATACCACCAACCAATCTTTTTTCCTTATCTTTCGTGATTACGGCATATCTATTGCTGACGACAGGTTCAATTTCGACTTGTGTGGAAATCCTGATATTCATCATCTTACAAACTTCCTTTCACCAACCACACATTACTAACAGCTACACCATTTTGCGCATTGAATGCGAGGCGCCTATCCGTACATCAGGTGTCTTGTGANNGTACAAAACACACACCAAGACTACAGACTATTGTACCCCCTCAATTTTTTGTTTCTCCCCCGTAATACTTAGAGAGGAGCGATAATGTTTTAGAGGGGGCAAAAAGAGAGATTTGTACTTCTTATGTGGGTATCGGCGCGCTTTGAATGAAGGATAACTGGATTAGATCTGGGTTTCCGCCGCCGCAACGCCCAAGGTCCGTGTAAAAATCCTGGTGTTCAAGATAGCAGCCTACCTAAACATGCGCTTGAACCTTACCGTAGGCTCGACCAGGAAATGAAAGGGATAATATTGTACCCCTACAAAATCAGGCGATAGTTGACGGAGTGTAAAATCGTGTTGTGTACTACATGTTGTTGTGTCGTTACTTTTGACCACAACCTTATCGATAGTTGTTCCTCGGACGAAAATTTCTTGTAGTACAAATGTACTATTTGTATAGTACAAACCAGCGCAACCAGATACCACTGAAGCCCAATAGCAGATATGCGATACTCCATCCTGGTATAGACCCGCTAGAGCCGCTAATGGAATTGTCTAGTTTATATTTACTCCAGTGGCATTTGGCCACGCTGGCGCTGGGAACCTAGTCGGCGTACCGATTATAGGCCACTTTAACCCAGTCCAGACATGGCTCTATTGAGCTACAAACGCGCGGGGTAAACGGGATTTGTAGGGTACAAAAAGACAAAAACTTTCCTACAAAGCTAATATCCTCACGACCGATTTTTGTGGCCAACGGCTAAGCCATCGGCGCATACAAAAACACGATTGTCGATTATTGGGTCTTTTAGATGCCCGGATTAGCAACCTCTTAATCTAATGAGGCGCTGTTCCAATCCCATTCACACCTACCCCTTTGCGCGCTTGGGTTCATGGCTCATTAAAGACAGAAAGTATAATCCAGACTTGGTGTGATAAACAAAAAGGGCTGGCCAAGTTCACTACTATGGTGATTAGCCTCGAACGCTGCAATACTGCGACCTAACCAGTATATTCACTCGGAGAATCGACACGGCTCAGACATTTCGTCCTTTATCGACTTCCCCTGTGAACTAATCCTTTTGGATTTCGCGTTTCACCTCGTTCCCAAGACCAGCCCCTTTGTAGCCTACAAAAAATAGGAATATGGAACACAAAGGGTGAAATTGTTCCATAGGGCCTGCTTATAAGAGGACCACCAGACAATATCATCTGGGTTCCTACCCTTTCTGACCCCCAATTAAGCTAATTGTCATAGGCGATCGGGATAAACCCAAACCCTCGATTAGTGCATCGGTTCCTATTTTCCGGAGAATCCAATAAACTGGCAATTATCTCCCCTAGGCGGACAAACCGCCCCGATAATTTTTACCTTACCACTGACCAAGATCTTAAGACCTTACCACGACCAGTTCGTCGGATTGGTGAAATTTCCAAACTACACTTTTCTGTCCCGCCCAGCCAGTTCAGCGTGTACCATTCTATAAGAGCTTGCTAAGGCCCCCATAGGACGCATCGGACTTTTGTACATGGTTTCCCGGCGCCGTTAGGCGCCTTGTACTCGACACACCCAAAGACCCTTGAACCGGACCTAGCCTATCCGGTAGACCCCTTCGCGCGCTTTGCGCTATAGGTATGTTTTCAACATACGGAAATCAATGCCGACGTGCCTATCACACTGGGCGATTTACAGACGCTTGGCGCAGCCGCACACGGTTTCTGTCGTTTATCATTGAAGATAGTCTAGTGGATGACAGTCCGAAGAGACACTACAGACGTGTTCTCGCAGCTTGACGCGGAATTCAGGGATTGCAACCTTATATCCGCGATTGACGCACGATATACGCATTTACAGTACAGCTTTCACGACGATAGCTTGACCTACGCGCTTTCCGCAACGTTGGCAAGACGTTATCCCTGCATCTAGCGCGCAGACTATCCCCGCTATCCCGTACCTTAGGCGCAGACCGCGTTCCAGCGTCTTATAACCGTTTTGTCGGTTACGGCGGGTTAGACCGATAACATGACACAGCCTCTCAGACCCGATAATAGCGTATTCCACACATTATCAGACCCTACGGCAAGACTGCCGTTTTTATCGGACGCACCCCTTCCGCGACGGATTCGCGCATACGATACGCGCTCCCGCACTGACGGTACACAGTACGTGTCCGATTATGGACACCAGACAGCGCTTGAGTATGATGCGCCTATGTTATGGGGCGTTACCCCACGTCCGGTAATGTCCATCGTGGCGCGCCCCGCTGCTCAAACGAGGCGCGCGGACGGCGGACACTAACCCTGGAGAGAAGAGAATACTCGGACCTACGGCGCCACCTTAGCGAACAACGTCCGAATAGTACCGGCGCCCTTACGCCGACACAACAGCGTATCGGCAATGCCGGAAGCATTCTCGGACCCGAAACCGAGCGCCTTATCGGGCGTATACCCAGCGCCGTTCTCGGACTGTACCCTCAGCGCGTCGCGCACCTGTTCGATGTGTGCGACAGTATCTTCGATATTATCGCACCCACACGCCATGACGGCGTCGAACGCTCGGCGCAGCTTCGCGGACTGATTGTACAGCGTAGCGTTGTCCACAAACTGCTCGGCAGTGAACGTACCCTCAGCGACAGCAGTTGACATAATAGGACTCCTATTGTTATCAGACTGCCCCAGCCTCGGGACACCCTGTCCCGAAACTAGGACAGAGTATTCACCTTGGGATTATAGGGCGTGCGACATTCGCCGCACTATGTGTCGCGCGTTGTGCGCGTCGCTTCATGCTACCTACATTGTAGGATATAACTAAGGTAAAGTCAACAATTCTACCTTTTTTCTTTTTTATCCGGAATTTCCGATAATTCCTACCCAAAAATGCAAGAAAGTTCAATTTTTTTGAACCTTTCCGATAAAAAATACTTCGATTTTCACTGGAAAAGGTCCGTTTTCGTCCGTATTTTTAGCTTAAAAACACATTTATTATAAACGTCCTATAGGGTAAGTTATGTTGGTTCGATAAAATTTAGTCCTATAAACGCTAGTTCAAGATAATTTCGCTGTTTTTGAGGGTAAAAATGAGGGTAAGTGGGTTATTATTGGGCTGTGCAAATAACATCGAGTTTAATTTATACTTCAGTCAAATAATATCATCGTTTGCACAAAGGGTCAGATAGTACCCCCGTTTGCGCTAGTGTCTCATTAGATATTATCGGCAATTAGGATTTTCACACACACTGTAAACCAGATTACCGGAACGTCCGATAAAACGCAACGCTCGAAGTCCTATAACAATTTCTTGGGCGCAGAAAAGAGGCCCTAAGTTATCGGGCCTCCTGTGTATATTATCGCTCCCCTAGTGTTTGTGTATTAGAGCGATAAATGGTTGTTCGTTTTCGTCCATATGGATTTGTTCGCCCGATATTAGACACGGGTTCGGTTGGATTATAGGAATTCCATCATAATGTCCTATAACTTTTCCTCCAGTTGGCCAACCCTCAATTTTCACTTCAGTCCCAATATCCAACATATTATCACCCCTTTCGTTATGGGCTGTTCGCAGCCCACAGGAAACACCCGATAAAATACAGTAACCAGAGACCAATGGAACATCCGATAATACTCACGAGGATGCTAAAACCACCACTAGGGCCGTTTTTACTGGACCCCTTGCCCTGTGTGGCCCGATATTCGTGGTAGCCCACTTCCCCAAAATCGAACATTATCAGACCCCCAATCCGGTCGGGTCCGAAAATTCATTAGGACCGAAAACCAAGTCAGCGACATCCTGCACTTCGACCGATAACATCTGCGGTGGATGACCTAAGTTACCGGACACAGGAATGGTCCGAGAAATCCGAAGCATGTACTTGAAGTGTCGCTTCAATACGCCGTGTTCTTTTGTCAGGTTATTGAACAACGTCTCATAATCCACTGCCGATCCGCTTGGGTCCGATATATCCTGTGCGGCATACCTTGCGTCGTGGAGCGTCCCATAATAATGCAGGGCACGACCACGAAGTGAGTCCCATAATTCCGTTGCTCTTTTCGTGTGGTCAATCATTTTATTGCCCCTATTGTGTGAGTAGCAGACAGAAGTAGATTCCGATAAGAACCGCCGAGATTACATGTAATCGTCGCAGCAGTTTATCGGAGCGTGCATTCAGTGAGTGATTCCGATAATTCACAACTTAACTCCCGATAACAACGCGGGCAGTCCGTCTTGGTTATCGGCCATGCCGCACACTGACTCAAGGTTATCGGAGCGTCACAATAACAGCACCGATAAATACCGACAAACGATTCATGTTCCGATAAGTAGCCCCAGTTCTCTCCGCAGTTATGCGGACCATGTCGTTCAAGTGCTACTGCAATGATCGTTGGTACGTCCGAGAATGTCATCGTTTTTCCCCTAGAATTCAGGTCCAGAATCGAGCATATTATCGGATAGTTCGTCATAGTCAAATGGGCATTCGTCCAGTGCGACTTCAATCCGATAATCTTCGCCGTAGTCGTCCGTCCGAGAATCGTCATTGTCGTCAAGGTCCGATAAATCACACTCCCCTGCAACGCCGAATCGAACGTCCGATACTTCACTGTCGTTCCATCGGTCGTCCAATAACTCCACTAGTTGGTAGAATTCGGTACAATCGTCGTGACTCACGTTATCGCCCCTCACAGTGGTCGTTATCGAAACACACGAACCAGCCCCCGTTATGTCCGATAACTCCGATGCCCTCGTTGGTCTGATAAAGTTCGCATCCTGTGATTGTCACAAGAACGAACACACTCAGGATGATACGTCCGATAGTCTTCATGGTTCCTCTCCCGTGTCAAAAGTGAACAAAATCGTTAACGTCCGATACGTCGTAGTACACGAATTCGGTTGGCACGTCCGTTCATGCGCGAGCGGAGTGTTGCATTATCGAGCGAAACTTTCACCATACGAAGGGCCAATAATACGATGATTCCCGCTGTCGCATACAGTGCCGTGTGAAGGTCCGATACTCCAAGGCTCGCTAGTTCGTTTAAGAGGTTCATTTTATCGCTCCTGTGTTTGAGTCTCGTTTATTCTCAGTACAAGTATAGTGTAGGATACACGAATTCACACGCAAGGTCGATAACATGAAAAAAGAAGAAAAAATATAGTCCGATAACTCAGGAGGCGTTGGGTAGTCGCAAAGATGGGGTCCGATAACCTGGAGGGGGTTGTGGTGTTTTATACAAACAGTCCGATAAGTTGATGGGGGTCCGATAAGCAGGGGGGTTCATACTAAACCAGACCCAAAATTCACCCCCCTACAAAAAAGTATATTAAAGAAATTTAAAGGGGGACCACCCTTTTCTCTTCCTTCACTCTAATCCCAAATAGAAAATATTTTTGTGTTGAAAAAAAATGTGAACTATGTATAATAAATTGGTTGGAATGTTTGCTTGTTTGTTAGAAAGGAGAAAAAATGCCATATCAGAAGTACGTGAAAAGTGAAGATGATAAAAAGGGTGTTAATTTTGTATTACGCCGTATGGTGAATAACAACAGACCGATTACAAGAATACAGAGTGTATTAAAATATGAATTAGGTATAGACTGGACTCTTCCGACAATAAATCAAAAAATCAACGGTCTTGACTTAATAGAAATTCAAAAACAACCCCTTCGTATAAAAACAGAATTAGACCCGATAACCGAATTAACAAAGCTTAGAACTACTAGAAGTATGCCACTTGGTCAACTTTGTGAACATGTTGCATCATTTTTTAAATCAGTAGTTGATGTATCTAAAGATGAAGATGTAGATGAAAAATGGAGGATTGCTAAAGACAAAGTTGAATTATGGTATAATATTACACGAGATGTCACACGAAATTTAAATGACTTAACAGAATCTGAATCTATTGCTTATTCCTATTGCACTCTCCTATATTATCTGAAAAACAAGCGCAGTACAAAAAGGGAATATGGCGGTGTTTATAGTCTATATCGCGAATGGAGTGTAGCTTATTTAAATTCACTCNNAATTAATGTAATAACTGGGGATCTTGGAAAAGATAATCATGGATAAAATACCAATAGAATGTTTAAAAGATTGTAAAACGTTATATGGATATCTTGTTTTTGATACATCATGCGGTACATGGCACTTAAAATTAGAAGATGGGACGCATATTTTAGGCAGGTTTCTTGAAACCACAATAAAACAATCAACAGAAAACAATATTCTAAATATAAGAGGTTTGAAAGGGACAAGATTAGAATTGAGACATAAAAACAACAAATATATAGTAGATCTTTTTATCAACAACAAAAAATCAGAAACTCAAAGACATTTTAATACCAGAGAAGAAGCGGAAGGGGAAATTGAGAGAATTTCAAAGGGCCTTATGTTACCATCAAAATTTATAGATCACAAAATTATAGAAGAGGAGTAAAGGGTACTAGAACTCGCCTACGTCGTATTTAAGGAATATTGGTAATATGTCGAGTTTTCTTAAAATTATAAATCCGTTTAATTCGATTACAGAGGTTTTCCTATTTAACAGCGAATCCAAATTTCATTTATATGAGCTAAACGGAAATAAATTTTTACAATGTTTAGAATGTAATGAGTCAAGAAGTATATCTGATCTTATTTATACAGCCAAAACTTTTAAAAAAGATTTTAATGGCAATTTTCGTGCTTGTTTTATGCACGCTATATGCACCCATAATAGCCAATGTCAAATAAGGAATAAAACATGTCAACATTGTAAAGGCACCGGTAAAATAACTTTATTTACATCTATTTCAGATTGTGAGTGCGTAAAATGAAAACAATATGTAAAAAATGTAAACATTATCCTACATTATGGAATGCTGGTGTATATNNTCTAATCTTAAAATATGCGAAGCGCCAGAAATCCTTAAATTAGATCCGATAACTGGTAAACTCAAACAAAGATTTTGTTTTGAATTTAATAAAGACGGAAACTGTCCCTACTATATTTCTCGTCGTGCTTTTTGGAAACATATTTGGGAAAAATTGGGTTGGTATTTTCCATAACAACAGAAATGATATTAATCAAATGATCAACGCATATAAATTCCATCAAATAGGAAGTGGTGCAAAATTTTCTGTTTGTAGAAAGTATAGATACTTATTATGGCGCAATTGGAATTTAGAAAAACCGATTATTATGTTTGTTGGTTTAAATCCATCTACAGCCGATGAAACGAATGATGATCCAACGGTGCGTCGTTGTATTAACTTTTCTAAATCGTGGGGTTACGGATCTTTATTGATGACANNCGAATCAATTAAAAAATATTGAAGATCCAATTGGACCAGATAATGATGAGTGGTTAAAATATGTTATCAAACAATCATCGCTTGTTATAGCTTCCTGGGGCACAAGAGGTGGTTTACACGGACGAGATAAAGAGGTTTTATCCTATCTGATTAATCCATGTTGTTTGGGTGTAACAAAAGATGGGTATCCTCGTCATCCCCTATATGTTGCGGCTAAAACGAAACCTAAAAAATATGAGGTGGAATATGGTATTTAGGATCTACAATAAAAATATTAAAGGAACTAACACATGGCCAGCGTAATAAAGTGTGACGTGTGTTCTAGGATTCAATACGAGCCAAATGGTTTTGATCATTATTATGATATAGAAGTTGCTATTGGAATGCAAAAGGCAAGTTCTCATGTTTGCGAACATTGTCTTCGAATTGGTGGGGATGAGATAGTAAATTTAAAATTTTTATTGGACAGGCTGCTTCGAAGTATAAAGGAACACTAAATATGCAAACACATGGTAACGTAATAAACAATTGGGGTTATCAAATGAGGAAAATCTGTAAAACATGTCGATATTGGATAAATCAAAAATATGGACAGCCAGAAAATGGAATATGCACTGGTAGTGGTAACAGCGTTGTAGAATTAACGGTTAGTGAAAATTTTGGTTGTGTATATTGGGAACCAAAAAGCGTGACCAGGAAAGAGTAGGATAATGTGCCCAATGTGTACAAATACCGATGATACTACATTACCCCTATGTGGTGACTGCAACAAAGAAGTATTGAAATGGAGAGAAGTTTGTTCTGAGTTTGGAATAGAGTTGACTCCAGAGGAAGCTGGTTTTGATAGAAAAATGGCTATATTAATGATGCTAGATAATCATACTATTATTAATGAGGATAATACATGATGTCTATTATTATTTTTATATTTCTTATGGGTGCTGGTCTTATTTTTTTATATATAGGTTTATTCGAGGTGAGATTAGGCTATCAATCATTTGGATATTTGATGATTTTGTTTGCTCTTTACTTGTTGATATGTGGAATAATATTTATTACAATGACATCCATCGAAATGATGTATAAAATCCCAATTGGAAACGGAATGATAAAATGAAGATAATTAAACCCGGTGATAGAATTATATTATATCTTGAAAATAGAAAATTTAGTATATTTACGCCAATTTCATTTGAATACGATTCTGGAAGTGAGTTACCATATCGTGTGAGACAATCGGGTTCGTGGTCTACTCTGTGTCTTGACAAAGACGCTTTTGATGTTCTACAACCACCAGAATATATCCCCAAAGTTGGTGATATAATTATTCTAACACATGAGCATGAAAGGATGGATTTACGACATAAAAAAATAAAAATTGAAACAGTTATAGAAGATGGTAATTGGACAAAAATTTCTTCTCAGGATCTTCCTCTCCCAATGAAGCAAGTATGGTTGCCACACAACACATACGAAACGATCAAACAATTTGAAGCTATGCCTCAAAAATCCTGTAAGGATTGTAAAGGTACAGGAAAAATAACGTTATTTACTTCTGTCGTTGATTGTGATTGTAAACATCAAACACCCCCTGACTTTCCAGTGCAGGGGCCTTGTTGGAATTGTGATTACGAATATTGTGAATGTGACGGTAAATGTGATTTAAACAAAGGTGGTTGTTGTAGTAAATGTGGGGTATGCTGTTGCGAAGCTTGTCTAGTTGATGGAACTTGCCGTAATTGTTTTTCTAAATCAATTTGTATGATATATACAAATATACTAAATAGGGCGGCGCGATATAATGCATTATTTCAGAAATTAATAAATTGTTACAATATTGAATAGGCATAAATAAATGAGAAAAATCCCTATTAAAGATGGCAAACTTGTCTGCCGTGGAAGTTGTGTGGGACAAACAGAACTTGTTATTGATATTCCATTTTCAGATGAATATAAATTGACATTATTATGTCCAAAATGCGGATCAAACTGGAGACTGATTCCAGATGAATTTATAGAAAAAGAAAACAAATGGAAGTCTAGTTTAGATAGAATTAATGATAAGATAAAGAAATTTTTGGATCTTCCGATAGGTACACGGTTTCGATTTTTAAATCATGATAGTGTATGTACTATCAAGGAACATTATGGAAACACTAAACTTGGTATTATAACATCCTTAGATAAGTACGATAACACAATAGTAAGTTGTGCTGTTAATCAACCAGATGATTTGAAGCATTTAGAAGTGAGAGTTGTAGAAATACCAGATAGGGAAACAGGATGATAATAGAAATATTCAAATATATTTTTGTTTTAGTGTTGATAGTTCCATTGGCCTGTGTTTTTACAACATTCTTAATTGTGACAACAAAAGCTGTATTTCAAAAGAATATTGAAGATTTTAAAATGGGAACAGGAACATTATTTGTGTTATGCTGTATTGTGGTGTGGTGTTATTTAGTAACAGAAGAAGGGAATCAACGTAGACACAATAAATTATTAAGAGAAACACAAATTAACCATATAATAGGTGAACATTATGAGAGTTGAATTAATTTGGACAGATGCCATAAATCCAAAAGGTGTTACCGAAATACTCGATGCTCCAGATGAATTATCAGAGCAAGACATAGAAAAATGGGGTATTAATTTATTAAAAGAATTTAATATTCTTGAAATTGAAAGATATAGGGAAAAAGCTCGCACTAGAACTTTTGTGTCGTGCCGATCTCTAGGAACTAATAACAAAGGACACAATTGGACTAAAAAAAATCTGGTTACTTGTAGTAATCCACGCTGGGGTTTGTATGATATATATCAGTGTACAAAATGTGGGATTTGGGGTAAAAGATATGGGTTAGATTCTGGAATTAGACGAGATTATAAATATAAAGCTAAGGCATATAAAGATTGTGATACAGCATTGGAGTTTATAGAAAAGAAAGGGAGATAATAAATGTCGCTACCGAGCGATAGAGAATATACACCAAAAGAATT
>JABAHP010003550.1_pt3 | contig 11032 bp, 7 predicted proteins | sample 7062081 | NCBI WGS metagenome assembly JABAHP01 (sample SAMN14534357, study PRJNA622989) | marine sediment metagenome | biome: marine biome [ENVO:00000428]; feature: marine pelagic biome [ENVO:01000023]; material: deep marine sediment [ENVO:00002113] | place: India: Gulf of Kutch | collected... | reverse complement strand
AACGAGATAGCTTCATCATGGAACCTGGACTTTTCCCAATTCCCCACGAATGCCGTGCTTATCTGGAGGGCGGCCGGTTCCTGGCGCATGGAGGGGATAGAGAGAGCAGAGTGTAAATAGCCATTGTCTGACTAACCACCAGACCCCTTTTCATGTAAACTGTGAATATGAAAAAGCCCGATGTGCGCATGTCCCTTGATGATATCGCCGAGGAGTACGGCGGCTTTGTCTCTTCCCTGTGCAGGCGCATCATCCTTGATGAGGATATGGCACGGGACGCGGCCCAGCATGCGTGGGCCGAGATCGTTAAAAGCTGGCCCTCGTTCCGTGGCGAGTCGAAGCTTACCACCTGGATGTACACCATCGTTCGTCGGGTCGTGATGGATTACGCCGTACGTGAGCGCACGTATTCCACACGGCACCTGAGAGACTATTTCAGGGCGGACGAAGCGCCCGTGCCTGCCTGCGGCAGGGACATGAATAAGGACATGTGGGTCAGGCAGATGTGCGACCGTTGCCTTACGGGAATACTTCACTGCCTTGATGCCGACACGCGGCTGACGTATGTGCTCAAGGATGTGGCTGGACTGTCCTATGCGGAGATGGAGGCAGTTTTCGAAAAGGACGGTGCCGCGCTCAGGCAGAGCGTGAACCGCAGCCGCAGAAAGCTCAGGGCCTTCCTCAGCGACGAGTGCTACCTGTTCAATCCCGAAGGCAGCTGCAAGTGCCGGATGAAACCCTATGTACAGGAAGTGAACCTCCGCGTGGAGTACGATAAGCTGAGAAAGGCCTCCGACATGGCAGCGTTCTTCAGGAGATCAGGCGAAATGCTTCCTGAGAAGAACTTCTGGAAAAAAGTTGCCGTTTAGGTGTCACATTTCCATTCCTTATTCCCACTAAGTACATAAATAACCCGAGAAGGAGGTCCCGGATGAAGAACATACGAACACTATCCGCGCCGTGCGGACTGGACTGCTTTAACTGCGAGCTTTACGAGGACAATGTAACAGACGAAATGCGCCAGAGGGTGTCTCCCATGCTGGGCATTCCCCCTGAAGAGGTTCAGTGTGAAGGCTGTCGTGAGCAGAGGGGCGAGCGGCTTGGCCTTCCGTTGTGCGAGACCTACAGCTGCTCCACCGAAAAGAACGTGGAGTTCTGCTTCGAGTGTGATGAGTTTCCCTGTTCACGGCTTCAGCCAGCTCTGGAGGGTGCCGACCGGTATCCACACAACATGAAAATGTTCAACCTCTGCCGGATAAAGGCCGTTGGTGTCGAACAATGGGCGAATGAGGCGGCAGATATCAGAAAGAAATACTTCAGGGGAAAGTTCATCATCGGCAGAGGCCCGGTGATGGAATGAGAATGAATGACATCGCCCGTTTCCCTGTGACTGCCACTGAGTGCCGGGAAACGGGCGCCGGTTCTTTCAGGGTATGGCTTCCCCCCCGAACGTATGCATCATGCCCATCTCTGCTGCCGGTAACGCAGGAATGCTGCGCAAACACTGAAAGGCGACTTTTTAATTGTATGGATGTATGTGAACAATTGCAATCTTAATCTGAAAGTGATTTAAGAATTGCATATGACCGTAAAAAAGGGCGAAATGTAACAGGCACATCTGCACATACAGATACGGGCAGCAGCACGAGAAATAACCCGAGAAGAATACTGCTCCTGTTCATCTGCATACCTCCCCACATATTGCTACTCATAGTATAATTGATCCCAGGGGCACAGGGAATCCCGGCTGGCAGCCGGTCTTTCCNNATCAGAGGATTGTCTGATATACTTTAGTTTATCGAACAAAAAACATAAAAAAGGTAATTCAATGCCGTTTAACATTCAAACAATTATGAAGCGTGAACCAGTGGCCTTTTTCGAGGTTCCCCAGGAGTGAGCGTCAGGCCTGAACAGGTAGAACCTTCTTCTTCCGGGCCCGTCTCCCCCGACGATTTCCAGAGACGTTTCAATACCCTGATCCTTCTGACATGGACGGTGCCCCCTGTGTTCGGCCTGTCGTTTCTGGTCTATATAGAGCTCTTTACGCTGACACAGATATGGCAGATAGTCCTCAGTCCCACCGAGTCTCTTTTCATTCTGGGTAGTCTGGTCTTCGCGTATTATTATTTCAGGCGTTATGTTTCTCCGTTAAGGCGGTATCTGGAGTACCCCGGCGCCACCGAGGCGGAAAGGGCGCTGGAATGTGTACGACGCTTCCCTCTGCGGTTCTGGGGGATTTTTCTCGTATATCTCATTATCGCACCAAGCAGCGTCATGCTGAGCGCCATATGGTATGCCGGGATGTCGCCGACCCCTCTGGACTGGCTTCGTATCCATCTGGTGGCCCTGATCGTCTCCATTATTGTGGGGTTGCCGATCTTCTTTCTGGCCTTCGACCTGTTTGGCAGGGTAATAGGCAGGATCATGCTTAAAAGGCCATACGTTACCATCAGAACAAAGGTGTTCCTTATCGGCTCCCTGGTGCCCCTTCTGATAGATACCCTTCTGGTCCAGTATTACTGGACACGAACGGGTTATTTCGGTCTGGATACATTTATCATCTGGGTTGTTCTGGAAGTGATAGCTGTAGCGGGCACCCTGCTTTTCCTGAGAAGTTTCGGGCAATCACTGGTCCCGCTTCGTCTGCTCATCGAGAGCGACGTGCTGGTCGAATGCAAGGGGCCTTGTCCCGAAATCAACCGACGAACTTGGCGTGATATCCAACCAGATGCGCAAGTTGATCGAGCAGCACTGGCGACTGGAGGAGCAACTTCGCCATTCACAGAAAGTGGAGGCCATCGTTACGCTGACCGGGGGCATCTCTCATGAGTTCAACAACATCATGACGGCTATCCTGGGCTTTGGGGAGATCATGCAGGACGAGCTGGAGAAGTCTCATCCCGCAAGGAATTACCTGGACCTGATAATCTCCTCGGCCATGCGGGCTTCACAGTTGACCAGCAGCCTGCTTGCATACAGCAGGAAGCAGGCGGTCGAGATGAACCATACCGACATTAATGAAATGCTGGAGATAGTGAAGGGATATCTCTCCAATCTGGTCAGTGAGAGTGTGTCTCTTCAGGTGACCGTTTCCGGGGATAACCTGTATGTGCTCTCTGACAAGTCCCAGCTGGAGCAGGTCATTGTAAACCTTGCCTCTAACGCCCTTGCCGCCATGCCGGAAGGAGGCAGCCTGACCATTACCGCCAGGCATGTGGAGTTTCAGAAGCCATACACGACCCCACGCGAGCACATAGCTCCCGGACACTACGTGCTTGTCTCTGTTGCCGACACGGGGCTGGGGATGAGCATGGATGTGCAGGACAAGATATTCGAACCGTTCTTCACTACGAAAGACGTTGGCGCCGGAACGGGCCTGGGGCTGCCGGTTGTGCATGGCATCGTAAAAAAACATAACGGCCATATCGACTTCGAGAGCGAGCCGGGCAGGGGGACGACCTTCAACGTATACCTGCCATTGATACCGGGCAAGGCAGAGCAGTCAAAGGCGGAGCAGCAGCTTTCGCAGGGCGGCACGGAGACGGTTCTTCTGGCCGAGGACGACGAGGTCGTCAGGGAGTTCATCGTCCGTGTTTTGCAAAACGCAGGCTATCGGGTCATCGAATCATCCAATGGAGAGGATGCCATAAGAAAGTTCACAGAGCACAGAGATGATATCCGATTGCTCCTGTTCGACGTGGGAATGCCGGGAATGAGCGGGGAAGAGGCCTTTGACAGGATCAGGGAAATGGACTCCGGCGTGAAAGCGATCTTCCTCAGCGGATACGGGGATGATAACATCCATATTGAAAGAGTAAGAAAAGAGGGCTATACCCTCATCAGCAAGCCGGTCAGAAGAGACGCCCTGTTAAGCGAGATGCGAAAAGCCCTTGAGTGATGCTATGCATTGTCCTTCATGAGAAATACCAACGGCTCGTTTGCTGCCTCATCCCGCCGGACGACCGCCTCGACGACCTTGTCAGGCTCTTTCAGAATGCCCTGCTCACCATGCAGGTTTCTTTTCTGCCATCCTTCATGTATCCGTTAAATATCAATATATATAGGTTGGTGCTCCAGCCCGGCATGCCCGGGTGACTGAATGAACTGCATCATCGGGACGGATAAAAAACCATATATTGACTTGCTGAAATATCAGAGAAGCCGACAGCAGCCTCGAAGCCTCGCTTTATTAGGTTGATTGCTTTACAAGACAACTATAGTGTAGTACTCTTTATTCTTGTAGGGCAAAGAGGATCGGGCCGACATCCTGTAGTCGTGCCCGGCCCATGTCGTGATAGGCTGACCTGCTGGTGGCCGACTGTCAGCATCGAAACGTGTTTGAGATTGGGAGACCAGATCGATGTGAGCGACAACTGAAGCTCTCATGAACTTTTGCGATATGTGACAGTGTAATTCAGGGAGTGAGCCATGGCAATTATTGGTCTTGACGCTGGGTCAGTCAGTGTAAAGGTAGTTGTTCTGGACGAAACCGGCAGAAAACGCAAGGGCATTTACAGGGAGCATCACGGCCATCCAGTAGCTATTGCGCTGGAGCTGCTGAGGGAGACCGGGGCCGGTACTGAAGATGCGATTGCCGTCACCGGGTCTGCCGGACGGCTCATTGCTGAAGTGCTGGGCGTTGAGCCAGTAAACGAGATCGTTGCCCAGTCCTGCGCGATACAGAAACTGCATCCCCACATTAAAACTATCATCGAGATGGGAGGAGAGGACTCCAAGCTTATTTTGATGGATGAGCAGGGGGTCAGGGACTTTTCCATGAACTCTGTCTGTGCCGCGGGTACCGGATCTTTTCTGGACCAGCAGGCAGAGCGACTGATGCTGAGCATTGACGAGTTCAGCGAACTGGCCCTTGAATCCGGAAAGCCCCCGCGCATCGCCGGCCGGTGCAGCGTTTTTGCCAAGAGCGACATGATACACCTTCAGCAGATAGCCACCCCGGTCCGCGATATTGTTGCAGGTCTCTGTTTTGCCGTGGCCAGGAACTTCAAAGGCAGCATCGCCCGTGGCCGGGTGGTGACGGAACCGGTATCTTTCCAGGGAGGGGTGGCCGCCAACAAGGGTATGGCAAGGGCCTTCCGCGAGGTGTTCGGTTTAAAGGATATTTTTATCCCTCAGGATTACGCTCTCATGGGCGCCTGGGGAGCTGCCCTGAAGTCCAGGGACGAGTGCCTTGTGAACCGGCTTTCCCTTGAGGCCCTTGAAGCATACATCAGCCGGGAGAAGCCCTCTGAAGCGGGACACAGGCCACTACGTACCGGGGGGGACGAGTTTTTCGCGCGGCACCTTAAAGATGATCGTGACGTGCTCCATCCTGTCCCGGCGGAGAAGGTCACTGCCTACATGGGACTCGACATAGGCTCCATAAGCACCAACCTGGCGGTTATCGATGAGCACGGCAATCTGCTTGCCAAGCGGTACCTGATGACCTCCGGCCGTCCCATAGAGGCCATCAGGAGAGGTATAAGCGAGATAGCCGCCGAGGTAGGGCAGCGGGTGGACATCAAAGGTGTGGGCACTACCGGATCCGGGCGGTACATGATAGCGGATTTCGTTGGCGCCGACATCGTAAAGAACGAGATAACGGCCCAGGCAACGGCCGCGGCCTTTATCGACCCCGGTGTTGACACCATCTTCGAGATAGGAGGCCAGGACTCCAAGTACATCTCCCTGCGGGACGGCGTGATCGTGGACTTCGAGATGAACAAGGCCTGCGCGGCGGGAACGGGCTCGTTCCTGGAGGAACAGGCCGAAAAGCTCGACATATCGGTGAAGCAGCAGTTCGCCGAGTGCGCTTTCTCCGCAGAGTGCCCCACACGGCTTGGTGAGCGCTGCACGGTGTTCATGGAAAACTCCCTGATGGCGAACCTTCAGAGGGGGGCCGACCGCAACGACCTGCTGGCAGGGCTTGCCTACTCCATAGTCCAGAACTACCTCAACCGAGTGGTTGCCGGAAAGAAAGTCGGGATGAACATCTTCTTCCAGGGCGGGGTGGCCTTCAACAAGTCCGTGGTGGCGGCTTTTGAAAAGTATCTGGGTGTCTCTCTCACCGTTCCGCCCAACCACGACGTCACCGGAGCAATCGGCATGGCCCTCATAGCCATGAGGCATATGTTGGAGACCGGGAAGACGAGCACCTCGTTCAAAGGGTTCGACCTGTCCAGAGCACCCTACGAGATATCCTCTTTCGGATGCAAGGGCTGTTCCAACCAGTGCGAGATCAACCGGGTGAAGATAGAAGGGGAGAAGAGCCTTCTTTTTTACGGGGGGCGATGCGAAAAATACGATATCAACAGGAAGAACCTCCCTGAAGTTCCCGACCTCTTTCAGTTCCGGAGCGAGATGCTCTGGAAAAGCGTTGCGGCCCCGGGTAACCGGGGAGGAAATGGAAATGGTTCTGCGCCGAAGGCACGCCTCGGGCTCCCTTATGTATTTTTCCTTAACGAGTATCTTCCCTTCTGGAGCACGCTCCTTCAGAACCTGGGCTTCGAGATCGTCGTGTCCCCGAAGCCCAACAGGGAGATCGTGGATATGGGCCTGGAAAGCGTGGTATCAGAGACGTGCTTTCCCGCAAAGGTGGCGTTGGGACATATCAGGTTCCTGCACGAGCAGGGGGTGGACGCGATACTGGTGCCGAGCTTCAAGAACTTTGCATTGCCGGGAGACGAGTACTCCAGGAGTGTTGCCTGCCCGTATACGCAGACGCTTCCGTATATGTCGCGCATCGCGCTTCCGGAGGTGAATGTCCTTGACCCGGTTGTAGACATCACACTTGGAAACAGGCATCTCATGAAAGAGCTGAAGAGAGTGCTGGCACCGTTTGCGGGCATGAGTTCGCAAAAGATCAGGCAGGCCATGAATGCGGCTGAACGGGTACAGGCTGAATTCTATGAGGCATTGAAAGCGAAGGGGCGGGAAGTCCTTTCCAACCTGACGGAGAAGGCCATTGTCATCGTCGGACGCTCATATAACGCGTTCGAGCGGGGAATGAACCTCCAGCTTCCCGAAAAGCTTGCCACGCTCGGCGTGCTGTCGATCCCCATGGACATGTTGCCCACCGATGACGACCGGCTGACGGAGACCTGGCCCAGCATGTACTGGCGGTCGGGGCAGAGGATCCTGCGCGCAGCGAGGTTTATTCGAAAGAACGAACTCCTCTACCCAATCCTCATCGGGAACTTCTCCTGCGGGCCGGACTCGTTCATCATAAAATATTTCAGGGAAGAGCTGGGCGACAAGCCCTTCCTCCACATCGAGATAGACGAGCACAGCGCCGATGCCGGGGCCGTGACCCGTTGCGAGGCCTTCCTCGACAGCATAGAGAAACGCCGCGACCTTGCCGCCTCACCTCCCACTGCGCGAATGGTGAGCCGGGTATCAGGCAGGACGGTCTACATCCCCCGGATGGCCGACCATGCATTCGCCATAAAAGCGGCCTTCGAGCGCTCCGGCGTGCGTGCGGAAGTTATGCCTGAATCCGACCATGAGACCGTTGATGTGGGCATGCGGTACGCTTCCGGCAAGGAATGCTACCCGTTCATTCTGACCACCGGCGATATGGTGAAGATCACCGAGCTGCCTGATTTCGACCCGGACCGGGCCGCCTTTTTCATGCCGTCCGGCAACGGACCATGCCGGTTCGGGAATTACAATATCGCTCACCGGAAGGTCCTTGAACACATCGGGCTTGTTGACGTGCCCGTGTTTTCGCCGAACCAGGACGAGGGGCTGTACCGGGATTTCGGCATTGTGGATAAGGATTTCGCAATGACGTCATGGAAGGGCATCATGGCCATTGAGATGCTCACCAAGTGTCTCCACGAGACGAGACCGTATGAGCTGCAGGAAGGCGTCTCCGATGCCCTGTACAGCAGGTTCCTCGATCTCGTCTATGTGACTTTACGTGATGATCCGGAAGATATGGTCCAGGTGCTCGGGTACGCGAGGAGGCAGTTCGAGGCGGTCCCGCGGAGCCGGGAGCCACGCCCGCTCATCGGTCTGATTGGTGAGGTCTACGTCCGGCTGAACCGGTTCGCCAACGATGACCTCATCAGGCGCATCGAGAAGCTTGGCGGGGAGGTCTGGCTCGCTCCTTTCGAGGAGTGGGTATACTACATCAATCTGGGCGCCTCCAGGAGAGCATTTCAGAATAAAGAGTGGTCACTCTTTTTCGACGGTTATCTCAAGCGGTTCGTGCAGAAGAAGGTCGACCGGAATTACAGCCGGGTCTTCGAGGGGTTCCTGAAGACCCTCCATGAGCCGGACACCCGTGACATTCTCAAGATGGCCGCCCCCTTTGTGCCCGACACCTTTGAGGGCGAGGCCACGCTCAGCATTGGGAAGTCCATTGACCTCATCAGGCACGGGGCGGCAGGTATCGTAAACGCCATACCCTTCGGGTGCATGCCGGGAACCATCGTGACCGCGCTCGTGCAGGGCCTGGAAAGGGAATATAACGTTCCGTTCATTACCATGCCCTACGACGGGACTGTTTCCTCCACCCTTCAGATCCAGCTCGAGGCATTCATGGACCAGGCGAAGAACAGGGCGGCACAAAGGCAAACCCTCTCTGCAGGCCCCATCAACCCGGCTATCGGTAGAACTCTGCCATCTCCTTTGTGAAGGAAAGCAGCGTGTCGCGGTGGGCGCTCATAAACGCGCCCCGGTCCTCAATGGGATTGAAGGTATCCTTGTCGCGGATGTCCAGCCCACCCATGTTATAGGACTCGGTGGAGAAGGTGACCGTAAGGTCTTTGAATATCAGTGCGGCAGTGTCCCACCCTGAGGAGGCAACGTACTGCCTGTCCGCGTCTTCCAGAAGCGATACGCCCTGCGAGTACACGCCGGGGGGCGAGGCCGCGCCCAGGGACTCCATGATCGTGGGCACGATATCCACGTGCGAGGTCAACCGCTCCACGCGACGGGGCGTCTCCCCTGGATAGTGTACTACGAAGGGGGTCTTGATCTGGTAGTCACTGAACGATGAGGTGTGTCCCATCAGCCCGTGCTCGAAGAACTCCTCGCCGTGATCGCCGGTGACGATGAGCACCGTGGAGTCCATGAGCCCTGCGGCGTCGAGGGTGTTGACGATCCGTCCTATGAGATGGTCGTCGTAGTAGAGCGAGTTTTTATAGCGGTTTCGGATCTTGTGGGCGCTTTCGGGTGTGGCGTCCTTGAAGTAATTTATCTCCTTGGGTACGACCGGAGTGAACTTCTCGTATTCAGGGGGATACTTGTACATTTCGTGTGATGAGTTGAACGACAGGAACGCGAAGAACGGCTGCTCCGACGGGCGGTTGGCGATGAATCCCTCCAGCCGGTCGGTTATCATGCGGTCGCGCACAGGATAGGCGTGGACCGGCCAGCGGTCGGTGATGTGCTCCTGCACACGCCGGAACGCGGTGTCCCGGAACTCGGGATAGGTGAGCTTCGTGGCCGAGAGGATGAGAAAACCGTAGTTCTTTTCCATAAGCGTATCGATCAGTACCGGAGGTGTGCGGGTTGCCAGGAAATTGTGCCAGTACGTGCCATGCAGCCCGTAGATGATGGAAAACACCCCGAACCGGGTGGCGTTGCCCCCGCTGTAGTGGTTGTCGAAGACCATGCTGCGCTGTCCGAGCGCCCAGGTGTAGGGCATGATCTGCGGGTCGAGCATGTCGTAGCGGGCGCCTTCGAGCATGACGATGACATAGTTATAGCCTTTAAATTTCTCCGGGTCCATCTTTACGGTCTCACGGGGATAGTTCAGGAGCGAGTTCTCGCGCGAGAGGTCTATCTTCTGCTCACGGTTGACCTTGATGCCGAGCACCTTTGAGGCAAAGCTCTTTATAGTCAGCGGCTGGTACAGAGGATAGAGTTTTGCGTTGCTCGTGACCTTTACATTGTCGACGATGTCGGCCCAGGCGAACATGCCCTTGTCCGCGGCCATAACGAGGATGCCTGCGGCGAGAATCCCGGCCGCCGCCCTGCGAAGGAGCTTTCTGCGTCTGCCCTCGAATCGCGCGGCGCGCAGTCCGAAGAACAGGTTCACCACAAGCTCGAAAGCCAGAATGCCCAGCATGATCAGTATGAAGCTCATGATGGTGCCTGTGCCGAGGGTGACCGAATCCCCGGCCCCTTCGGTCATAAGAATATTCAGTACGAGTCCGTTAATGTGGTAGTGGTATATCTGGTAGATCTGCAGGTCAATGACCAGGAATCCCTGAAGCGCAAGGAACAGGAGCGTGTTCAGCCCGACCCTGAACCTGGCGGGAAGCACCAGGCCCGCCAGCCAGCCCGCAAGCCCCACCGCGAGGGCGAGCATGAAGTAATGACCCACAAAGGGGATCAGGTCGGTGATCAGGGACGCGCCGCCGGTAGCAGCGTTCTCCCTGAAGATGGGGTACGAGATATACAGCGAGACCAGCGTGTTCAGTGCCACCACCGGTATTGTATAAGTGAGAAACCCCGCCTGTTTGATATGTTCCCGGAAACGTTTCATGAAATGCCTATCCTATATTATAGGGTCTTTGGTAGATCCCCGGTCAAATGTGCCGCAGGCCGTGGGTGTGGCGAAATAGTTTGACAAACTAAATCAGCTACTTATACCATTAACCACCCGGAGAACACGCATGAAGATACATTCATTCCGAAGACAACTGCTTGATCGAAGGCNNGACCGGAAGCTTCAGGGCGCCGTTTCGCTGATGCGCGGCAGGGTGCTGGACATCGGCGGCCAGCGTGAGAAAAGGCGCGGCACCTTCCGGCCCCCGGTGGACATGGTGGACACATGGGAATACCTTAATATCGACGAGAGTACGAAGCCTGATTACTGCTGCAGCGCGGAGCGGATACCGCTTGAGGACGCTTCGGTGGATACCGTCCTGATGGCGGAGGTGCTCGAACATCTGGAAAACCCAGGAAAGGTTCTCATGGAGGCTGCGCGCGTGCTCAGACCGGGCGGTACGATGCTGGTGAGCATGCCCTTTCTCTCGCCGCTTCACGGTGCCCCGTTCGACTTTCAGCGATGGACCGA
>JABAHP010018485.1_pt1 | contig 11038 bp, 10 predicted proteins | sample 7062081 | NCBI WGS metagenome assembly JABAHP01 (sample SAMN14534357, study PRJNA622989) | marine sediment metagenome | biome: marine biome [ENVO:00000428]; feature: marine pelagic biome [ENVO:01000023]; material: deep marine sediment [ENVO:00002113] | place: India: Gulf of Kutch | collected... | reverse complement strand
GCAGTATCCCCTGCCATATCCGACACAACCGAACTGGCATTTCATGCGGACCCAGGCCGCGGTGACCACACTGCTTGGATGAACCTGCTTCGCATGATCGGCGCCCCCTTTCAGGGACTGATCGCAGTATTTTTCCAGATCCACATCACAATTCAGCGTCGCTGTTCTTGAATGAGGGTCTTCCTTCGGAAAAAGTTCTTCTTCTTTCTCCGCCATTCTTTTTACCATGAGGGACTAGAAATTATGAGGGGACTTGCCGTCCCCTCATCATCTCCTCTGATAAAAATATAACACTCTTTGTTAAAACCATGATGACTTTTTTCCAGGTCATCAAAAATGGAATAAATCAAGATTAACGGGGCATTTTGGGTTCCTTGAAAGGATCCACGATGTCGAACCTCTTCTTCGCCGCGTTTCCACGCAAAATAAGGCTGGAAAAGCTGCTGACATGGCGTTTCGGCCCAAATGTCAGATTAGGGGTCGACCCGCCCATATCAAAATCCTTTATACTCTCCAAACCTTCGACCAGGCTTTCAGGCGTCAGGTCCCTTCCTGCTCTTTTGAGTCCCTCAGCGAGAGCGATAGCGTGATTATAGATGGACTCATAGATGGGCGCAGCATATCGGGGGTTCAGCAGAGTCTCTTTCGGGTTCCCATATTTCTCAGCGATGTCCCAGACCTTCTTGATTCCGGGAAGGTCCTTTCTGTGCAGCGGAGCGTTGTCCGTTGAAATGAGATAGCCTTCGGCCTTGTCCCCTACCAGGCCGAAAATCACCGGTGTATAGGTCGGTTTGGAGCCGATGAGAGGGACATCCCACCCCATGGCCGTCTTGATCTTGATGGCGGCAGCGGCCTGGGGCAGATAGGACCAGATGACGATGGCGTCAACATTTGCCTCCTTCATGGCCTTCATCTGGGGTGCCAGGTCGACGCTTCCCAGCTTGTAGGGCGCCTTGGCCACAATTTCATTCTTATGAAATTTCGCCGTGTCGGTGGCACCCTCCAAACCTTCCCTGCCGTAGGCATCGTCCTGATAGATCACACCAAGTCTCGCCTTCGGGTATTTCATCAATAGATAGTCAACCGCCCGGCAGGCCAGATGATACTGGACGGTATGGGGAACGAATACCCATTTGCTTCCGGGATCGTAGAATTTCTTGTTGGCACCGTAGGGTAGTAGAACAACTTTGTTCTCTTCACAAAGGGGTACGATGGCTGCAGTACCGGCGCTTCCCAGGTTGAAGCCTATGGCAAAGACCTCGTCCTTGAATATCACTTTCCTCGCTGCTTTGAGTGTTGTGTTGGGAAAAATACCGTTGTCCTCGACGACGAGTTTAATCTTCCTTCCGTGGATTCCCCCCTGATCATTGATGTAAGCCATGTAGTCATGAAAGGAATCCGCCGCCGGTGGGCCACCGACTTTACCGGGCCCGGTAAAGTCGGACAGGACACCGACCTTGATCTCGGTGTCCGTGACACCCCTTACATCCCCTGCCCATGCGCCGCTTACCATGAAAATCATTGCACCTGCCACTAAGAGATTTAAAATGATGTTCTTGGTCTTCATAATGCTCCTCCTTCCTGCTGAATAAGTTTATTCACCGCGTTCCATCCCTCACCATGATCCCGAAAAGATGGAACCTACTGCCTAAAACCGACTAGAGCTTCCTAAATGGAGTGAAACATCCTCGAAGTTCGAGGAAAACTTCGATTATCTATGGGTAAAGCGATACGGGCTAATACTTGAACGGCCATGTCTTCCAGTATATCTTGGTCCTACGGTATATCCCGAACAATCCCTCGGGTTGAAAGAGCAGAATGAGAACGATAATCGCACCAAATATCCCGGCCTTGATATCCATGATAAATTCCCCGGCACCGGGATAGATCGCTTTCATGAAATCGATAATGTAAACAAGAACATGAGGGATGCCTGTGATAAGGACGGCTCCGAAGACACAACCCAGGATTGTCCCGACGCCTCCTATAATGATCATGGCAATATAGGCCAGTGACAGAAACAGGTCAAAGCCGCCGGGTACGATCCATTTCTGGTAATGGGCCGTTAAGCATCCGGCCACACCGGCATAGAATGAGGCAACACCGAATGCGATGACCTTGTATTTCGCCAGATCGATCCCCAGGGATACGGCAGCGATATCTCTGTCTCGAATCGCCATGAAACTTCTTCCGAACTTACTTCGGACAATATTTTTGGCGGAGAGGACGGCAAGGACCGCGATAATCATGGTCAGATAAAAATACTGCTGTTCCGTCGCGATCTGGTATCCGCCGACGGCGGCACCTTCGACGGCCATTCCCATGTCGCCCTGGGTAAGGTCCCAGTGATGCAGGATGTACTCAACAATGAGATGAAAGGCGACGGTCGCCAGCGCGAGATACAGTCCCTTGAGCCTCAAGGAGGGTATACCCACAATCATGCCGATCAGAGCGGCAAAGAGACCTGATAAAGGAAGAGAAATAATAAAGGGAACCCCCAGCTTACCCGTGATCAGGGCTGACGCATAGGCCCCGATCGCAAGAAAAGCGCCGTGGCCCATGGATATCTGACCAGCGTAACCGCTGAGTAAGCCGAGACCTATGGCCCCGATAACAGCAATGTTCATCTCGATGAGTATGCTCAATGGATAACGAGACAGGAAAAAAGGGAAGGCGATTAAAAGAAGAATGAAGATCACGAACCAGACCTTCACCCAGCGATTCTGGAAAAGGGCCATGTCTTCCTTATAGGTTACTTTAAACTCACTTCCCATGGCGCATCACCCTCTCAAACCCTCTCCACCTCAGCCTTTCCAAATATTCCTCGAGGCCTGATGATCAATACGATCAGCATAATGATATGCGCAACCACCTCACTGGTGTCCCCGAAATTAAAACCCCCCATCTCCATCCCGCTCATATAACTGGCCGCAATTCCCTCTGCGATGCCTATAATGATGCCTCCTGCGATGGCCCCCGGGATACTTTGCATCCCGCCCACGATGGCCGCAGAAAATCCCTTAAATCCGGCAAGGCTCATGGGTACATGGACAAAACTGTGCTCGGCGAGAAATATCCCTCCTACTACCGCCACCACGGTACCGATGGAGAATACGATCGTCACGATCTTTTTCACGTTAATACCCATAAGCCCTGCGATATCCGCGTCCTCGGCCAGACCTCGCATGGCGATACCCAGGCTGGACCGATTGAAGAACAGGATGAAAAGGGCAAAAACCATGATCGACACGCCGATGGTATAGGCGGCCCCTTGAGATAAAATCATATCTCCCAGTTTAAATGTTTTATCGGTAAAGGGGGAGTGAATGGCGTAGACATCATGGCCCCAGAGCAAACCGGCGGCGGATGAGAGGACACTCATCATCCCGATAGACATCATGATGGTCACAAAGNNCAAAGTGGGGCTCGCCCGTAATTTTTCTGAAAAAAATGGTGTATACAATGGCCCCGAATATCGCGCCAAGACCCATCGCGAAGAGAAATGAAAGAACATAGTTCACTTTGAGGAGCGTTGCGAAGGTATAGCAAAGGAAGGCACCGAACATGACCAGTTCACCGTTGGCAAAATTGAGGATATCCGTCGCCTTGTAAACCAGGACGAAGGCCAAGGCGATCAGCGCATAGATAACGCCCAGGGATAAGCCATTAAAGAATGTTTCGATTAGTTTTTCCATTTGGCCCTATTCTTTGTGCATCACCTTTACTTTAACCCCCCTACCCGCCGTCCGGACGGCGGGCAGCTCTCTGGAGGCACTTCGAACCGATTCCATCTATCCGGAGCCATACATCTCCTTGATCTCTTCTTCAAAACGTTTGGCAATCACCTTTCTCTTTACTTTCTGCGTCGCCGTCAACTCCTCGTCATCTTGGTCCAGTTCCTTCTCGAGAATTCTGAACTTCTTGATGGTTTCAACTTTGGCCAGGGTTTCATTTACCCCTTCCACTTCAATTTTGATCAATTCGTAGACTGAGGGATTCTGTGCAAGGTTCTTATAATTCGTGTATGGAATCTTCTCATTCTGCGCCCAGTTCCCCACATTGTCGTATTCAATCTGGATCAGGGCCGTGAGGTACTTCATCCCGTCTCCGATAACAATCGCCTCCTTGATATAGGGGCTGCACTTCATTTTGTTTTCGATTTCCGAGGGTGAGATGTTCTTCCCACCGGAGGTGATAATGATATCTTTTTTCCGATCGACGATATAGAGGTGCCCGTCCTCATCAAAACGGCCCACATCGCCGGTGTGAAGCCACCCAGCCCGTAAAACCTCCTGGGTCGACTCGGTGTCCCGATAATAGCCGGCAAAAACGGAGTCCCCTTTAATCAGGATCTCCCCATCCTCTGCCAGTCGCATCTCAATGGATTTGATGGGTTCTCCCACCGATCCGGGTTTTGTAATGTGATGGGGCCCCGTTCCTCCTGCGCAGCTTTCGGTCTGTGCCCACATCTCAATCGTATGCACACCCAGGGAATGGTAGAATTCAAGGACCTCAGGGGCAATGGGGGCGCCTCCGCTCATGAGCAGCCTGCAACGGCTGAGACCCAACCGGTCCCTGACCTTCCGAAAGCTCCAGAGATAACCCAGGCCGTACAGGAGATGCAACAAAACGGGTAATCGCTCTCTGGCCATTCTGTAAACGGCGGCACGCCTTCCTACCGGCTCCCATAATTGATACATGAAATGCTTCAATCGCGTTGTGTCCTCCAGTTTAATCTCCACGGTGGAGTAAAGTTTCTCCAGAATCCTCGGCACGGCGGCGAAAACCGTGGGAGAGATCTCCTGGACATTTTCTTGAACGGTGTCAATGGATTCGGCGAAATTTATCGTGTACCCGTGAATCAGATGGGCACACATGGAAAGGCCCCGTTCGAGGATGTGACAAAGGGGCAGGTATGATAAAAGGTTGTCCTGATCGGTAAACTGGAATATCTCCTGCATCCCCATGTTATTGTAAATGAAATTCTGGTGCTGGAGCATACACCCTTTGGGAGGTCCCGTGGTGCCAGAGGTATAGATGATGAGGGCCACGTCCTGAGGTTGCGTTTCCTCCACGAGCTTTTCGAACCTGCCAGGGTCCTTTTGATCCTCTTCGCGCCCCAATTCTTCCACTTCCCTAAAACTGATGATCGCGGGATCGTCGTAGTGGCGGAGGCCTTTCATATCGATGACAATCACCTTTTTCAGCAAGGGAAGATCCTCCTTGATGACCAGGAGTTTGTCCACCTGCTCCTGATCTTCCGCAATAACAAATCGAGACCGAGAATGATCGACGATATATTTCACCTGCTCTTCGGAATTGGTTGGGTAGATTCCCACCGAAACCCCTCGAAGGCTCTGAATGGCCAGGTCCGCGAAAATCCACTCCGGACAGTTCTCTCCGAGGATGGAGGCATGATCCCCATTTTTCATCCCCAGTTCGGAAAGGCCCAGGCAGAAATGTCGGACTTTCTCCAAATAGGTTTGCCAGGAGATTTCCTGCCATATCCCCTTATGCTTATCCCTCATGGCCACCCTGTCCCTGTAAGTGGTCGCTTTTTCCAAAAGGAGCTTGGGAAAAGTTGTGTCAGGTTTTTCCATGGATCGTTCTCTTCTAAATCTTCCGGCCAAATGTCCCGCGAATAACCGTCATCACCTCGTGTGATGTCCCGGGAACAACACCCATAAATTGTTTCGGATTTAGGATTTCGTGCTCCCTGTTGACGTTCGCAAAATCCAGAAAACCCATGGCCATATCTTATCGATTTCTACAAGTTACTATTGGGACAAAACACTAGTTTCCCGCCTCTCCCAGATAGGCACTGACGACTTCCGGATTATTTGAAATCTCCGCGGGGGTGCCCTCCGCGATTTTCACCCCGAAGTTCAATACCGTCACCCTGTCGGAAAGCTCCATGACCATACCCATATCGTGTTCCACGAGGACGACGGTGATATTCATCTCCTCGTTGATATCCAGGATATAACGGGCCATGTCCTCGGTCTCTTCAATGTTCATGCCGCTGACCGGCTCGTCCACGAGCAAGAGCACAGGGTCCATAGCGAGCGCACGTCCCAGCTCAACCCTTTTTTGAAGACCGTAGGGCAGGCTGCCCACATAGGATTTCCGCAGATGCTGCAGATCAAGAAACTCGATAACCTCTTCCACCTTATCCCGGCTTTTAATCTCCTCTTTTAAGCATCTTCCCAGATAAAGGGCGGCACCTAACAGCCCGTACTTCATATTGTGTCCCTGTGCGGACATCAGATTTTCGAGTACCGTCATCCTCTCAAAAAGGGCGATGTTCTGAAAGGCCCTCGCGATACCCATCCGTGCAATTTTGTGGGGTTTGGTTCCTAAAACCTCTCTGCCTTCGAAACGAACGCTGCCGCCTGTCGCCGCATAGATGCCGCTGATGCAGTTGAAAAGGGTGGTCTTCCCCGCCCCATTAGGCCCGATAATGGAGTAGATTTCTCCATGGCGGATGCCGAGCGAGATGCCGGAAAGGGCCTGGACACCTCCGAAACTTATGGAGAGTTTGTGGGTCTCTAATTGATAGGATTGATGATTCAAGACAGCCACCGTTTCCTTCTTTTATAATGTTTCACATCTCTGAGGCTCTTTCTGGTGCCCACGTCCGAAAGACCGAGGTAAAATTCTTTAATATCCCTGTCCTCACGGAGTACCGGGCCGGGTCCCTCCATGACGATCCGGCCGTTCTCCAGTATATAGCCGTGGTGGGCAATCCCAAGTGCCACGTTCGCGTTCTGTTCAACGAGCAGGATGGCCACATTTTCCTCGCTGTTGATTCGGCCGATGATGCCAAAGATATCTTTAACCAGCATGGGCGCTAGACCCAGGGAAGGTTCATCCATCATGATCAGTTTGGGTTGTGCCATGAGAGCCCTTCCGATAACGAGCATCTGCTGCTCTCCACCGCTCAGGTAGCCGGCTTCCTGATTTTTACGGGATTTCAGAATAGGGAAGTAGCTGAACACCATTTCCCGATTCTCAACAAATTTTCTTCTGTCTTTCACGGTGTAAGAGCCGATGACGATGTTTTCCTCCACGTTCAGTTCCGCGAAAACTCTTCTCCCTTCCGGGACATGCAGGATCCCTTTTTCAACGATCTGATAGGGCTCTTTATCGTTGAGAATCTCTCCCTCAAATTCAACGGTCCCGTCTTCTATCTTAAGATCCAGGGTTTTTCTGATACCGGAAACGGTATTGATTGTGGTGGTTTTCCCCGCACCGTTTGCGCCTAGAATGGCGACGATCACGCCGGGAGGCACTTCTAATGAAATCCCCCGCAGGGCAAGGATAATATCCTTGTAAGTGGTCTCCAGATTCGTGATCTTGAGCATGAGAGGACTCAGTCCTGATGATGGTCCATGATCAAATGATTTGTGGTGATAACCTATTCTACTTAAAAAAACGCCCCACCGTTAATCACCATAATGTGACCGGTCATGTAATTGGTAGCGCTCGATGCGAGGTAAAGGGCTGTTTGGGCCATCTCCTCGGGCGTGGCGACACGTTTAAGGGGGGTGAACTGATATTCCATTTCCATGAGCTTTTCGTTTGTCCATAGGGCTTTGCTGAAATCCGTTTTCACAATGCGGGGCGCAATGGCGTTCACCCGAACCTTATAGGGGCCCATCTCCAATGCCATCTGTTTGGTCAACATATTGATGGCGGCCTTGCTTATGCAATAGGGCCCCAATCCCTGTGCCGGGCTGACACCGCCCGCGGAAGAAATATTTATAATGTTCCCTGATTTCTGGTCGCGCATGATCTTACCGACCAGTTTGCTCAGCATGAAATACCCTTTCAGGTTTGTGCCTATGATATGATCAAAGACTCTTTCTTCTGTATCCACAATAGGACCCATGGCAGGATTGGTTGCCGCATTGTTTACCAGAATATCAATTCGGCCGAACTCATCCATGACCTTGTTCACAAGATTTTCAAGCTCTTCAACCTTTTTCGTATGGGTGGGGACACAAAGGGCTTTCCTCCCCATCGTCTCAATTTCTTTGGCGACCTTTTCTAGATCCGGGAGTTTGCGGGCGGCAATGGCTATGTCAGCTCCCGCGTCGGCAAAGGTGAGTGCAATGGCCCGGCCGATACCCCGGCTGCCTCCCGTAATAAGCGCCACTTTCCCTTCCAGTGAAAGAAATGAAGAATCCATTGATATCCCCTCCTAGGTGCAATTTATCTCTTTATCTGAGCCAGTTCCTCGGCAAGTCGCTGGCAGTCTTTCATGACCTTTCCGGCCTCCATATAGATGGTCATCCGTTCCGCCATGGGAGAGCCCTCACCGTGCAGGCAAATGGTTTCCATTTCGGCCCGGGTGATCCTTCTTATCAGGTCGACCATGCGGAGCCGATTCTCCGCGGACACGTTTTTATTGGCCACGAGGTATTTGTCTATAACCTCATTGAGTTCCGGATGCTGGTAATCTTTGTATGTGGGGGCGGTCACCACCAATCCCCCCGCAAGGTCCTGAATGATCTTGATGACATCGTGGTAGTTGTGGGCGAAATGATATTTCGCCATATTGGTTGCTATCGGGTTGGGAACCGCTAATCCCCCTCGCATGACAAAATCATAACAGGCGGTCTTGGAGAGGGATTTCAGGGTCTCCAGGTAGATGACGAGGTCGGTTAGTTTTTCTCTGACATGGGGTGCGCCCGCGATACCGTTATATTCGGCTATGGCTACGCCGGCGCCTACAAACTGTTCCGAAAGGGGAATGCGGTAGGCACAGCCGGTTCGTCTGTGCATCAGGGCGAAGTTGTAAACCATGGTGGCCGCATGTTTCCACTCCCCACAGAGAAAAACCCTCTCCCATGGCACCAGAACATCATCAAAAATGATCAGCGAATCGGTATGAACCCTCACGGGTCGCGTATTGGGAAATTCCAGGGGACTGCGCTGAGAGATGAAGGGTCTACAGACCTGCTTGATGCCTTTGGTATTGGCCGGGATGGCAAAGGACACCGCGTAATCCGCATCCGCATCAGTCATAGCGCGGCAGGGGACAACGAAGATGTCATTGCAATAGGCGGCACCAGTGATATGCATCTTGGCTCCACGAACCACGATCCCTTTATTGTTCTTCTTTACCACTCGGACATAGAAATCAGGGTGGGCCTGCTCCGGGTCGGAAGGCCTGAGCATGCGGTCGCCCTTCACACAGGTGACCCCTGCGCAGGTTGCCAGATCCTTTTCCTGTAATTCTTTCCGGTAATTCTCAATCCGGTCGATGTAATCCTGATTTCCTATCATGTTGGCGGTAATGTTGATGGCGTTGAGTGCGTCAGCGCCGATATCGTGGGCCAGGGGAATGTAGCCGTCTCCCAATTCCGTGGCTTTAACAATCAATTCGTGAGCCTTTAATAGATCCTCGGCATTCTGGGGTTTATAATAGTAACGACTAATTGTTTCCCCGGTTTCCGGATCCTCCATCGCTGCCAGGTCTCCATACTTTGGATCTTCAGCCATTTCATAGTCGATGGCCATTTCATTGACGCAAACGCCCAGATCAGGGTGGGTGACCACATTCTCCACCTTCTCACCTTTGTAATAGACGACACGGCCGTCGACCAAACTTGCTTTATATTCATCCGGTGATATTAAGCCCATAGTAAAATATGCCTCCTTACATTCTGTCTTTTTGGCCTACCCCACAGACCATGGTGCATAAAGCAAAGGGGAAAGCCCTATACGCCATGCCTTATAATGATCACATCTCGAGTCGAAAAGCTCATCTCATTGCTTTCTCTACCACGTGGTTGCTGGCTTAGGTATCCCACAATGATAAAAGGGGAAAATCTCATGCTCTAGATCTGTCCCCATAATTTTATCCACACACATGAGAGCGCAAAGGGACGCGCCGTCCACGCCGCCGCCCCAGAGACGTTCGCCGTATTGATCTCCCACGAAATAAAGACCATCCACATAGGGACTCTTCACATCCGGTCTTTTTTCTCCGATGGGTCTCCAGTTTCCGTATGCCTCATCGGATGGGGTCCAGAGAACGAACTCCACATTCTCCTGCCAGCCCTTAAATGTCCTTTTGAACCAGTCCATACAATAGTTAATGACCCGCATGACCTTTTTAGGACTGCGCATCTCCTTATCCGTCAAGGCCGTTGAAAAGAGGAAGTCCCTCTTTCCTTCGGGGCCCCTCTTGGCGCAGGCGGCCAGGCTCCACAGGACCATGTCCACGGCGCCGATATAACCCTCATGTTCAATAATGCCGGGCATCCAGACGAAGCTCCTCTCATCGACGCCGAATTGCTCCCAGACATTGTTTTTCAACCCGATAAAGGCGGACAGAAGGCCCGGCGACCAGAATCTGTTTTGGAGCAGATCGACCCACTCCGCCGGGAAATGTCTGGGGTGAAGGACATTAAAGATATGCTTCGGTTGTATGTTGCAGATGACGGTGGAAGATTCCAGGGTTTCGTACTCCCCCTTTTTGTTACGAATCATGACGCCCCTGACCACACCGTCCTCAACAATGATTTCTTCGACGGGCGTGCTTCTCCATATCTCTCCTCCCGCGTTGTTGAGGGCCTCTTCCATGGCAAGGGGGATGGCCATGCAACCGGGTTCGGCGACCGTCGCGACTGAACCGCTGTGGAGATTCATGCCTATATCCCTTGCTATGGCCATGTATCCCAAGAAATCACCCGCAGGGGCCATTCTCGGTTCCGCCATGGCGTTTTGACATGCCATCACCACCTTGAGATAGGTGTAGGCCTCTTCGTTTTCGGTCAAACCCCTCTGTTCCCACCAGGTCTGTACATCTATGTCCATGGCGGCGGCGCACTCCTCCATGCTGAGACTTCCCATCTGTCTCAATGCGGAAAGCGTGGCTTTAAACCCCTCCTCACTCTGCCATCGGTATGGGCTCCTCGCTTCCACCTGGTAAATCCTATTCGTATTTTTCTCCACAAATCCGAGGCCCTTGTTAACAGGCAGGTCTACCGGTTTTTCCAGGTAGTCCAAGAGCAAACGGACCCTCGAC
>JABAHP010002946.1_pt1 | contig 11040 bp, 8 predicted proteins | sample 7062081 | NCBI WGS metagenome assembly JABAHP01 (sample SAMN14534357, study PRJNA622989) | marine sediment metagenome | biome: marine biome [ENVO:00000428]; feature: marine pelagic biome [ENVO:01000023]; material: deep marine sediment [ENVO:00002113] | place: India: Gulf of Kutch | collected... | reverse complement strand
TGATGGTAGAGTAGGAAAGCGGAGAGGGGAGCATGTACCACTTTGACTGGATAGCGCGCCACGCCGAACGCACGCCCGGCAAGCTGGCGATGGTGGACGCCCACACCGGGCGGCAGTTCACCTATGCTCAACTGAACGAGCGGGCCAACCGCTTTGCCAGCTTTCTGCACGACAGCCTGGGCATACGGAAGGGCGACCGCGTATCGATCCTGGCGCAGAACAGCTCCGACTATTACGAGGTGCTGTTCGCCTGTGGCAAGATGGGCGCCATCTTGAACACGGTCAACTGGCGGCTTGCAGTGCCGGAACTGGAATTCATCCTCAACGACTGCGCGCCACGCCTGGTCCTCTACGAGCCGTCCTTTGCCGAGGCGGTCGACGCGCTCCGGCCCCGGATCGGCTGCGAGCACTACCTGGTCATGGGCGAGGCTACCCCAGCGGGCACACCCGGGGGTGAATGGACTTACGAAGGCGCGCTGGCTGCGGGTGAGCCGCAGGGTGTGGAGATGCCGATGCTCAGCTATGACGACACCTGGGCCATCCTGTACACCTCGGGCACGACGGGGCGGCCCAAGGGCGCCCAGGTGACCTATGGCAACTTTTTCTACAACGCCGTTGGCATGGGCCGGGCCATCGACCTCACCTCAGACGATGTGAACCTCAACGTGCTGCCCGCGTTTCACGCGGGCGGGCTGGGACTCTACGCCGGGCCGATCTTTCATGCTGGAGGGACGCTGATTGTCATGCGCGCCTTTGACCCCGGCGAGTTTTTGCGACTCATGGAGGAGTGGCGGGTTACCGTGCTGCTGCTGGTGCCCTCCATCTACCTGATGCTGAGCCAGTACCCCGGCCTGGACAATGCGGACCTGTCGGCGGTGCGCCACTGGGGCAGTGGTGGTTCGTCGCTGCCCCCCTCGCTGGTGAGAGAGTACGCCGAGAAGGGTATCATCATCCAGCAGGGCTTTGGCATGACCGAGACCGGCCCGACGGTGTTCATCATCACCAAGGAGGACGCGGTGCGCAAGGCCGGTTCGGTGGGCAAGCCGGTGCTGCACACCGACGTCTGCATCATGGATCGCGAGGGCAACGTGCTGGGTCCCAACCAGGTGGGCGAGCTGTGCATCCGCGGCGGCAACGTCACCACCGGCTACTGGAACCGTCCCGATGCTACTGCCGAGGCCCTCGTGGAGCACCCAGGTCTTGGGGGGCGCTGGCTCCACTCCGGGGACGCGGCCATGTACGACGACGAGGGCTTTTTCTATATCGTCGACCGCTGGAAAGACATGTTCATCTCGGGCGGCGAGAACGTCTATCCCGCGGAAGTGGAGAACCTGATCTACCAGCATCCCGCCGTCGCCGAGGTGGCCGTCATCGGCGTGCCCCACCCCAAGTGGCAGGAGGTGGGCCGGGCGCTGGTGGTGCTCAAGGAGAGCCACACCGTCCAAGAGGAAGAGATCATCGCGTTCTGCCGGGACAAGCTGGCCAAGTTCAAGATTCCGAAATCGGTGGTCTTTGTGGAGACCCTGCCCCGCACCGCCGCAGGCAAGGTGCTCAAGCGGGAGTTGCGGGAGAGGTATGGGGAGTAGGAAGTGGGAAAGTAGGGAAACAGGGAGTGGGGAAGTAGGGAATTGGGGAAGCAGGGGATTTGGTGGCAATGAGCGAGTTGGTGCTCCTGGAGAGAGTGGGGGCGGTGGCGGTGCTGACGCTGAACCGGGCGGAGCGGCACAACAGCTTGGTGCCCGAGTTGCTGGAGGAGATGCTGGCGGCGTTGAAGGGCTCTGGCGCCCAGCCCGGCGTGCGGGCTGTCGTACTGCAGGCCAACGGGCGCTCCTTCTCGACGGGCGGTGACGTTCGGGGCTTTTACGAGCACCGGGACGACCTGGAAACCTACGCCGGCGAGATCGTGGGGCTCTTGAACCGAGTCATCCTGGCCATGATCGAGTTGCCGGTGCCCATCGTAGCTGCGGTGCACAGCATCGTAACCGGCGGCTCGATGGGCCTGGTCCTGGGGTCTGACATCGTGCTGGTCGCGCCCGAGGCGAACTTTACGCCTTACTACAGCGTGGTCGGGTTCAGCCCCGATGGTGGATGGACGGCACTGCTGCCGTCGGTCATCGGGCTGAAGCGGACCGGCGAGATCCTGATGCGCAACGGGACCATCAGCGCCGAGCAGGCCGTCGCCTGGGGCCTGGCAAGCCGTGTCGTGGCGGCGGACCGGATCCGTGAGGAGGCGCTGAGCACGGCCCAAGACCTGGCGGCGATGAAGGCGGGCAGCATTGGACACACCAAGGCCACACTGGGCCCCGCCTGCTACGACCTGGAGGCCCGGCTGGAGACGGAGCGCGCCCGCTTTGTGCAGCAGATCGTAACGGAAGAGGCCCGGCAGGGCATTGCATCCTTCTTGCGGAGTCGGAGAAAATGACTGGAGAAAGGCTTCACAAACCGCTTCCGGTATTCAGCCGCGAGCAAGCGCAGGCAGCTATCGATTGTGATGACATCGAATCATTGGTCTACGTCGCCTTGTCCATAGCCACCTATGACCTGGATTGGAAATATGCCCAGGACTTGTGTTCCCGCCTCGCTGAACACCCGCACAAGACAGTCAGGGGCAACGCTATCCTGGCGCTGTCCCACATCGCTCGTTTTCAAGGACGTCTGGAACAGCACTTGGCCAAACCGATTCTACTTCGTGCCCGCCAAGATCCCGAATCTGAGGTCCGTGAGCGTGCTGAGGATGCCATTGAGCGTACCAACCGCTTCATGAGATGGCGAATTGGACGCAAGCAACCCGACAAGGGAGTCTGGCCAGTTGCTTGCAGGAGTAAAGGATGAGTCAACAACCAGGAATCGGACAAACCGCAAGCGCTAGACGGAGCTTTGGCCAGTCCGATTTCGACCGGTTCGCCGCGCTCAGCGGCGACGACAACCCGATCCACGTCGACCCCGAGTTCTCGGCCCGGACCAAGTTCGGCCGGACGGTGGCCCACGGCATGTTCCTGTACAGCACCGTCTGCGGCCTGCTGGGCACGCGACTGCCCGGCCCGGGCACGGTCCAAGTAGAGCAGGAGCTGATGTTCCCCACCGCCACGCCCACCGATGAAGAGGTAGAGATCCGGGTGGAAGTGACGGCGGTGCAGCCGGCCGAGGATCTGGCCGAGCTAGCCACAACCGTCGTCCGGCCCGGCGGCAGCCATGGATTGCAGGGTCGCACGCTTGTACGCCTGCCCCATGCGTCTGTTTCGACAGCAACCAGCCTCCAGGTTTCCGCCCCTCCGGCACCCAATTCTCCACCGTTCAAGGGCATGGAACTGGGCCAGAGTGCCGGGACCACGCGCACCTTCACCGTTGCCGATCTGGAGGAATACGCCGACCTGACCGGCGATACCAATCCGATCATCACCGACGCGGACTATGCCCGGCACCGGGGACTGGAGGGGCAGTTGGTCCCGGGAGGGCTGCTGGGCGGCTTGTTCTCCTACCTATTGGGCACCCAGTTGCCGGGACGGGGCACGAATTACCTGAAGCAGCGCCTTTTCTTCCCCAATCCGGCGTATGCGGGTCAGGAACTCACGGCGCGGGTCGAGATCGTTCGACTCCGCCCCGAGAAACAGTTGGTCAATCTGAGCACAGTCTGCGCCGATCCATCGGGCCGGACAGTCTGCCAGGGAGAGGCGCTGGTGCTCGTCAGTGACGTGTGAGAAGGCGCGCGACGCGTGGGCGGCGTGGCAGGCGAAACTGGCCGCAGAACTCCGCGCATTGCGTCCTACAGATCCTCGTTCTGCGAACGAAAGGAGGTGAGCGCAAAGCGAAAAGTCGTGCGTTAGACGCAAATGGTGAACTGTGGTAGAATGGGATCCAGTGGGATCCCCAATCTGTAGGTAAATAGGAGGAGGGAAACATGAAAACGCTGTACAAGCTATTCGCATTGCTGCTGATCGTGACGATCATCGTCTCGTGCGGCGCCACCGAGGCGCCGCCCACCGAGCCACCGCCAGAGCCCACGGAGGCGGAGGTAGCGCCCACGGAAGCGCCCGAGCCTACCGAGGCACCCGAAGAACCCACCGAAGCCCCACCCGAGGCCGGCCTGACCTGTGACGAGCCGATCAAGGTGGGCGTCATCAGCGACCTTTCGGGCCCGCTGGCCATCTATGGCGCGCACATCCAGCGCAGCTTCCCGCTGGGCCTGGAGTACGTGACCGGCGCCCCCGGCACCGAGGAAGGCGTGTTCGCGCTGGACGGCTGCGAGATCGAGGTCATCTGGGGCGACGACCAGAGCAACCCCGAGAACACGGCGACCGTTGCCCGCGAGCTGATCGAGGTCGAGGACGTGGACATCATCGTCGGCACGGTGAGCTCCGGCGCGACGGCCACACTGCAAGAGATCGCCAAGGAGAACGACGTAGTCCACATCGCGGCGCCCGCGGCAGCCAACGACATCACCGGCGTCGCCTTCAATGACCACACCTTCCGCACCAGCCGCGAGAACTACCAGGACGCCATCAACCTCTGCGAGTACCTGGCCAAGGAGTACGAGACCTTTGTCCAGATCGCGCCCGACTATAGCTTTGGCTGGGGCGGCGCCCAAGCCTTCCGCGACGCCTGCACCCTCTTTGGCGGCGAGTTCGTGGCCGACGACATCTTTGCCCCCGCCGACACCACCGACTTTACGCCCTACATGGAACAGATCCTCGATTCCGGCGCCGAAGCCTGGATCGTGACCTGGGCCGGCGGCGGATTCATCCCCATGATGCAGGCCGCTGTGGACCTGGGCGTCATGGACGAGATGGACCTGGCGGCCTCCTTCATCGACAACGTAGCGCTGCCCGCCTTCTTTGCCAATGCCATCGGCACCACCAGCGGCATCCTCTACCACTATACCTCGCCCGACAACGCCATCAACGACTGGCTGGTGGAAGAAACAATGGCCCGCCACGAGGTGCCGCCCGATCTGTTCGACGCCGACGGCATGAACGCCGCCATCCTGATCGTAGAAGCGCTCAAGGCTACTAATGGGGATGCCAGCGCGGCGGCAATGATCCCGGCGATGGAGGGCCTCGAGTTCGAAGGCCCCAAGGGCACGGTGCTGATCCGCGCCGAGGACCACGTGGCCATCCAGGATATGTACATCGTGACGCTGCTCAACGTGGACGATCCCGAGTTCAAGTACTTTGAGCAGGTAACAACCACCCGGCCCGAAGTGCCTTGCTTGCTGCCCGAGGAGCTTCAGGACCGCTGCGGAGACCTACCCATCGGCAGTCTCGGCGGCGAGTAAGGAATAGCAGACCAACAACGGGGAGGTAGGGAGATAACCCTCTCTACCTCCCGCCTGCCATCCATAGTTGTTAGACCAGGAGGTGCGCAATGGCTGAGTCTTTCCTGGTGCGAATGAAGAATAGACTGTCGGGTCCGCAACCGATCAAGATCGGGGTAGTGACGACCAAGAGCGGCGCGCTCGACTACTATGGCACCATGCAGGTCCGCGGCCTGGAGCTGGGGATCGAGTACGCAACGCATGGTGCCATGACCGTTGCCGGCCATCCGATAGAGCTGCTCGTGGAGGACGATGCGGGGGATCCAACCACGGGCGGGCGCAAAGCCCGGGAACTGATCGAGCAACAGGGGGCGCAGATCCTCCAGGGTTGCGTCTCCAGTGCGACGACCATGGTCGTTGCGGGCGTTGCGGAGGAGTATGAGCGGGTCCTGATGGTCGAACCGGCGGCGGCCGACAGCATCACGGGCGAGCACCTGAACCGCTACGTGTTCCGCACGGCGGCCTCGGTTGGCCAGGATGCAGAGGCCGGCGGGCGATACGCCGTCGAGAACCTGGGCAAGACGTTCTGCTACCTGGCCCCGGACAATGTGTTCGGGCGACAGAGCTCAGATGCCTGGCAGCGCGTCATCGAGTCGCACGGTGGACAGACGCTGGCCGATCTGCTCGTCCCTCCCGACACGATCGATTTCTCTCCCAATATCCAAGAGGTCCTGGACAGCGGCGCCGAGGTGTTGGTGCAGTCGTGGGCCGGAGCCGGGTACGGGGAACTGTTCAGCCAGTTGCGAGAACAGGGGGTCTTTGACCGGATGAGGGTCACCGGTGGGTTGGGTGACCGCGAAGCGCGGCACGCGCTGGGCCTGGATGCCGTGGGCATGGTGGGCATCTGCAAGTACTCCCACATCCTGCCGGACAATCCCGCCAACGACTGGCTGGTAGAGAAACACGTCGAGCGGCATGGCGAGGCCCCAGACCTCTTTACCGGGGGCGGCTTTGCCGCGGGCATCGCCCTGGTCGAGGCCCTGAAAAAGACAGACGGCAACGCCGATGCGGGGGCCCTGATCCCGGCCCTCGAGGGACTGACCTTTGAGGGTCCGAAGGGGACCTACACGTTCAGGCCAGAAGACCACCAGGCCTTGCAGCCGATGTACGTCGTGGAGATGGTCGAGGATCCGGCTCATGACTGGGCGATCCCCAGCCTGATCCACGAGGCGACACCCGAGGAAACAGCGCCGCCCGTTGCCGTCCCGGCCGATTCGGGCGACGGCTACATCCTGGAGACGAACCGCCTGCGCAAGGAATTCGGCGCGCTGGTTGCCGTAGCCAACGTGAGCATCAAGGTGCGGCCGGGGACCATCCATTCCATTATCGGGCCCAACGGCGCGGGCAAGACGACATTTTTCAACCTGCTCAGTGGCAACCTGGAGGCGACGAGCGGGCGGGTGGTCTTTCGAGGGCGCGACATCACCAAGCTGCCGCTGCACCGCACGGCCCACCAGGGCATCGGCCGATCGTTCCAGATCACCAACATCTTTCCCAATTTGACGGTGCTGGAGAATGTCCGACTGGCCTGCCAGGCGCTGGGCAAGGGGAACTTTGCCCTGATGAGCTCTCCCCACCGCTACAGCGAGTATGGAGAGCGCGCCTGGGACGTCCTCCGGCAGGTCGGCCTGGAGCGGGAGGCACTGGTGCCGGCCCGGACGCTACCCCATGGCGGCCAGCGCAAGCTGGAGTTGGGCATCATCCTGGCTGCGGATCCAGACGTGTTGCTGCTGGACGAGCCCACGGCAGGCATGGCCGCCGAGCAGGTCCCGGAGCTGATCGAGCTGATCCAGGAAGTGCAAAAAGCCGGGAACAAGACGGTCATGCTGGTCGAGCACAATATGAACGTGGTGATGAGCATCTCTGACCGGATCACGGTGATGCACCAGGGGCAGGTGCTGGCCGAGGGCACTCCGGCCGAGATCGCCGCCGACGAAGTTGTCCAAAGCGCCTACCTGGGCGGCTTGTACGGCGACCTAGAGGTGGCATAGTTGCCAGCAAAGCGCGGCGCAGTACAGCGAGCGTAGGACGGGCGCTGAAAGGAGACGGACATGGATAACCTGCTGGAGGTCCGGGATATCCACACCTACATCGGCCAGTTTCATATCCTGCAAGGTGTCACGGTTACCGTCCCGAGGGGAAGCATTGCGGCCCTGTTGGGCCGCAATGGCGCGGGCAAGACCACGACCCTGAAGTCGGTCCTGGGACTGACGCCACCACGCAGGGGCCAGGTCCTATTCGACGGTGAGGAAATCCAGGGCCAGCGCAGCTTTGATATCGCGGCCATGGGCATCGGCTTTGTTCCGGAGAACCGGGCCATCTTTCGCGACCTGAGCGTAGCCGAGAATTTAAAGATCGCGGAGCGCAAGAAGGGTGACCTGGCCCGGAAGGAGGATTTCATTTTCTCCCTGTTCCCGGACCTGAAACGGCTGATCAAGCTGCCAGGCACGCACCTGTCGGGCGGGCAGCAGCAGATGCTGGCCGTGGCCCGGGCGTTGGTCCCTGACAACCAGTTGCTCCTGATCGACGAACCGAGCGAGGGTCTGGCCCCGGTGCTGATCGAACAGATGATGGAGGCCATAAAGGCGCTTTCGGCAGAGACCACCGTCCTCCTGGTGGAGCAGAACTTTATCGTCGCCAGCCAACTGGCCGAGAACTATGTAATCATCGAAGAGGGCCAGTCTGTCAGGTCTGGCGCCATGTCCGACCTGGTGCAGGACCAGGAGACCATCCATCGCTACCTGGGCGCGGCGTAGGAAGGAGCGGAAAGCCAACGGCGGCCCCAGGGCCGCTGCCGCTTCCCTAGCCCTAACTCGCTGACGAGGGGGTCAACCATGAATCGAGTGATGGCAACGTTTCGCAAGAACCAGACGCTGATAATCACGCTGGCCATCCTGGCCATGGTATTCTTTATCGCCATTCGGGGCATGAGCACCAAGGACTGGGTGATCACCACGCTCCGCGGGCTCTCGGTCGGCGCCGTGACGTTCCTGGTGGCGGCCGGGTTCTCGATCATCTTTGGCCTGATGGACGTGCTCAACCTGGCCCACGGCACGCTCTTTATGGTAGGCGCCTACCTAGGCTGGACGGTCTACGTCCGGCCTGACACCGCCGTGGACATGTTCACCCCATTTGCCCTGGTTGCGGCCGGGCTGCTGCTGATGCCCCTATGGCTCTATATTCTGGGGCGCCTCAGGATTCCCGGCAGGGCGAGCAGGATCTGGCCCTGGGTGATCCTGGTCCTGGCAGGGCTGTTGCTGTGGTTCACGATCACGCGCATACCGATCGCAGCGTGGGACGCGACGAACTATGCCGAGAGCCCGACCACCTACGCCGGGAGTATGGATCAGGGCACAATGGTGGTGCCAGAGGCAGGCGAGTTTGAGGGCATCTCACCGGCAGTAGCCCTGATTGGCGTGTTCCTGGGAGGATGCCTGCTGTCGCTGGCCCTGGCGGGAATCGCTCTCCACCGCCGGGCCGCGGCCAAAGGACAGGAGCGGTTACCCCGCGGCGCCATCATCGCCACGGTCTTGATCGCGATCCTGGCGGTGGTTGTCTTCCTAGGGAACGACGGCATCTCTAACTTTCTCCTGAACCTGGACACAACGCTGCGCTTCCTGATCGCCATGGTGGCGGCGACGGTCATCGGCGGCGGCCTGGGCGCGTTGATGGAGACCACGGTCATCCGCCCGCTGTATGTGCGGCCCCTTTACCAACTCCTGGTCACGCTAGGGGTCAGCTATATGGGGATCGAGATCGCCAGGGGGATCTGGGGACGACCCGAGTTCACCATGCCCAAGCCCTCACTCTTTCGGGGGACCGGCGAGGGATGCCCGGCGACCAGCCTGGGTGACTGGCTGACCTACAAGTGCTCGACCATCTCGCTCCTGGGCAGCCGGATCCGGGTGTACAACGAGGTGTTCCTCATCCTGGTCGGGCTCCTGGTGCTGATCGTGGTATGGGTGCTGCTCCAGCGGACGCGCCTGGGCATGATCATCCGCGCCGGCGTGCAGGACAGCCAGATGGTGGAGGCCCTGGGCATCAACGTCAGAACGGTCTTTACCCTGGTCTTTGCGCTGGGCGTGGGGCTGGCCGCGCTGGGCGGGATCCTGGCCGGGCCATCGATGGGCCTGTCGATATCGATGGGTGAGGTACTGCTGATCAATGCCCTGATCGCGATGGCCATCGGGGGGATGACCAGCTATCCCGGAGCGGCGGTGGGCGCCGTACTGGTGGGGCTGCTCCAGCAGTTCATCATCAAGTACGGCCAGCTCGGCATCAACCTGCCCTTTATGGAGGAACCGTTCAAACCCTCCCCACCCCTGGTTCCGGCATCGACGGTGGCGCTGATGGTCATCATCCTGCTGGTGATGCCCCAGGGTCTCTTTGGTAGGAAGGAGTGAGCCATGGACAACACACTGAAACCTGAGCGGCGCGCGCCGGTGGGCGAATGGCTGCGGAGCAACATCGCGGCATTGCTGGTGGTCGCACTCCTGGTGGCCCTACCGTTTTTCGTGGCCCTGCTCGACGGCCAGTCAATGTCCAGCCTGCTATCCAACGAGTCGGGCAACTCCAAGTTTGTACAGGGGCTGGTGATCGAGATCTTTATCCTGGCCATCTTTGCCATCAGCTACGATCTCTTGTTGGGGATCACGGGCCTGATCTCTTTCGGGCATGCCATGTTCTTTGCCGTGGGCGCCTACCTGACCGGCATCGCGCTCAAGAGCCTGGGCTGGTCGATCTGGTTGACGCTACTGGCGGTGGTCATCGCGGGGGTCCTCCAGGCCCTGTTGTTCGGCATCGTCCTGCCCCGGGTGAAGGGGATCACATTCGCCCTGGTCACGCTGGGCATCGCCTCGGTGTTCTCGATCGTGATCCAGTCCCGCGAGCTCGGCGACCTGACCGGCGCCGACGTCGGCCTGCAGGGCGTTGTACCGCCCGACTTTCTCAACCCGTCGGCACAGCGGCTGCGTTTCTACTTTATCGCGCTGATAATCACCATCCTGGTCTACCTGATCTACCGCCGCTTCGTGGACTCGCCCACGGGGCGGGTGTGCGTGGCCGCGCGCGAGAACGAGGATCGGGCCAAGATGCTGGGGTTCAACACCTTCTGGTTCAAGCTGGTGGCCATGATCGTGTCGAGCATCACGGCGGCGCTGGCGGGCACCATGCACACGCTGCACCAGCCGATCGTCAGTCCCAACGTGGCCGGCCTGGGCTTTACCATCATCGCCTTTCTGATCATCCTGATCGGGGGCATTGGCACGCTGTCGGGGGCCCTGATCGGCGCGGCCGTGTACCGCCTGTTAGAGTTCTTCTTTGACAAGTGGTTCGGCGAAACCGCGAGCTTTTTGCTGGGCGTCATCTTTGTGCTCCTGGTTCTGTTTGTGCCCTATGGCATCGTCGGCACCTGGCACCTGCGTCGCCTGGAGTGGAAGCAGGGCTGGCAGCGCCTGATCGGGATGGTGGGGCTGGGGGGTGAAGCCGCGGCTGGGGAGGAATAGGCAGGCTGGAACCGGTCCCGGCAGCGGACCGTCCCCAGGATAGGGTACGGATTCAAAGCGGCAGAAATGATCCCGGCAACCTGAGGGGCGAGGCTAAAGACCTCGGCCTCAGAGAGCCAAGCCCTTCGAGCTGGAAAGGCAAACCCTCAACACCGAGGTTAGAACCGCAAACATGACACCAACTAGAATCAGAGTACTCCCTGCCATCGTGACGGTGGTCCTCGT
>JABAHP010026096.1_pt1 | contig 11045 bp, 8 predicted proteins | sample 7062081 | NCBI WGS metagenome assembly JABAHP01 (sample SAMN14534357, study PRJNA622989) | marine sediment metagenome | biome: marine biome [ENVO:00000428]; feature: marine pelagic biome [ENVO:01000023]; material: deep marine sediment [ENVO:00002113] | place: India: Gulf of Kutch | collected... | reverse complement strand
GTCCAGGGCGCGCTGGCGCAGGTCGTCCTTGTCCAGGCTGATGAACCACTGCTCGGTGGCGCGGAAGATGACCGGCCTCTTGCAGCGCCAGCAGTGCGGGTAGGAGTGCTGGTAGTCGGCGGAGCCCAGAAGCGCGCCCTTTTCCCCGAGTATCTCCATGATGGGCTCGTTCGCCTTGAAGACGAAGAGGTTCTCTATCTCCTCGACCCCTGAGCCCTGGAACTTGCCGTAGTCGTTCACCGGGGCCAGTATCTCCAGACCCTCGCGGAGCCCGGCGCGATAGTCGTCCTCGCCGTGTCCGGGCGCGATGTGCACAACGCCCGTGCCTTCTTCCGTGGTGACGAAGTCGCCTTCGATGACCTTCGAGGTCCGGTCGATGAACGGATGGTGGGCGATAAGGCCAAGAAGATCTGACCCCTTGTAGGTTCCGGCCACATTGCCGGTGACAATGTCCTTTTCCCTGAGCGATTCCATGAGGGCTTCGGCAACGATCAGGAGAGTCCCGTCCTGTTCAACGGCGGCATACGTAATGTCGGGATGTACCGCCAGTGCCAGGTTCGCCGGAAGCGTCCACGGCGTAGTGGTCCAGATGACCATGCTTGCTTCCCTGCCCCCAAGGCCGAGCTTTCCCAGCGATTCGTCCGTTAAGCGGAACTTCACGAACACCGAGGGCGATGTCTTGTCGCCGTATTCCACTTCCGCTTCGGCCAGGGCCGTCACGCACGAGGAACACCAGTGCACGGGTTTCTTGCCCACATAGGCGTAGCCCTTGCGGTACATGTCGTAGAACTCCCTCAGGATGCGGGCCTCGTAGCCAAACGACATGGTGATGTAGGGATGGTCCCAGTCACCGAAGACGCCGAGTCGCTTGAACTCCTCCCTCTGGATGTCCACGAATCCCTGCGCGTACTCACGGCATTTCAGCCGTTTGTCAGCTACGCTGATGCTGGCCTTTTCCTTGCCGAGCTTCTTGTCCACCTGATGCTCGATGGGCAGCCCGTGGCAGTCCCATCCCGGCACATAGGGGGTGTACCTGCCCTTCATGGCGTGGAACTTTACGATGATGTCCTTGAGCACCTTGTTCAGCGCGTGCCCCATGTGTATATTGCCGTTGGCGTAGGGGGGGCCGTCGTGGAGGATGAACGGTTCCCGGTCCCGGTTCTTTTCTATCAGTTTCTCGTACACCTGCTTCCCGGCCCAGAACTCCAGCATTCCCGGTTCTCTGCCCGGGAGGTTGGCCTTCATGGGGAAGTCCGTCCGGGGCAGATTGAGCGTATCTTTATAATCTTTTTCTTCCATTTCAGTATCCAAGCCTTTTAAAAAGTATTTGTGCGGTTAGTGTTCATTTTCCGGCCGGGGCGGAATATATGCCGGAACGCGCGCGGGAGGAATGTATTGCGGCATGCCCTCCCTGCCGGGGATGTAATCGGGCGGGACCGGCTCACCGGGATTCACCATCATGGGCTCCATGCCCGGGGGCATTGGCTCTCCTCCGGGCATCATGCCGGGAGGGAACTGCCCCGGTATATCAGGCTGCTGGCTGGGGGGCATCTGAGGCATCTGAGGTCTCTGGGGAGCCCGGCGTGTCTGCGGCCTGACGGGTCTCCTTCTTCTGTTGACGGTAGGCCTGCGCCTGGGCTGACGGGCGGGAGATGATTTCTCCGCTTCGACCGTCTCCCCGTGGATCTCTATTTTATTGATGCTTCCATCGGCACCATAATAAATGAAATAGTTCTTCATGTTCAGAAGCGAAAGAAGGCGTTGTACTCCCTTTTGCAGCTCCATTTTCGAAAAATCGGTGCTCAGCGTCCTGTTCGACACCTCGGGACTCACCAGAATGTCAATTCCGGTTTTCATGCTTATCATATCCATGATCCTGCCAAGGCTTTCCTCCCTGGCCTTGACAGTCAGAAGGCCGTTGTCCATCTCGACAAGCAGGGGACCGGAATTCCCGGAGGCGGCATCCGCCTCCGGGACAAAGAGCAGTACCATGACCATGAACGCATATGCAAGAACGGTTTTCATGGGATTATTCTTCGGCCTCCTGCTGGCGCTCTTCGAGCAGCTTCTGCGCCTGCTGCTGAGGAAGTTCGTCGTAATGTGAGAACTCCATGTGGTATGTGCCGCGCCCCGCGGTCATACTGTGGAGCTGGTTGGCGTAGGTAAGCATCTCGGCCATGGGGACCTGGGCGTTGACCACCTGGTTGGTGGTGCCCTCTATCTGTTCCATGCCCTGGACCTTGCCGCGACGGCCGCTGAGGTCGCCCATAACCGTGCCCAGGTATTCGTCCGGGGCGGTTATCTCCACCTTCATGATGGGCTCAAGGATAACGGGTTTTGCCGATTCCATCGCCTTTTTCAGGGCCATGGAGCCCGCTATCTTGAAAGCCATTTCAGAGGAGTCGACCGCATGATATGAGCCGTCGAACAGCGATACTCTGACGTCCACCATGGGGAACCCGGCATACACGCCCTTCTTCATGGCCTCCTGTATGCCCTTGTCCACGGCGGGGATGAACCCTCTGGGAATGGCCCCTCCAACGATCTTGTCCACGAACTCGTACCCTTCGCCGCGAGGCATCGGTTCCAGTTCGATAGAGCAGTCGCCGTACTGGCCCTTGCCGCCGGACTGTTTCTTGTACTTGCCCTGTGCTTTGGTGGCCTTTTTGATGGTCTCGCGGTAGGGTATCTTGGGAGCCTTCATGATGACCTCGGCGCCGAACTTCCGCTTGAGGCGCTCGAGGGTGATCTCCAGATGCTGCTGGCCCATACCCGCAAGGAGCATGTCCTTTGCCTCTTCATCGCGGGTGAAGCGAATGGTGGGGTCCTCGTCGAGTATCTTGTGCAGGCCGGTGCTGACCTTGTCCTCATCGCCCTTGTTTTTGGCCTCGATGGCATACGAGATAAGGGGTTCGGCGAACTTCACCGGTTCGAACACAATGGGGTCCCCGGGGTCGCAGAGCGTATCGCCCGTACCGGTGTTCTTCAGCTTGGCCACAACACCTATTTCTCCGGGACCGAGGTTTTGCGCGGGTTCCTGCTTCTTGCCCTGAAGATAGAATATCTGTCCGAGACGCTCCTTGGATTCCTTTGTCGAGTTCAGCACGTTGGAGTCGGCGCTTACCGTTCCGGAGTAGACCCTGAACAGGGAAAGCTTCCCGGCAAAGGGGTCGGCAACGGTCTTGAACACAAAGGCCGAGAAGGGGGCTCCTGCATCAACGGCACGTTCGACCTCGGCATCGCCTTCGGTATTATTCCCTTTGACGGGGACCTCCGCAGCCTGATCAACAGGGGAGGGCAGGCACAACACAATGGTGTCCAGCAACTGATGCACGCCCATGTTCTTCGGGGCGCACCCAAGAGTGACCGGAAGGAACGCCTTGGAGAGCACGCCTTTTTTCAGCCCCTTGATGACCTCGTCGTCGCTGAGTTCGCCGCTTTCCAGATATTTTTCGAGGATCTCGTCGTCAGCCTCGGCCGCGGCCTCGACGAGCTTGTTCTTCCACTCCTCCGCCTCAGCCTGGAGGTCTCCGGGGATGTCTCCTTCCGCGGGCTTGCCGTCGTTGAATGTATAGGCTTTCATTTTCAGCAGGTCGACCAGACCGGTGAACTTCTCTCCCGCGCCGATGGGGATCTGAAGGGGGACGGCCTCCTTCCGGCACGCGGACTTGATGGCATCCACCGTTGTGGCGAAGTCAGCGCCCTCGCGGTCCATCTCGTTTATGAAGAACATTCCGGGGAGTCCGAACTCCGCGGCGTATTTATAGAGCTTCTCGGTCTCGCCCCTGACGCCGGAGGTCGCGCTTGCCAGATACACAACGCCGTCTGCGGCTTTCATGCTTCCGTGAGCATCCTCGAGCAGATTGACGAACCCCGGAGTATCTATGAGATTGATCCGGTGACCCTGCCAGGTGCAGAAGGCAAGGGCCGAGGAGATGGTTATCTGTTTTTCGATCTCTTCGGGCTCGTGGTCCGTTGTGGTGGACCCGTCCTCGATCCTTCCCAGCCTGTCTATAGCCCCGGCATCAAAGAGCATGGCCTCAACGAGAGATGTTTTTCCGCTGTTGCTGTGACCTACCACGGCAGTGTTCCTGATCTTGCCAGCATCAATGTTCGCCATCTGTTGTTGACCCCCTTGTTATGGTGTTTCGTCTTCTATTATTTCTTCTATTACAGGCCGGTACTCGGACTTTCTTTCGGCCTTCTTGCTCCAGTGTTTCGCAAAGAAAAATGAAGAAGCAAACAGCAAAAACGCGCACAGCGCTGCAAGTGTTTCCGGGTCCGTCTCCGGGAATGCCAGGCTGAGGACCTCCTTGCCGAAAACGGCGCCGACAATGAGCGCCACCGCCGGCATCCCCCATATCACGAGGGTCCCGGTAAGATATGCCACGGGCTTCAGGACCACCCTGACCTGCTGGCCCACCTGCGCCNNTCGCCCGGGCAGCGTTAATGGCCTCGATGACGGCTCCATTTTCTGTAACATTACAGACCCCGGCCGTACAATGCTCACAGGCTGACTTTTTCGTCACGACCACGGTGGCATTTGTCCCCTCAATTGACTGCACATACCCCGTTTCTTCCATAACAAATAATTTTAACATATCTATGGCAGGGTATATAAGGGGACCGAAAGGGAATGTGACGGAGAAGGGGCCCGGGCCAGCCCCCTGTAATGACGGATTGTGTTGCCTGAGGAGGATGGCGCCTATAAGTGGTGGATGTCGTCCTCTTTTGCTTCCGTCTTCTTCTCGCTGTTCATGGCCTGTTCCAGGTATTTCCTGGCAATGTCCTTGGCCCCCAGCCCGATGGCGAGCGCCAGGGCCAGCACCGCACCCCCGAAAACAATGGTGAACGCGATGATGATGGTTTCCCTGCCGATGCCAAGCTGTTCGAGGGCCATGGTGAAGGCCAGAACGAAGATGCCGATCTTCACCAGTTTGCCGATGAGTCCGGACATCTGCAGATCAGCGTTCACCGCCGTGATAAGCGCGGCACGGCTCAGGAAGTTCGCCAGCAGGTATCCTGTGAAGAGAATGATGGTGGCCACGAGCACGTTGGGAAGGTAGAGGAAGAAGGTCCGCAGCAGGTGTTCCACCTCGGGGACCTCCAGTACGCTCAGGGCGATGACCAGGAACACGAATATGGTGCCCCATCCGATGAGGCGGGCGAGGATGGAAGAGAGGTGTTCGCGGATCCCTCCCTTGTGGAGAACCTCGTTGATACCGGAGCGTTCGGAGAACCTGTCCACCTTCAGTACCTTGAAGACCTGGAGGAATATCAGCTTGAACACTTTGCCGAGGATCAGGCCGGCTATGATGACCAGGATGAAACTCATAACATTTGGCAGGTACTGGATGACGCTTTCATAGAACCGCTCAAGCGGTTCGACGAACAGGCGATGTACGAAATTGCTCATAAAGCCCCCTTTCTAATCCTCCCAGTTGGAGACCAGAAAATCCTTTTTCTCCTCGAATACGCGGCATGTGCGTTCGATGTGTTCCTCGACCTGTGCCGCGTTGCTCTCTATGTTTTCCGAGATGAACGACGCCACCCGCCCCAGGTAGAGCGGGGTCAGGCTCTTTATCAGGTGTTCACGGTTGAATATCTTTTTCTGGGCCGCCAGGGCGAACGAATACAGTATCTCTGCCCATATCTCGTCGGGCAGATGGAAGTCCTGCCACGGCCGGGGCTTGAGGTCCCGCAGATAGTACAGTATCCCGCTGGAGGTGAACGTCTCCCAGATATATCCCAGTTCCTTCAGCCCGAGCATGAACTTGTCTATCATCCGATCCAGATTGACGTGTATCGGTTCGAGCCCGACATCGTAGCTGAAGCCGAAGAGTTCGGTCGGTTTTGAGCCATTCACTTCCTTCCAGAAGTGGGGATAGGTTTCCATGAGGTCAAAGACCGCGCTGACCACCTGGTAGAGCATTGCGCTGAGGTCGGCCCCCGGGTCCTTGGCGTCGTGTATCTTGGCGCCAAGGAACGACTGGCAGACCTTGAAGCCTTCGGCGATGGCCGATGTGGTCATCCAGATATCTATGCCGAAGCGCGCCACGTCGCTCTCCCAGACGTCCTTTTCCAGGTAGAACCTGGCCAGATCGCCGGAGAATCCGAAATCTCCGCCGATGGGCTGGCGCACCCGGGCGCCGTACAGCGCGCGCGTCATCGGATAGACAATGGAATTGGTTATGGTGCCGTCGTATTTGTGCCTGAGATAGTAGGGCGCCACGAAGTCGTATCCCCGGTCCATGACAGGCCGCAGCAACAGGTCGAACCACTCGGGCGTGATGCTTCTGAGGTCGGAGTCTACCACGGCGCATGCCTTGACGTTGAGTTCCTTGGCGATTTCGAAGACCGTACGGAAGGCGCTCCCTTTGCCGGGGATGCCGTGGTACGGGGTGATGATCTTTTCCACGGGGTTGACGCGCTGGGGGATCATGAGGGCTTCGAAGTCGTGCACCATGCAGTCGCGGACCACTTCTGCCGTGTCGTCGGACGAACCGCCGTCCGAATTTACAATAACCGCTTTTTTGTCGGGAAAATACTTTGCTACGCCGACCTGGGCCGCCCGCACCACATGACCGATGGTCGTGGCATTATTGTAGCTGGGAATGCCCACGAGGATATCTGCGGAACCGATATCCTGTAACTGGTGTTTGACTTCATCTCGAAGGATTACGCTGATAATACCCTCCCCGGGAAGAATCCCGTTCTAGTCAAACAGTGTAGCTCGTGTCCGTGTTCTTGTCAACTTCCTGCCGGAGAAGTTCAGGAGGACAGTATCACTTGAGCTCAAGTTCAAGAAGCTCGTTGTAAGAGAGGACCTTGCCACCCTTTTCGGCAACGAACTTCTCAGCGTCTTCCCTGTTTTTGAACGCGGCGATCCCATATCCCATGGGGGTCTCGATACCGGCCTCAAGGGCATAGTGCGCGTTTTTCATTTCGATCTCTTCCTGAGTATTGTAATCATGCGCCAGAGAAGACGCGTCGAACTCCATCTGGTCCATCGCGCACTGGAGGTTTCTCCATATGACCGCGCATCCGATATCTGAAAAGCTGACCTCTACTCCGACCTCCGCGTTTACCCCGTAACGCACGTCGGTTATTTCCATACTTTGCGTACATTCCATCTCGGCCAGGGCGGGTGTGGCGGAAAACAGCATGAGGGCCGCCAATATCAGGTAGAGCATTTTTCTGTTCATAATTCCTTTACTTCCTTTCGTCTGGCAGTATAATTTTCATTTTAGAATCTATTTCATACATTTGCAACCGTCCCTTGACTGCCCGCTGGTGGTCTGTTAACGTAAGGTACTTGTATTTAAAGTTTTTATTATTTCGCGGACACGGTGGAGTCCAGATATGCTGAATATACCCTTACCGGGTCAGAAACTTCAGGAACTCAGGGCGGTCTCCGGCCTCACGGATGAGGTGCTGGGCGGGATAGCACCCTACCGTGACCTCCTGCTTGCCGAGAGGCAGCGGTTTGCCGAACACCTGCATGAAAAGTTCATGGTAATTCCCGGAACGCGCGTCTTTCTGCAACATGAGCATGTTCCGGGACAGCTGAAAAACATCTGGGTGCGCTGGTATGAGACCGTGCTAGCACAGAAGAGCGTGCAGGAGCTTATGGGCTATCTGTGGCATGTGGGGCTCAGGCATGTTGAAGTAAACCTCGAGCAGAGTTACGCGAACGCCGGCTTCACCATAACCCGGATGTTCATGCACGATATTCTGGAGCGCAATGCCTCACGGGGTGATGTTTTCAAGGGGCTTCGTGCTGTCGATGGCATACTCGACCTCTGTCTTCTGGTGGAAACGCAGGCATATATCGAGAACCTCTCCCGTTGTGATATGGATATTATGGACGGGATAGCCGACAAGGTCCGTAATCCCGTGACCATTATCGGCGGCAATGTTCGAAGACTCATGAGAAAGCCTCCCGGTGAACCGGGCCTGCAGGATATCTATGAGACCATAATCGATGAGAATACCCGCCTTGAGCGGATGGTCAGAAACATCAAAAAATATATTGAGCTGTTCCGTCATAAACCCGAAATGCAGCGGGTCGATCTCCCTGCGGTTCTTGACAACGCCATAACCCGTTTGCGGGACGATAACGGGGGGCTCCCCTTATTTCAGGTGGAGCGCCGTTTCGACCCCGGAGCCGTCTTTGCCCTGGGGAGCCCCGGCGAGCTGGAGGACATGTTCTACTATCTTATTATGGATTGCATCGAGGACCCCGGGTTCTTGGGTGATCCCCTTCGCGTGGAAACCAGTAGTGACGATACCCCCTCACGGAACATCCAGGTCATTTTTTCCTGTCCGGGCAGCACGATGCGTCCCGCTGACCCTGAAAAACTGTTCCAGCCGTTTTCCTCCAAAAGTTCCCTGGGGACGGGCTTTGGACTTCCGACCGCCATGCTGGCCGTCAGGAAGAACCACGGAAACTTTCGGATCGAGCCGTGGCCAGAGGGCGACGGGGCCAGGTTTATCATTACCCTTCCTTCTTCGGATTGACTGTAGTTTCCCGTTACTGCCGAATAATCCCTGTTTGATATACTATTACATGGAAATATCTGTGGCTGCGAGGGTGTGAGATGCGCTTCATTTTAAATTTTCTTCTGGCAGGTGTCGTCTTTTTCCCTTCCGTTGTGCTGGGCTGGACGCCCGATGTCGATTTCGTGAGCAAGTTCAGGGTCGAGCCGGTGTTTTATCTGGATGTTGACGAGGGGAAGACCATCTACGCCACGTTTTGGGACGGAACGATCAGGGCCCTTACCGTGGACGGCACAGAGCTGATGGTCATCGAGAAAAAAACGAAAGACGGGAAACGGGTGCTCAAACGGCCTGCGGGCATCTATATTTATGAGGGGAAACTATACGTCGCCGATGAAGCCCTTGGATCCATTGTGGTTTTTGACAAGCAGGGAAATTATCTTGCCAGTTACGGGACATCGGGAAGCGCGCCCAAGGAGTTTCGCCAGCCACAGAGCGTTTTTGTGGACAAGGATATCATTTACGTGGCGGACCGGGGGAACAGACGTATCCAGATGCTTGGACCCAACGGGGTGTATATTGGCGAGTTCGGCAACCGGGGCATGAGGAAGACATGGTTAGTGGACCCTGCCGATGTGAAGGTCCTGCCTGACGGGACGTATGCGGTGGCGGACAACAGGGGCCGTGATATAAAACTGTATGGACACGACCGCCAGTTACAGGATGTGGCTGAACGTGTAGGATTCCCGCTCAGTATTGCCGTCGTGGAAGATGGTTTCCTGGTCTCGGACAATAAGTTTATACGGGTAACCCGTCATGATATGAAAGGGATATTCACATATTCCTTTGGTGCAGAGGGAGGCGGGCTCGGACAATTCCGGAGTATCGGGGGAATAGCTGTTACAGATGACGGAACCCTTTTCGCTGCTGATGAAAAGGGAGAATATATACATATCTACACGCTGAAGAACACCTCCGGTCCCGGCCCCTCCAGGTCAGTACCGCCGACTTCCGTGGTATGGAAAAAAAACATCCCGGTCGAGCTGGGTCGAATCCTGTGGGATCCGGCAAACGACACCATTTATGGCATTGAACAGGAGAGTAATGCCGTAGTTCTGCTCAGGGATGACCTGGTGCGAAAAAAGATCAGTTTCGAGAAGTGGCAGCCTACGGGACTGGCGCTGGACCCGGACGGCGCGCTCTGGGTTTCGGACGGTGAGAACGACCGGATAGTGAAACTGGATGAAGATGGCGCGGTGGTACAGGAGGTCGGCACCCCGGGCAGTGGCCTGGGCCGGCTTGACGGTCCCTCCGATATTGTCATTAACAGGGATGGAATCATCTTTGTCGCCGACCGCAATAACAGGCGGGTACAGATGTACAGAACCGACGGGGTGTTCCAGAACGTGCTGGGAAGAGGAGGCACCAGCTCTTTCTTCGATGACCCGGTTGCCTTGGCCATGGACGCGGAGGGGATACTGTATGTTCTGGATTCAAAAAGGCGCGAGGTGCTCATGTTCTCGGCAGACGGCCGTATTCTGAACGAACTGGGAAAGAACGATCTTGGCGAGTACATTATGGAAGAACCGGTTGACGTGGCCGTGACCGTCCAGGAAGTTTATGTGCTTGACGCCGGTCTTTCGCAGGTGCTGGTCTTCGACCGTCAGGGCCAGTATATGCGAAGGTTCGGGGCTCCGGGGAAAGAGAACGGCGATCTCGACGACCCCGTGTCCCTGGATACCGACGGTGCAATGGAGGTTCTGGTCTCGGATACCGGGAACTCCAGGCTTCAGAAGTTAAGGACCATTCATACCCCCAGGCCACCCCAGGACCTGGCTGCCATTGAGGCACCAAACTCGATAGGCCTGACATGGACTCAGGTCATCGGTGTGTTTGTTGAAAAGTATTTCATTTACCGAAGCGAGAATGGCGATGGCCCGTTCGCTAAGATAGCCGAAGTGACCGACGAGAGCTATATCGACTATGGCCTATCTTCCGGAAAGAAGTATTATTATCAGGTTACGGCTGTTGCACGAGAGGGTAACGAGGGACTCCGGAGCATTATTCTGGAGGCCGTCCCGAAATAATACTCCCCTGTTAAACAATACTCAGGGAAAAAACAGAATACTGCGGGTGAGAATTAAATGTAGGTGAGCCAGCGTTCGTATTTGGCGTTCCTGCCCTTGACCGTATCGAAGAAAATAGATTGCAGCTTCTGCGTGACCGGGCCGGGTTTGCCTTTGCCTACGGTACGCTCGTCGAGTTCCCTGATAGGGGTTATCTCTGCGGCCGTTCCGGTGAAGAACGCCTCGTCGGAGATGTAGACCTCATCTCGGGTGAAACGCTCTTCGCGGATATCGATGCCTTCGTCCCCGGCGATGGTCAGGATACTTTCCCGCGTGATGCCTTCGAGAATGCTGGTAAGCGGTGTGGTTTTCAGGATGCCCCTGCGGACGATGAATATGTTCTCGCCGCTTCCTTCGGAAACATATCCCTCGGTGTCCAGAAGCAGGGCCTCATCGTACCCGCAGGAGATTGCCTCTTTC
>JABAHP010008510.1_pt1 | contig 11048 bp, 9 predicted proteins | sample 7062081 | NCBI WGS metagenome assembly JABAHP01 (sample SAMN14534357, study PRJNA622989) | marine sediment metagenome | biome: marine biome [ENVO:00000428]; feature: marine pelagic biome [ENVO:01000023]; material: deep marine sediment [ENVO:00002113] | place: India: Gulf of Kutch | collected... | reverse complement strand
ATACTTAAGTATGTCTTTGAATAAACATGGGATTATCTATGGATCTAAAAATTAAACTAGAATCTCTTATAGCTTTTTTAAAGGGGAAAAAGATCATTGTAGCTTTCTCTGGGGGTGTAGATAGTTCTCTTTTAGCATTCCTTTCAAAAAAATATGCAAAAGATACACTACTCATAACTGAACAATCGATTCTTTATCCTGAAGAAGAGATTAAAGAAGCCTCGCATTTTGCTAAAAAACATCGTATAAATCATTTAATAATTGAACGAAATCCCTTACAAGATAAAGATTTTCAATGTAATCCCTCAAATAGATGTTATATTTGTAAAATGGGATTGTACAGTGATATTCTTGATATAAAGAATTCTAAAAAATTTGATGTAATATTAGATGGCTCAAATATGGATGATCTTTCGGATTATAGACCAGGAATGCAAGCATTAAAGGAATTAAAGATTTCTACTCCATATATTGACTTTAAAATAAGTAAAAATGAGATCAGAGAGATATGTAAATTTTATAATTTAGAAGTTCAATTTAAGCCTTCAATGGCTTGTTTTTCATCTCGTATCCCTTATGGCCAACCAATCAACCGAAAGAAATTAATGATGATTAGAGATGGAGAAAAATTTCTTAAAGAAACTTTTAAATTAAAACAGTTGAGAGTAAGATTACATGAACCTAATCTTGCTCGGATTGAATTCTTATTTGAGGACTTAAGTCTTATCTTAACAAACAACAATCTAAACATAATTAAAAAAAAATTTAAAGAGATAGGATTCACTTACATAACAATTGATATTGAAGGTTTTAGATCGGGTTCAATGAATGAAGTTTTAGATTTTGATTTAAATTAATTTTTAAAATTATTATTTCTGCTTTTCAATATATTCAATTATCTGTTTTCTCTTCTTTAACGCTTTTGAAGCAGCTTCCTCAATATTTTTTTCCATCTTATCGAGCGAATCAGGTGTTTCCTCTCCAATCTCTTGCTTTATCTTAGTATAAGCAGATTCCCTGAATTTTGGAAGGATGTCTTTTTTTTCCTTATCTTTATAAGTCATAAAAACTTGTTTTGAATCATCTACATAGCCTATTTCCTCACATTTAATATTGACTCTTTTAAGATCAGCTATAATCTTTCCTGAAATAGATTCGGAACAATATATCAAAAGGGAATCAAGAGAAACTCCTAAATAATCTACTCCAACGTTTTCCAACATGTTTAAAACTATAGGGTTGACAAGATTTCTTACTTTTTCTTCAAAGATATTAACTCCACAATTAGCTTCATAATTAATTTCATATAAATCTCCTCTTAAACCACCATTAGTAACATCACACATAGCTCTAATTTCATTAGTATAACTAGAGTTTAAAATCATTTCACACGCCTTAAGGAATTTAATATTCATAGTTTCTTTTACAACTTCATGGTTCCCAGAATAAATAGCTGTAGTTGTGATTGTTCCACCTCCCGCCCCTTCAGTCATTAGTATTTTATCTCCAATTTTTATATTCCTTCTGGCAAGTAAATTTTCTGTTGCGATCCCAACTGCTGCAATTCCGCCTACAAGTCTGTTACCAATGACCATATCACCTCCAATTCTTAAAGTGGAACCCGCAGTTATAGGTACATCAGTAAGTTCGGCGATTGTTGAAATACCTGACATAAAATCAAAAAGTTTTCCAACATCAGCATCATCTCCTAAATGAACATCAACCATGATTGAAATTGGTTTTGCTCCCTTAACATACAAATCTCTTAATGCAGCACGTGTAACATGAAAACCACAAGTAAATGGGAAATCACTTAATCTAGAATGGATCCCCTCCATTTTAGAAACTATAATTAAATCATTTTGACCATTTATTCTAGTATCATAACTAGAGTTACTTGATAACCTAACCGCACCAGCATCATCTAATGAAGTCGGTGCTAAAAATGGTTTTTTATCAGTTTCAGATAATTCTGCAATAATTTTATGAACAAAAAAATCACCAGCACCACGACACCCTACACCTTGCTTCCCAATAGTAACATTAGCATAATTTATATCCAATAATTCCTTTATAAAAGGATTAACAATTAAATTAATGTCACTTTTCTGGCATTCTTCTAGAACTGCCTTTGCATATGTATTAGCCACCGAATTATCAATATCTTTAAAATCATGATATTCTTGTACTATTCTTTGAATAATATCTTCTTTTGAATAACCCTTTTTTATTAAATTCCGAGTTAAACCTTCTAAATCGCTCAATTTTCACAAACCTTTCCAAATTATAATATACTATGATTTAAATTATATAGCTATCTAATCTACAGTTAATGTTTTTGATAGGTTTCGTGGATAATCAGGATCGATTCCCCGTTCAATGGACATGTAGAGAGCAAGTAATTGTAGTGGAATTACGGCTAAAATTGGTGAGATAAGCTGTGATGATTTTGGTATTTCAAAATAATCACCTGGTTTCACATGTTTGTCTAATCCTTTAATATTTTCGCCGATCACAATTGGCCTTCCATCTCGACATTCAACTTCAGAAATATGAGAGGTAACATAATATTTATCCTCGGGAGCTACAATATATATTACTGGATAACCATCTTCAACAATACTTAATGGTCCATGTTTAAATTCAGAGGAATACATAGCTTCTGCTGATATATAATTTATTTCACGTATTTTTAGAGCTCCTTCTAAAGCTACACCATGCGTTATTCCATATCCTAGTAGAGACATAGCATCCGTTTTTGATAATTCTTTAGCTAGTTGTTTTGCTTTATCAACACTATCATTTATTGTTTTTTCAACTAATTTAGAGATATTATGAATTTCATTTTTGAGTTCTTCAAACTCTTTATCAGAGATATTTCCTTTTTTATGTCCAACTCTTGCCGCTAAAATAAGAAATAGTAAAACTTGATTAGTGTAAGTTTTTGTAGCTGCAACACTACGCTCAATACCAGCACCAATGTAAGCATAAGCTTCTGACATTCGTTCTACAGTAGATCCAGGAACATTTATCATCCCTAATATATGGAATCCTTTTGGTTTTGCAAAATTGATTGTATTTATAATATCCTTAGTTTCTCCACTTTGAGAGACATTTAGTATTACCATCTTGTCTGTAGGTTTAATATTCTTAAATTCTTCAAAGAATCTCCCACCAATCACTGGGATAGATAGTACACCAGCTAGATTATTCAAATAATAAGAGCCAACATTACAAGCATTAAAGCTAGAACCACAACCAACTAAATACGCAATATCAGCATTTGCTAGTTTGTCAACTAACTCGTCTAATACATCACTTTCTAATCCATAAGCTAGCTTTTCAGTTGCTTCTATTTGTTCATAAATTTCTTTAGTTAAGAAATAATCATATTTTCCTTTCACAGCTTCTTCTGCAGATAGGTCAGTTACTCTAGGGTCTCGTTTAATTTCAGAACCATCTTTAGCACTATAAATTTTATATGTATCAGCTGTTATTTCTATAATTTCCCCATCATTTAAAGGAACATATTTATTTGTTAGTGGTAAAATTGATGGAAGATCTGATGCTATATAATTTTCACCTTCACCAAGTCCAATAACAAGTGAAGACCCCATTTTAGTTGCATATAGAGTTTCAGGAGTATCTTTATGAAAGCAGATGAATGCAAAAGCTCCCTCCATTTCTTTAATTCCCCCCATAATTCCCTTTACCATGTCTTTTGTTTTATTATAATGCTTTTCTGCAGCATGGACACATATTTCCCCATCATTTTGACTTATTATGTTATGTCCTTCATTCTCAAGATTTTCCTTAGTTTGATAAAAACTAACTATATTCCCATTATGAGCACCTACTAAATCCTTATCACAAGCAAAATGAGGTTGTGCGTTTATCTTACTTGGTTTTCCAAAAGTTGACCAACGTAATTGCCCAATACCTATATTTCCTTTCATATTATCTAACTTTAGAGCTTCAACTACACTCTCTACAGTACCCATATCTTTTCTAAGATCTATTTCACCATCTAGATATGTGGCTAAACCAAGACTATCATAACCTCTGTATTGTAATCTTCTTGCTATTATCAATAATTTCTTAGCTATATCTCCCTTTTTTGCAACAACACCAAAGATACCACACATAATTATTACACCAATATTAAATCTTCAAATATTCTAAAAACTATGAATAAAAGTATATAATAGATTTAAATTATTTTGAAAATTCTTATTTATAGTTTATAGTTCCTTTTGTAAAAAAGATAAATATGACCTCATTAAAAATAACAACCCCTTGTCGCATCCATTTTTCTTTAATAGACGAGAATGGATACACTGGGAGAGTTGATGGCGGTATCGGTCTTATGTTAGACCGTCCTAATGTAGTTTTTGAAGCTTCTAATAGTGCTAAAGAATTTAAAATTGAAGCTCATAAATATTATCGAGAATCAATTGAAGTCATCAATGAAATAGCTTCTAAGGTATTTAAACGATATAATATTAGTAATAAAAATTTTCATTTCAATCTTAAAAGATACTTTCCCTCACACGTAGGATTGGGCTCAAAAACACAATTATCTTTAGCTATAGCTACTGCTATTACGAAACTGAAGAATTTAACTCATTTAACTCATAGAGATTTAACAAAATTGGTGGAAAGAGGGGGCACATCTGGAATTGGATGGAGAGGATTTAATACAGGGGGATTTATTTTAGATGGTGGACATGATTTTGGACAAGGAAAAGAGAAAGAAACTTTTTTACCTTCGTCTGCTTCAATTTCAGCTAATCCTGCTTTGACAATCTTTAGACATAACATTCCTGAACATTGGAGATTTGTACTTGTTATTCCTAATGTAAAAAAGGGAGTTTTTGGTGATGAAGAAATTAGTGTCTTTCAAAACTATGCACCAATTCCTAAAAACGAAGTAAATGAAGTGTCACACCAAGTAATAATGAAGATATTACCTGGTATTATAAAAGGAGATTTACAATGCTTTGGAGAAGGATTGAGCAGAATTCAGAGCATTGGATTTAAGAAAATTGAAATCGACCTACAACATGAAAAAGTTAAAGAATTAATTAATTTTTTTGAGGATTATGGGTTAAAAGCATATGGTATGTCATCTTTTGGACCAAGTGTTGTTGGTATTGTAGAATCAGATTTAGAAGCAGAAACATTACTAAGAGAAATTCAGAAGAATCAAAAAAATGGAGGAGGTCATATCTATATTTGTAAACCTAACAATACAGGAGCTAAAATCGAGTTTATAGATTGAATTTTTATGTCCGTACCTAATGATAAAATCTATTTTTCACCAGATCTAAGTAAGAGAGAGAGAGCATGTTTTGAGACAGGTATTAAACTCGGAGCTTTATATCATATTCTTAGCGGATTACCTATTCGAAATGATGAAACCATAATCAGTGCAATAGAAAAAGGGATTGAGTCCGCAATCTCCTGCCAACCATTTGTAAAATCTGTAAAGATACATTTTGACCGTGATACTATCTCTGGAACTAAAGAATCTGCATACGATTATGATGAAATAAATGGTAAAATGATCCAAGCAGAACTTAATATTGAATATGAATCAATTCATACAGTAGCTAAAGTACAATGGGTAGATCAGTTAGAATACCCACTTATGTTTATTGAAAAGATTTATGAAAAATGATCAACAAATTGATTAACTAATTCAATAGCTTTTAGTGCATTTTTATTTCTCCCAAATCTTTCAATATTTTTGGTATTATCTAAAATTTTTTCACAGATTTTAGAAATTAAATTCCTATCTTTATTCTCAAATGCAACTTTTAAACGAGTTGCTAAGATTATTGATTCTAACGCTAAGTTTTCAGCACGGTTATATAACTTATGAGATTCCTTAAGTTTTTCAGCAAAAATAACTTTTAAAACAAAAACTGGCATAGTAAATTCACCTAAATTATCAATTTTGGATTTTTGAAATTCTTTTGATACTTCTCCAATCAATATACCCCATGCTTTTTTTATAAAAGGTATATCTATTGAAGAGGCTTCTAAATATTTAAAGTCATAATAATCAGATGGAAATTCACTTAACCCTACAAGAGAATCCTTTTCTTTCAAGGCAGCTAATGCATATAAATGAACATCATCCACAAAATTGATAGTTATTAAGCTATTTTGTTTCAAATTTTTATAGGTTGTAGTACTATAGAAAGGTGACATCTGTAATTGATTGCTTTCTATTACTCTAATACCCATACAAGAAGCATTGGGTTTAATTATAAATCCATCATCAGAGATGGAATAAGATGTAGCAATAATTTCATATAAATTATCTTTTTTCAAGCCGAAACTTTTTAGATTAAAAGTCATTGGGAAGGATTATTTATAGTTCAAATTTTGTAACTTTAGGTAATGTTTCAATTTCGGGGTAAATTTTACCTACGACTAACGGAGAACTATTATATATCTCCTCAATTTCAATTACACCAAATTTTATTCCTCTATATTTTTGGAAACCCGTAAAAGTACCTTTGACTACTTGACTTGCAAATTCGAAGTTCATACCAAAAACTGCTACTTTGGAATTAATTGGAATATTGTACAAATCCTCTTTTAGCACTGAAGGAGGGAATACTAATCTATTATGATCAGCAGCTTGAAGTTGTATGCAAGGGATTATAATCGGATAACCATCTGAAGGATTAACATATCCTATTGCGCGGATACCAATAGTTGCCGTAAATAAATCGTATCCAATAACATTTAACCGTTTTTCCTTAAGTTTGGTTTTTGCACCTCCTTTTCCTATAATATTTGATATAATACCTTTTGCAATTCCGAACAAAGGTAAGTCTCTAATAGGAGTAGAAGCAAAAATTTTATTGTAATATGCAGTATGAACTCTATAATAGGTGAAATATCGAAATAAATCAGAATTGTTGAAAAACTCTAATTCATCTCCTTCCGTTACAGTATGAGTGAAATCTGCTTTTAATTGAAGGAATTTGAAGGGCATATCCGCAGTCATATATAATATCCCTTGTTTTTGGTTTTTTTTAACATTTTTTTTGCTAGTTCCCTCTGTAAAAGCGCCCCACACAACTTTGTCTTTATTTATTATCCGATTCATAGCAATGAAAGTAATGTGAGGCCAACCACGATCATCTATAGTCCCTAATAGCTTTAACATCATTCCAGGCTGAGTAAATTCAATTACTTCTTCTGAAGCCTCTGATGACCAATCATAAACAACTTTTTTCTTACCCATAATTGAACATTTCTTTCTTTTTTTTTTAAATTATATAATAATTCTTAACATGTTGATACTTTTGAATCTTCATTATTTTCCTTATTAGCCATATTTTCTTTTTTTGTCAAACCAGACCATCTTACGTTTTTAACTCCAGTAGATTTCGCGATACGCAAAAAATGTGCAATTTCTTCCTCAGATAACAACGAAAATTTATCAAGTGGCCATTCCATATCTAATCTTTCATATTTCGTAGTACATAAATTATTAAATGCTAATAAATCCCAGCGTTCAGGAATGTTTTTTAAATTATTTACTATAAAATTACCGATACCTTTGATATTATCATCTGTTCCCGTGAAATTTGGGATGATAGGAGTTCTAATCCACATTTTTTTGTTATTTTCTTCAAGGATTTTGGAAAGCCAAATAGCATTCTCTAAAATTAAATCATTTGGGACTCCAGTAAACTCCTTATGTTTTTTATTATCGATTTCTTTGATATCAAGAAGAACCAAATCAACAAAAGGTATTAAGTTCTCATAAATTTTTCTTGAAGCATACCCACAAGTATCTAATGCTGTTAAAATGCCATTGACTTTGCATTTTTTAAGTAACTCTAAAATAAAATCATGCTGAACTGTTGGTTCTCCCCCAGAAACAGTAATACCTCCATTAGATTCAGTGTAATAAATTTTATCCTTGTTTATTTCATAAAATAAATCTTCTAAATTCCACCATTCTCCAAACATATGTAAAGCGGTACTAGGACATTCTTCTACGCATTTTCCACAACCATTACATATTTTTCTATCAATTTTCATTCCTTCTTCATTAAATGATAATGCGTTTAAATTACAGATTTCTATGCAAGATCTACATCCTATACACTTATGTTTGATCCATTCTAATTGAGGTTCTTTCAAAATTGACTCTGGATTATGACACCATATGCATCTTAAAGGACATTGTTTGAAAAATACAGTTGTTCTAATACCTGGACCATCTTCTGTGGACATTTTTTGAATTTCAAAAATGAAACCTTTAACTGAAATAGTCATTAATTTGAGTCACCAATTAAAAGAAATATAGAAAAGATAATAAAATTTACATTCTATGAGATTCTCGAGCAATTATTTCATCTTGAAGCTCTTTCCCTATTGCTGTAAAATAGGCATTATATCCTGTTACTCTAACCAATAAATTTGGATAATTTTCTGGATGTTTTTGAGCATCTTTAAGTAATTCTACATCTAGCATATTTACTTGTAAACAAGTCCCTCCATTTTCAATATAGCCTTTTAAATATGATTTAAATTTTTCTTTATTTTCTGGATCTCTAAGAATACTTGGATTAAATGTTATGGTATGACTCGCTCCATTAGGAAGGTAATTTATATATTCTCCTTCGGGTGTTTTTCCACCAATAGCAATACCCACAGAATTAGTAACTGCTGTAGGACCCTTTTTATCTACTCCATCACTAGGGCAAATTGCATTTGATAAAAATGTTCCTGCTTTTCTGCCATTAGGAGTTGCTACTGTAAGTTCAGCATCGGCTCCTGCCCAATAGTTCCAAGATAGCATACCTGGTCGATATTGAAAATCTGTAGGTGTTTTATATTTCCAGGTTTCTTCAGACCAGACTTCCATTACTTTCTTAGCCATTTCATCAGCATCATCTTCATCATTTCCATATTTTGGTGCTTTATTTTTTAATATTGTTTGCATAACTGTATATTCACCTCCCTCAAAATTATGGACCAGAGCATCCTTTATTTGGGAAATACTATATTTTTTATCTTCGAAGACTAATTTTTTTATTGCTAATAAAGAGTCTACTGTTGTTGCAAATCCAACACCTTCAATTGTAATAAAACGTAATTCTGGACCTCCATTTCTCACATCCAAGCCCCTTTCAATGCAACCTCGAACTAAAGTTGATAAATATGGAGTTGGAATGTAATTTGCACGAGTTATTTCAGACATATTATACACATCTACTGTATATTTAATAATATGTTTAATTTGCTCTTTCCATGCATTCCAGAATTCCTCCCAGGTTTCAAAATTCTCAGGATCTCCCGATTTTGGTCCTAATTGTTCTCCTTTCTTTGTCCAAGGCTTCTTAAAATTCCCAGGCATATTTTTTCCGTTCCATAATGTCAGTTCGATGCTCTTGGCTAAGTTTGGGTTACAATTTACTGTACCTGAACGATCATTTCCTTGCATAGTATTTTCTAAACATCCTACACAAGCATAATTCCAAGCTTCTTCTTTTGGAATACCTTCTCTAAGTAATCCTGCTATAGCTCTTTCGTCAAAATTTATCAAAAATGGAGCGCCTTGTGATTTTGATATCATCTCAACTATTATATTTAGAAGCTTCTCAGGTGAATTTCTATGCAAGCGAACATTTGGTTTTGGTTCTAAGATCGGTGACCATTCGTCTATTACTTCCAAAATTGTGTAGGTTAATTCATTTGTGAGGTCTTTGCCATCAGATCCACAACCAGATAATGTCATTAATTGACCAAAACCAGATGTAATCCCTTGCCTCCCAACCATTATCTGAGCATCATAAATAGTGTTGCAATGAAACCAAAAGCTACCTAAAATATCCTTAGCAAATTGCTTAGTGATATTTTTCTCTTCAATAACATCTTTTTTGTATAATGGCCATAAATATTGATCTGTTCTACCAAATGACATTCCTGCACCAGGATATGATTCTTCTGCAATTGTTAACATATGAATTAGCCAGAGTGATTGAACTCCTTGCCAAAATGTTTCAGCGGGTTCCCATGGAACACGTTCTAAATTCTGAATCATTTGTTCAAGTTCTTTAACCCTTTCTGGTGAGGATTCTTCTGATTTTAAGCGTTTGCATTCTTCAGCATATTTTTTTGCTAATTTTTTTGGAATTTCTGCAGCTTTTATCATTGCTCTAAGTTCTTGACCTATAAGACCTTTCTTTTCTTTTTGGTTTAATTGTTTATATCTTTCTTGTGCTTTTTCATAGACAAATTTAAATCCTTTTTTTATTATCGTTTCATAATCCGGTATAAGATGACCTCCAGTAGCACCTAAGTTCCCAAAACCAGAATTGTGGAACTTAAAGACTGCTTTCCGAATCTCTAAATTTTCCTTCCAAAATTTCTTCGCTTCTTTTTCTGTAAAAACCTTACTTAGTTGTGTTTGGAATCTTCCCCCAGCTATTAGATCATTATCTGATATAATTTCTTGTGGAATATAATCTAACATTGCTTTTTCAAAGAATATAATCCTACGTTCTGGAAGAGATAATTCCCAAAAATTCTCAGGTAATTCAATAGTTGGAGCCATAGATCTCATTGAACTTTCTAGTATCCCTTTACCTTTATTTCCTAAATATAAATAAGATTCCGGAACAATATACATATTTCCTTCCTCAAAAATTAGATCCCAATCAGTTCCAGTTGTAAATGGCATATATTGATTATTCCATTCTCGTTCTACTCCCTTAAAGTAATAATCTCTAAGCCATTGAGAACGAGGGGAAAGATCATGAGGTTTAGCAACTGGAAATTTTGGTTCTCTAATAGGATCTGTAGTGTTTCCATTAATTTTACTCATTATTATATCCCTAATTTATAACTATTATAAAAAAATATTAGATCTCTTATTAATTTAAGAGAACATCTGCTAAATTTATTTAAAACAAATACAGTTTTATAATTTTAACTTATTCTTAATAAGAATTTCTTCAAAAATGAAAATATAATTTAATAAAATAAAAGAAAATAATAGAATTTAGATTTTA
>JABAHP010005106.1_pt2 | contig 11054 bp, 21 predicted proteins | sample 7062081 | NCBI WGS metagenome assembly JABAHP01 (sample SAMN14534357, study PRJNA622989) | marine sediment metagenome | biome: marine biome [ENVO:00000428]; feature: marine pelagic biome [ENVO:01000023]; material: deep marine sediment [ENVO:00002113] | place: India: Gulf of Kutch | collected... | reverse complement strand
TGAAGGCCTGGGTTGACGCACAGATGGCGATCATCGAGACCGAGATGGTAGACATGCAGGAAGTTTTTCTTCCCTACGTGATTATGAAGGACGGGAAGACCGTCTATAACAACATTATTGAGAGTGGGCAACTACAGATAGAGGACAAGGGATGAGCGATATCCGAGCAGTATTCATTCTTGAGGGCGAGAACAGGGGCGTCGGCCCGACGATCGTGAAGAAGATCCGGGCGAAACAGGTGGGCGGTCAGGACGGCCCGACGTCATGGGTAGAGGTCGGGTGTGATGGTCGGGAGTTGCGGCAGTTGGATTGTGACGTCTACATAAACAGAATGCAGCTAGTGACCAACGAGGCGACGAAAGCCCTCAAAAAAATCATCCAGAAGAAGGCAGAGATCGCCGGTCTCGAGCACAGAATCAAGATGCTCGAAGACCATGTGGTCGAATGTGTCAAGGAGCAGGAAGGCTGGACTGAATAGTGTTCTGGATCCTGGGCCAGCGGGTTTCGAAGCCGTTCGGTCTGACGCTTAACCGAGCGGAACCGCCATGCTGGAAGGGCTCCTGTTCCGTGACGCTCTTCTGGCTCGAGCTCTACATAGGATGGCAAGCGAATGATAGTGAACATCGAAGCGAACCGGATTGAATTGTATTGCGAGACAGAGAATGAGAAGGATCTCTGTCAGAAAATGCTGGATGAGGGCTCCGATTTCATCCTGGTCTCGAAAAGGACGACCGATCAGCAGAACACCTTCTATTTGATCCATACAGACAAACGGGTGCTGTCTGTTCTTCGAAACGAGGATGGGCCAGAATGAACCGACGACAATCAGACGACATCCAGACCGCGAAAGAGATCCTCTTGATGATGGGGCCGATAGAGGTTCTCGAAGTCGATGTTGAAACGGAGCCGACCGACCAATTCGGGCGCGGCAAGATCAAGGTCATATCACGGGTCAGACACCCCGACGGCGTGATCTTCAAGATGACCCTGGAGAATTAGGAGCGGAAGATGGATTCGATTTGGAAATTCACCCTGGCAATTACAGATTTACAGGAAGTAGAGATGCCCGGCGGTGCGGAAGTAATCAGCGTGGCTACACAGAGGAACCACGCGGGGGAAGAGATCCTGTGTATATGGGCTATCGTGGATCCAATGGCTGTGAGGGTGAAGAGAAAATTCGTGGTTATCGGCACGGGGGCTAACATAGGCCCGCAGTTGGATCTCAAGTTTATTGGCACGGCCCTGATGCTAGGCGGAAAACTGGTCTGGCATGTCTTCGAAGTAGTAGCCGAAGGCGGCGTTCCCAGGGAGACATAGATTGCCCCGTTACCTTAACAAGACGAAGATCGAATGGGCCGACTACACCTGGAACCCCATGACCGGGTGCACGAACGACTGCCCATACTGCTATGCGCGGGCCAATGCGCGGCGGTTCAAGAAATCATTCGAGCCGACCTATCATCCCGAGAGGTTGATAGCACCCGAGAANNGGTCATCTTCGCATGCTCGATGGGGGATCTATTCTGCAAGCCCATAGATATAGTGAACGGGGTAGAGACGATGACGCGGGACATCCTCTGCGAGATCAACCGCTGCGAGTGGCATGATTTCGTGATGCTCACGAAGTTTCCCGAGCGGGTGATACCCTTCATTCTACCGGACAACCTATGGATGGGCGTGAGTATCGACGGGAGCATTCAATCTTGCCGGCGGGTAGATCAGATGATGAAGTGGTTCCCAAAGAATAAGAGGGTTCTCTGCATAGAACCGTTCTTAAGCTGCGATGTCTTAATAGGCTCGTCTGTGATATCTCCGGCGTTTGGATTTAGTTGGGTAATTATCGGCGGCATGAAGAAGCCCAGGAAAGTCGAGCCGCCGGCGGAATGGATTGAGCCCTTTGTGAGAGAAAGCAGGGCGTGGGGGATACCGCTTTTCATAAAGGACAATGTAGGGTATCCGGAGAAGATCCAGGAATTCCCGAAGGAGATGAGAGCGAAGAATGCCACGTAGTAAGTGTAGTAAGTGTGTAGATCCAGGCCGATGCTGTAGCGGATTCGTCCTGACATATCCCGGCAACGGTCACTATGTCGGGAAGTGGAAGACGAAGGCCTGGGTAGAGAAGAAGCTCAAAGAGATGGATCTTCCTTACTACCCGATACGCCGGGGACGAGATGGGATATGGACATACGGCTGTCACTGGCTCAACGAGAAGGGCCGATGTTCGCATTACAGGAAGCGGCCCAAGACATGCCGGAATTTCAAGCCTGGGAGCGATGCGCTCTGCACGATGCATTCGGGTAGCAACGAAATAGAGAAGCGGCTGGACGCGCTGGACAGAGCAGTTTTAACGCTGGCAAAGGAAATGGTGAAGGTAGAACCGAGCACCAAATTCTTGCTTTCGGTAGGCGGAAGGATGGTAGAGATATGAGCCAACGGAGATTTGCTGTCGGGGAGTTGGTTTCCTTCAGCATGGGCGACGGGATTGTAACGGATGTAAGCGAAAACGGCGGCATATTCATCTATAAATTGCAGGACGAGCATGGGATAACATCATGTCCGGACAGGCCGGAATTTGAGATGAAGGCCGTCCACAAGGACGACGTTGAAGAACGCCGGCTGAAGATCGAGAACGCGATACTGAGAAAGAAACTGAGCGAGCTACAGTTACTGCTCTATAAGCAGGGCTATCGTGGGCCAGAGATACAGGAGAAATGGTGAGATGAGTGAGATCGAAATGTGGGTTGCGGTTATAGGTGCGGTAGGCACGTTCGGGGCGATCATCGGCCTGACCGCTCTCGGGTTCTACGTTGCATGGAAGTATTACAACAAACGAGCGCACGAGAACGCGGTAGTAGATGGGCTTGGGACTCTGATGAAGAAGGTAGAGAAGGAGCGGGACGAAGCCAGGGAAGCCCTTGAACAGGCCCGTGTGCATCTCGCGGGGTGTCTGACGGCAGCAGAGGGGCATATAAAAGAACCCGCGAAAGAGGGAGACTACGGCTGGAGCCCGGCGTATCAGGCGACACTAGAGCTCAGGCGAAAGTATGAAGAAGTCGTGAGGGCAATCAAAAGACGGTAGGTGATGCGGTGCTCTGGATAGTGCTCAACCGTGAAGAATGTGAAGCGATCGACATAAGCGGGAAGCGGCTCGGGGTCGAATCCTGGCCCGACGAGAAGGCCCCGAAGGGCGAGATGCACCGGCTTTATGTAGCGAGATATAACGACCGGCGCGAGCCGATCTACATCAGCCCGGAGAAGGATCTCGTTGTGGGGCTCTTCCTGGAGATTATCTGGCAGATGTCGGAGCGACGGCCCAGGTTACACAGTCGGATGAGCGGCTATGGGGGCGCAGTTTTAGAATACCACATGGACGGCGTGTTGGATCTCCAGGAGCTAATTCATAACGTCAATGTGGCGATCCAGAAAGCAGCGGAGAAGAAGAAGTCGTTGACGGAATACTACAGAGAGGGATGGCGCGACCGATGAGTGAGAAGAAGTCGGTAGAAAGATTGCGGCTATTCAGGTTTGAAGATGGATGGGCCGGCGAACGGCACGGGGTCAATATCTACCTGAGAGTTTACAGGGTCGTCCGAGAGACCGACCAGGGCTATTGGATTGCACCGATGACCGGGTATTATGCGGGCGACAAGCCCAAATTCATGTTGAAGAAGGCGCACCGTCGGTTTGCGTGGCCCACGAAGCGAGAGGCGATGGATTCTTTCCTAGCCCGCAAGCAGCGGCAGCGAGAGATCCTTCGCGCCCAGCTTGATCGAGCCCGATGCGCATATGACCAGGGCAAGCGATTGTTAGCGAAGGGCAACATAGAGGGGGCTATTCTATGAAAGCCGGATACCCGAAGATCCTGGCCTGTCCCTACACGCTAGAGGACAGGGACGGGATCGACATCGATCTACTCAACGTGCAGAACGCGGCGGCACTCCTTATCCCGGACGCACGGCTTCACTGGCAGAAGAAATTCGATCAGATCAGGTGCCAGAAGTGGATGTATGTCTCATCGACCGTGAACACGGCACACGAATCAGATGGAACGGTCGGGGGCCGTCTACGGGATCTATACTACTATGGGTATGAGTGGAAGCAGATCTCCGGGAATGAAGCCATACCGTTCATATTCAGGAGCGAGCTTTGGTGGGAAAGAGTGGACTTGATAGTGAGCCCATACACCCGCGCATTCGACATGACCTTCCTGGACTGTTGGTTCAAGGACATTGGGTGGGCGGTGGGTAACAACCCCGAAGTGCACGGCCCCTGGAAGGAGCACCTGATCCGGATGAAGCGAACGGCTAGGAAGTGGGGGAACCGGATAATCATCAACGGCTACCCTCACGGATCCAGGCGGAGACTTTCGGGCCGGATGATAGAGAACGTCCCAAACAAACCGAGTTGGATCGATCTCTTATTCGGGGGGGCAGGAATATACGACGCGGCGCATAACAAGGAATACATGCATCCCAGGACGATAATCATCTCGGAGTGGCACAGTCAATACAGGCGTGTCTGTCTCGCTCTGTCGATGATCCTGGGATGCTGGTTCGCACCGAAGGGTAACTGGATCATCCCTGTGCTCGAGGATCCAGAAGAGGACGCTGGCGGCTGGTGGCCTGTAAGTGACGGATTCGAGCGTAGCAGAGACCTACGGGTATGGTCGAAGGCGTTCCGTCACTGGAAGACGGGCCACGAATTCACGGTAAGCGTCACCTTCAGTCCGGATTTCAGGAGCGCGGAAGCGACCTTGCCATTTGAGACCACTCTGATGTAGGATATAGGTATGAAGGCACGAGAATTCCTTATATGGCTCCACGAGCGGATGGCGAAGAGGCATAACGAGAATCCGCTGCTCGACTACATGCATACACTCCGGGCACTTATCCGGACGGTTCCCCACGATCTTGAGATAGATGGTCGGGTCTCCTATAACTCCCTCAAAGAGCTGGTGGTAGATTTGGCCCAGGCGGTCGATGAGGGCNNCTCACTTTGGAATGGACGGAAGATCACGTCCAGGTTGAATGCTCGATGCGGGGCTGTGGTAACTACCTTCATGCGACCATGCTGCCGGGTGCGTCTTATGCGATTCTTGAGGTCGATAATCGGACGGAATTGAAGTGGACGACACGATTGAAGTTAGCCTGGGCGTATCTGTGGGCGGGCTCGTCTGTATTCGGATTCCGGCGCGTGGTATGGCTGACCCCATCCCAGGCGGAGCGGTTCCTGAAGGTGATAGCGGAATGGAAGCGGGGCTCGAAATGAAGGTATCTGCTACACAGCGCGGATTCGGTATAGTGATGTATGAATCCTGGCCTTCAAAAGAACCGAAGCGGCTGGTGCAGGAGAGCAGCCTTGTCGGTGAGGCGGACGATGCTCTTTCGAGGCCGGGCAGCTCATATCTATGGTTCGGCGACGACCATCATTTGAACAGGGAAGAAGTGCTTGAATTGATTGCGATCCTTACTTCCTGGGTTGAGACAGGACGATTGGCGGGCGAATGATCTGGCGACCGAAAGAAGGAGAGATGGTAGTCCTGAAATACAAGGATCACAAATACCTCTATCACGGTAGGATGGGGCGGGTCAGAGAGGTAGGGGCCGGCAACAAGCTTGTCAACGTCCGGGTAGAGCTGTTAGGCGGCGGGAGCGTCATAGTCCCACGCGGCAATCTATTCAGGATAGGCCAGCCGGTCAGGGAATACATGGGTGATAAATGCCTATGCTGCGGCACAGTCATAAGAACCAGGAGACATCCAGACCATTGTGTAGCGTTCCGGAACGGCTATCCGTATCCCTGTCCCAAGAATGGGGCTTTTAGGGTCGGAGAGATTGAAGAAGAGGCGGATATCTGGCTAGAGGCGGTGTTCGCATAATGCCACATAGACGAGAGGCTTCGACATACGATATCGACCATGCGCTCCTGAAGGCCAACGGCTTCATGCGGCGGAAGATTGAGAAGCGGCTCCATCACGGCACATGGAAGGGCCTGAGCCCGAAAGTCATTCTGGAGAAGATGATGGCAGAGGCGGTCGAGCTACTGGAAGAGGTAGAGCGCGGCGGAGACCTTACCAGGGACGAGGTCTTAGACGAAGTAGTAGACGTCATGAATTACGGGATGATGTATATTGACGAGGCGCGAGGATACGGTTTCGTAGGTGCCCGCATAAAGGACATGAGAGAGGCCAGGGGGATCACTCAGAGGGATCTGGCTACTGCGACCGGGATCACCCAGGCAACGATATCTAGGATAGAGAAGGGGAAAGTCCAAAATCCAGAGGCTGAAATCCTTCACAAGATAGCGATGGCTTTCGGCATGACGCTTGAAGATCTCATAGGATGGCACCATCTGAAGAAGAGGGCGGGTTCGCATAATGCCACGTAATACGCAATCCACGAAGATCCACGAGGCGGGATTAGCGGATGAGGTCTCCGCGCTGGTAAGATTGCGCTGGTCTTCCCGAAGAATTGTGGATTCGATCCGGGATAGATACGACGTGGAATTGACCGTCCCTCAGATCGATTATTTCCGTGACAGGTATGTGAAGGACGAGGACATGCTGCCGCCGGCCCGAGTGCAGCAAGCCATTAGAAACAGGGGATCTATCATAGATGTCGTGTCTGAGCGGGCGAAGTTGATCGACGCGCAGGGCCAGCGGGTCAGTCGGCTGCTTCTGATGGAAGAGCGGATCGCGTCAGAATATGAAGAATTTAAGCAGGAGCAAGAAAAATCAGGGAAAAATGCTAAAGATCAGAAAAAATGGGCGTCCAGAGTTGTGATGATCCAGAACGGGATCCGCCAGGAAATGGAGACGCTCAGTAAGATGTTGAACGACCACAAATCAGATTTGATCGACCTGGGCGTCTTTGAGGCAGCATCCGGGTCGCTGACCGAGGGGACGCCTGGGACTGTAATCAACGTGAACGCTCCGGTTGTGAACGCACTCCAACTGGAGAATCTCCTTATAGCCGGGGGCATGGATGCCGGAAAAGCTCGGATTGAAGTCATCAAAGCTGCGTTTGGCCCTGAGCGACTTGGAGAGAGAGAGCCGGTTGACGTATGCGCTCAACTACTGGACGATACGGGAAGAGAAACTATCGTTCCTGGATCACCAGTATCTCCTGGAACCGTTCGAGACGAGCGAGCAGCAGATAGTCCACAAGAAGGCGGCACAGGTAGGGGTAAGTGAGCTCTTAATCTGTGACGCGATATGGTTCGCCGACGTGACGGGCGGGACGGTCATCTATATCTTCCCCGCGTTCGCGCAGTTAAGCACGTTCGTCCAGGAGCGTGTGGATCCCCCGATCATGAATTCGCAGTATCTCTCCTACGCATGTAGCCTCTCGTCGATCCCGCCGAAGGACAGGCTATTCAAGGCCGGCGCACAGAGTATTGGGATCAAGCGTGTCCGGAACGGGTTTGTGCATTTCAGGGGCTCGACCAAGAAGCATCTCCAGGCGGTCGCAGCGGATCAGGTGACTTTGGACGAGCTGGACACCATAGAAGAGCTACTGCCCGAGGCTCCGGGATGGGCCGAACGAAGGATCGGGCATAGCAAATACAAGATGCAGCGGTTCTCGAGCACCCCCACGTATGAGGATATAGGGATCGATGCGCGGTTCAAACGGGGCAGTCAGGCGGAATGGAATGTCAAATGCGAGCATTGCGGGCTATGGCAGTATCTCTCCTGGCATATCAACGTCATCTTAGACGACCGGGATCCAGAGAATCCGGACGCGGAAATGGTCTGTGCCCGGTGCCGGAAGCCCATCGACCGGCTTGGAGAGGGCCAGTGGATCCACGCATACCCCGACCGTGAGGTCAGGAGTTACCACTATTCGAAGCTCTTCAGCTCACGGACGACGATGAAGGAGTTGGCACGTCATGCACTGGATAGAGGGCCAGGAATGCAGCAGATCTTCTACAACTACGACCTGGGGGAGACCTATCAGCCTATCGGCGACATGGTGGACGAGACCGCTATCAACAGCGCGATTGGCGACTATCACATGGAGCCGAATGGCAAATTTGACACGATGGGCATAGATCCGGGCCTCAAGCATCACTGGTGGGGCTCCAGGCTCGAAGGGGGCCGGCGGAAGTGTGTCGCTCTAGGCGCGGCCCTGGGCTATGAAGAGCTCGTGAACCTCATCAAGCGACACAAGCCAGAGGTCGTGGCGATCGATACCGGGTATGACCCGACGAAGTGTAAGGAGATCGCGGAGCAATTCCCCCGGAAGGTTCACCTGATCGAGTATAAGCAGAAGCTCGCCGAAGAGGTTCAAGAGCCCAAAGAGCACAAACTGAGGCCGGTGGACAAGAAGCCCGTGAAGTATGTCCGTATCAACCGGGACGACGTATACGATAGCATGATAGAGGACTTCGCCCGGAAGGACGGGACGGTCGTGCTCCCCATAGAGGTCAAGGCTATGAAAGGGGGCGACCCCTCAGAGGACTTCTATAAGCAGATGGGCGGCGTCAAGCGGATCATCGAAGTGGATCAGACCACACGCGAGACGGTCGTGAAATTTGTTAAGAACCCGAATGCACATTTCTTTGACGCGGGGTGTATGGATATGGTAGCATCGAATCTGTGGAAACCGAGGCGCGGTCTCAAGCTCAAAGCGGAGACCCGAGGGGGTAAACGGTATGCCCGAGATTAAGAGCAGGGCTGAAGTCTATAGCCGTTTGAAAGAAGATAGGGCAATGATCCAGGCGTGTATACCGGAGTGGGATGCACCCGAGGGGAGCGTTCTCCATAACCTTATTCATGCAATCAACGAGGTAATGGAGAGCATAGAGAACGAGACGAGGTAGGCTATATGCGCGAGACTGAAGCGAAGCATCCAGACGGTTGCCAGTGCCCGGCATGCTATTCGAGATGTCCCGCCGGTGGGGAGCATGATTTTTCCGGGTATGATGACTGGTGTAGTAAGTGTGGAACGATATGGATCTTGGGGGACGATGACAATCCTGGGATCAAGATGCGTATCCCTGAGTGCCACAAGATACCACCGCTCAAGGGTGCGAAATGCCTGTGTGATGACTTTATAGAGGGGAAGAAAGAATGAGCAATGTCTATGTGTGCGACGAGTGCGGGAAACAGATGGGCGAGCCCGAGATCACCGTTTCGGGTCTGCGTAAGACATCGGGCAACATACTCCTACCGAGCAAGTTTCTCGAGTATGACTTCTGTTCAATCGTATGTATGCTGAAGGCATTCGGGCTTTCGAAGGTGCAGGTGGAGACGAAGGAATGAGCGCGAAACCGATNNTCCGCCAGGAGCTTCTCGACCGGAGCATCACGCGGGTCATACACGGGATCTACTGCGATCCCCTGGGCCTGGAGTGGTTCAAGAAGGAATTCAAGGAACACCGGATGATCCGACCGGAAGAGGGCTCGGTCGAAGAGGCGATTGAGGATAGTTATCCGGTCGATCATGCCTCATATTGGGGGATCCCGATTGTGACCCTTGAGGCTCTCCCGGAAGACGTTATGGCTATAGTGGGGCTGGACAAGACCATCATCCGGATAGGGAAGACGGGCAAGATGTATGAAGTGGACGGGCCGCTCAGTATGTTGAGCCTTCATCTCGTGGTCAACAAAATCATGCAAGAGGAAGCCGATGGATTGGCTGAAGAAATTCCGGACGTATCTTAGTTACGTCATTCGTCATAGATGGTATGTCGGCCTGGAGTGCTTCCGGGCCGGCCTTTATATGCAGGGTATACTCCACGACTGGTCGAAGTTTCTCCCGAACGAATTCTTTCCGTATATGCATTTCTTCGGCGGGGGCCGGATCACGAAGAACGACGACAAGGGCTATTACAAGCCGACGGACACGGGGGACGCGGCGTTCGACTTCGCGTGGTTCCTGCATCAGAAGCGCAACAAGCATCACTGGCAGTATTGGGTATTCCCGGCAGGGGGCCGGGCAGAGAAAGCATTGAAGATCCCGGAGCGGTATCTAGTTGAGATGCTATGCGATTGGGTAGGCGCGGCAAAGGCGCAGGGCGCGAATCCTGACATAGCGGCGTGGTTCATAGCGAATCGGGCGAAGATGAATCTCCATCCAGAGAGCGAGGATTGGATTGTGGACGAGTTAAGAATTCTCTTGGTTCCGAGACGTGAGCCGGTGTATCATTTCTACAGGTATAACCATACAACGGTGAACCATGCGCCTGAGACTGGATAAGCATGTAGGTAGGGTGTTGAAGTCAACATTCTATGTCTACGGTGATACGGATGCCGCTACGGAAGAGGCCCACAATCTCACCGATGATGAGATGGATGCCTGGGCCAGAAGCGTATGGTATGACTTTCTCACAGAACCAATCATCGACGAGATTGCCGCCACTTACGGGTTGACGGAAGATGAGCTTCTGGAAGAGCTCAGGTCTGTAAGGTTTTTCATTAACCTTCCACAACCGTTTTCGCAATATCCGGGATACGGTATAACTGGCGGGTTTTTGGGATCCGGGCGCATTGAGGTAAGGCTTGAGCCAGAGATTTTCCTTCAGGATATGCGCCAGGAGATATTCAACACCCTTGCCCACGAATTGGATCACCATGCCAGAGATATTACCGGTGGAGACTTTACCTATGGTGCGGCCCCGCCGTTGACGGAAGATGCGTTTATCACCTATGTCACATCCGACCACGAGTGGGCGGCGATCAAGAACGAGATCGAGCGCATGCTCATGCTAGGATGGTCGGATAAGGAAATTGAGGCGATTCTTTTCAGCGGGCCTTATGGTGACATGGCAAGAGACCACAACGCGGAAGACTGGTGGGCACGGTATATCCCTGGGATCGTCGAAGGTGTCAAAGAAGANNGAGACCGTATGAGGATCGACAAACGGATCAGGCGGATCCTGAAGTCGCAACTGATATTCCGATACGGCAAGGAGTTTTTTAAGGACTACCCCGAGCTCAAGGGGTGGGTATCATCGATCTACAACGATGTCCTGACAGACCCCGACCTGGATGATGTTGCTACTAACTACGGGCTCGATGCCGAAGATCTAGTTGCCAGCGTTCCGGTGATTATA
>JABAHP010002606.1_pt3 | contig 11055 bp, 12 predicted proteins | sample 7062081 | NCBI WGS metagenome assembly JABAHP01 (sample SAMN14534357, study PRJNA622989) | marine sediment metagenome | biome: marine biome [ENVO:00000428]; feature: marine pelagic biome [ENVO:01000023]; material: deep marine sediment [ENVO:00002113] | place: India: Gulf of Kutch | collected... | reverse complement strand
CTAGGCCGTCGCGCCGATGGCGCGGATAGGCATCTCCATCAAGTCTCAAACCCTCTCTTGACAAGCCCTCCTTTTGGGTGTACAATGGGCTTGAGTGTGTGCTCACTAGAATGAGTGAATACTCACACACACAGGCAAAGCCTTAACTCCCACGAAAGGAGAGTCGCATGTCTGCTTCTCATTCCCAAGATCCCATCCGGGCACAACTGGCCGAGGCGCGACGCACCCAGCTCCTGGACGCTGCGGCCACGGTGTTCGCAGAGAAGGGTTTCCATCGTGCGACGACCAGGGAGATTGCCAGCGTAGCCGGTGTGTCGGAAGGGACCATCTACAACTACTTCGACAGCAAGGATGGCCTGCTGATCGGCATCATGACCCGCCTGGCCGAGTTGGAGTCCCTGGATGAGGAGCTGATGGAGGCGCTGCAGGGCGACGTCCGCGATTTCTTCGTCGCGATGTTCCGCCACCGCATGGGTCGCATGCAGCAGGGTCAGGAGATGCTTCAGGCCGTCCTACCGGAGGTGATGGTCAACCCTGAGTTGCGCGAGCGCTTTTACCGGCAGTTTGTGCTGCGCATCGCGACGCTGGTGGAGCAATACGTGAAGGCGCGAGTCGAGCTAGGGCACATCCGGCCGGTGGATGCGCCGTTGGTAGCGCGTGCCGTGCAGGGCATGTTCGTCGGCCTGCTCATCCTGCGCATTCTGGGCGACGGACCGCTCCAGGAAGGGTGGGGGGATGTGCCGGATGTGCTGGCCACACTCGTTTTCGATGGCTTGCGCCCCAGGGAGGGAGAGTAAGACGATGGTTAGGGGGGAGGTGAGACGATGATTGCGCGCACTCTCTCGCTCATCCGGAAAGAGTTTCTGCACATCCTCCGTGACCGGCGCACGCTTTTCGTGATGTTCATGATGCCCATCATCCAGCTCGTGCTTCTGGGTTACGCCGCCACCACTGACATCGAGCATCTGCGCACCGCCATCCTGGATGGTGACAAATCACCGTCCAGCCGCGAGTTGATCGAGGCCTATCGGGCGTCCAACTACTTCGACATCGCCCTCTACGTCGAATCGGAAGAGCAACTGAAGGTCCTGGTGGACAGCGGCCAGGTGCGAGCCGGCCTGATGATTCCGGCGGGCTATGGCGAGGAGGTGACCGCCGGCGGCCAGGTGCAGGTTGCCTTCGTCATCGATGGGTCCGACCCCAGCGTCGCCAACACCGTTTTCGCCGCCTCTCAATCCGTGGGGCAGGCCCAGTCGATGCGCATCATGGAGCGGACGATGGGCATTGACCCCGACGACCTGCCCGGCGTGCAGGTGCGCCCGCGCGTGTGGTACAACCCCGAGATGAAGAGCGCGAATTTCATGATCCCCGGCATTATGGGCATGATCCTCTACTTCCTGACCGCTCTCTTCACCTCGATGTCCATCGTGCGCGAGCGGGAGCAGGGCACCATCGAGCAATTGATCGTGACCCCGATCAGGCCATTAGAACTGATCATCGCCAAGGTCATCCCATACGTGTTCGTCGCTTTCTTCGACGTGCTGGAGGTGCTGGCCATCGGCGTCTTCTGGTTCGACGTGCCGATCAGGGGCAGCCTGGGACTGCTGTTGGGGCTGTCGGCCCTGTTCTTGCTGACGTCGTTGGGCATCGGCATCTTCATCTCCAGTGTGGCCAACACGCAGCAGGAAGCGATGTTACTCACGTTTCTGACGATGTTTCCGTCCATTTTCCTGGGTGGGTTCTTCTTTCCCATCGAGGCGATGCCGGGTTGGCTTCAGGCCATCACCTACGTGGTGCCGTTGCGCTACATGCTCGCCGTGATTCGGGGCATCATTCTCAAGGGAGTGGGCGTGCGGATCCTGTACCAGGAGGTGGTGGCCCTGGTCATCTTTGGTGTGTCCATCATGCTGCTGGCTGCGACCCGCTTCCGCAAGCGACTGGAATGACAGGGAGCCGGGTTTCAAGAACCTTAACAACTGCTTGACAAACTCACGGGTTGTGGTATCCTACCGAGCGTGTACTCAATCTTGAGTGAAACCTCAAATATGAGGATATACTCAACATTCGACGCGAGGTGGGACCGTGAGTGCGGATAAGCTCAGTCGTCACGAACGACGCTCTGCTGAAACCAAGAAGCGCATCCTGCAAGCGGCAAAGGCTGTCTTTGCCAAGCGGGGGTACGGCCAGGCGAGCACCAGAGAAATCGCCGAGGCGGCCGACGTGGCCGAGGCGAGCATCTTCTACCACTTCGAGAGCAAGCGGGGGTTGCTGGAAGCCGTAGTCGACGATGTCGCGGTGGCACTGCTGGAGCCGGTGTCCGCCCTGCCCGAGGAGGATTGGCTCTCCTGGGCGACGGACGTTCTTCGCCAGCGCATAGAGGCGGTCAAGCGGGATGGCCCGCTCCTCTCGGCCTTGAGCCACGAGGCTGGCCTGGATGACGAGCTGCGGCAGCGCTATCCGGCCCAGTTCCTCTCCAGCGTTGACGTCCTGAAGGCCAAGCTGGACGAACTGGTGGCGGCGGGCAAGATGCGTTCTGTCAACACGGCGGTGGTGGCGCGGGCCTTTCTCGGTTCCTATCTCATCTTCCTGGCCCCTTTCTCCGATCCAAAACTGGAGGACGTCCCGGCGCAGGAGATCGTGGCCACGCTGGTGGATATCTACCTGCGCGGTCTGGGTCTATCGCCGGGCGGGCAGGCGGGGGACGTCGTCGAGGATGGGAGAGGCGGTGTGGCATGAACCTGCGGCGTCTCTGGGCCATCCTACGAAAAGAGCTCATCCACATCGTGCGCGATACCCGTACAGTGATCATCGTGTTCGTGATGCCGCTCATCCAGATGATCCTGTTGGGGTACACGGTCCTGAGCGACATCAAGGACATCCCGATAGCGATCTGCGATCTGAACCAGAGTGCGGCCAGCCGCGATTTCACCGCTGCCTTTCGCACGACGGACGTCTTTGACATCCGCTACGTCGTAGATAGCGAGCGTGAGGTGGTCCGGCTGCTGGACGGGGGCGAGGTCCGGCTGGGGGTGGTCATTCTCCCGGGCTACGCGGAGACGCTCGCCAGGGGGGAGCGGGCGCAGGTGGCGTTCTACCTGGATGGGTCTGACCCCATGGTCGGGCAGGTGGCGATGAGTTCAGCGGAGCTGATCGCCCAGAGCAAATCGACCGAGGTCGTGCAGCGCTGGCTGGGCGGGACTCTCTCCGGCGGGGGTGTGGAGGTGCGCTCCAGGGTGTGGTACAACCCCAACTTGACCCAGGCCAATTTCACCGTCCCGGCGATGGTGGGGATGGTGATGCAGATGTTTATGACGCAGCTCGTCGTCGGGGCGATCGTGCGGGAGCGGGAGCTGGGCACGATGGAACAGCTCATCGCTACGCCTCTGCGCGGCCCGGAGTTGATCGTGGGCAAGATCACACCTTACATCGGCCTGGCAGCGCTGACGGCGTTGGAGATCCTGGCGATAGGGCTGTTCTGGTTCGGTGTGCCCGTCAAAGGCAGCTTCCTCTTGCTCATGTTGTACAGTCTGTTCTTTCTGGCGTCGATGTTAGGCTGGGCGGTGTTGATCTCCGCCATCGCGCGCACTGAGCAGCAGGCCCGCATGATGAATTTGTTCATCATGCTCCCTTCCATGTTCCTATCCGGGCAGTTCTTCCCGCGCACATCGATGCCGCCCATTCTACAGGCCGCTGGTGAGGTAGTACCGCTGACCCATTTTCTGGTCATGATCCGCGCGGTGGTGCTCAAGGGGGTAGGGATCGACATGGTCGTGCCCCAGATTGTCGGCCTGGCCATTTTCGGGGTCGTTTCCATGTGGTTGGCGGCCAGGAGCTTCAAGCACAAGCTGACCTAGAGGAGAGGGCACCGGTGAGGCTGATGACGTCACTCGAGCGAACCTGGGCAATCATCCGAAAAGAGTTCATCCAGATGGGGCGCGACCCGCGCACGCTGGTGGTCACCGTCGTGATGCCGATCATACTACTGCTGCTGCTCGGCTACACGACCTCGCTGGATATCGAGGGCATTCCGATGGGCATCTACGATCAAAGCAAGAGTGCGGAGAGCCGGCGGTTGATCGAGGCCTATCGGGTCACCGATAGTTTCACGCTCGACTATTCTCCGCAGAGTTACGGTGATCTGCGGCGACTGATGGACAGCGGCCAGATCCAGGTGGGGCTCATCATTCCCCCCGANNTCGAATCCTACGGTCGGATCGCAGGTGCTGGCGATCGTGACGATGGTGGGGCAGTCCCACGGCATCCAGATCATCCAGGAGAAACTGGGTGTCAGCGTGGCACAGTTGCCCGGCATAGACGCGCGTGTGCGTGTGTTTTACAATCCAAAGCTCGATAACATCAGTTTCATGGTGCCGGCCATCATTGGCATGATTCTGCAGATGATGTGCAGCGCCCTGACGGCCGATGCCATCGTGGGCGAGCGCGAGCGCGGGACGATGGAGCAGCTCGACGTCACGCCCATTCGCAGCCTGGAGCTGATCGTGGGCAAGGCGATACCCTACTTGGTCGTCACCGCGCTCATCGCGGCGGAGATCCTGATCCTGGGCGTGTTCTGGTTTGGTATGGAGATCCACGGCAGCATGGCGCTGCTGATCGGCTTCTGCATTCTCTTCATGCTGACCGCGTTGGCGTGGGGCCTGTTTGTCTCAGTCATCGCGAGGACGCGCCAGCAGGCGCAGATGCTGAATATGTTGATCCTGCTGCCCTCGCAGATGCTCTCGGGGATGATGTATCCCGTTCTATCGCTACCGCTGGCGTTGCGGTATCTGGCGGCGTTGATGCCGTTGACCTATTTCACGCGCATGATACGCGGCGTGATCCTCAAGGGGGTTGGGCTAGAGATTCTGTGGCTGGACATGGGTGTGCTCGCCGCCATCGGCATCGCGCTGATGGCGGTGGCCATGGCCCGGTTCAAGAAAGCGTTGGAGTGAAACAACTGACTCAAACAGGGGTGAGGAATCTGGTGAATGAAAACAACTTTGTCATCGAAACACAGGGCCTGACAAAGCAGTTCAAAAAGGTGACGGCCGTGGATGGTCTCGACCTGTCCATTCGCAAGGGGGAGATATTCGGCCTGCTGGGCCCGGATGGGGCGGGCAAGACGACGACGATCCGCATGCTGTGCGCGATTATGGACCCCAGCGGGGGGAGCGCCCGCGTGGCCGGGTTCGACACAGTGAGAGAGCCGGAGGAGATCAAGCAGCGCATCGGCTACATGCCGCAGCAGTTTTCGCTCTACGGCGACCTGACGGTGGTGGAGAATCTGGTGTTCTTTGCCGATGTTTTCCAGGTCGAGCGGCAGGAGCGGGAGGATCGCATCACTCGGCTGCTGAACTTTGCCCGTTTGACCGAGTTCACGGGGCGGCGGGCGGCTCACCTTTCGGGCGGTATGCAGAAAAAGCTGGCCCTGGCGTGTACGTTGATCCACCGCCCGGAGATCATCTTCTTGGACGAGCCGACCACCGGTGTGGACCCGGTCTCGCGGCGGGAGTTCTGGGACATTCTGACCGGATTACACCTGGAGGGCGTGACGCTCTTCGTCAGCACGCCCTACATGGACGAAGCGGAGCGCTGCTCGCGGGCGGCGCTGATGTTCGAGGGGAGCGTCATCGTCTGCGACACGCCGTCGCGCATCAAGAGGCTGGTAGAGGGGGAGTTGCTGGAACTGCGGCCCGACCGGCTGCGGGAGGCGAGCCGGGTCATCGAGGGTCTCCCGGGCGTGCTGGAGGTGCAGACCTACGGTGACCTGTTGCACGTGTTTGTGGACGACGCCGGACAGCGCGCGTCGACTGTTCGGGAGGCGCTGGTCGGCGTGGGAATCACCGTCGAGGGGTTACGCCACACCCGTCCTCGGATGGAGGAGGCGTTCATCTCGCTGATTCGGAAGCGGTCGGAGGGGGAAGGAGAGACGGAACACGCAACGCGCAAGGCGTGATGTGGGTTCCGCGTTGCGTCATAGGAGATTTCGAGCTTTGAACGACTATGCGGTCGAAGTGGTTGACCTAACGAAGAAGTTTGGTGACTTCACTGCCGTGGATGGGGTGACGTTCAGTAACAAGCAGGGGGAGATATTCGGCTTCCTGGGGCCCAACGGCGCGGGCAAGACGACGACGATCCGCATGCTGCTGGGGCTTCTGCGGCCCACATCGGGCCAGGCCACCGTGCTGGGGTATGACATTGTGCGTCAGGCGGAGGAGATCCGCAGGCACATCGGCTACATGTCCCAGCGTTTCAGCCTGTATCAGGATTTGACGGTGAGCGAGAACTTGGATTTCTACGGGCGCACCTACGGCGTGCGGGGCAAGCGGCTGCGCCAGCGGAAGGAGTTCGTGATCGAGATGGCAGGGCTGCAGGGTCGGGAGCGGGAGTTGACGCGCAACCTCTCCGGTGGTTGGAAGCAGCGGTTGGCTCTGGGCGCGGCGATCCTTCACGAGCCAGCGATGCTCTTCCTGGATGAGCCGACGGCCGGGGTGGACCCCATCTCGCGGCGGGCCTTCTGGGACCTACTGTATGAACTGGCCGAGGGAGGGACGACGATCCTGGTGACCACCCACTACATGGACGAGGCGGAACACTGCCAGGACCTGGCCTTTATCCACGGGGGTCGCATAATTGCCCAGGGGTCGCCGGAGGAAATCAAGCTCAACGAGATGTACGGGCAGGTGTTGGAGATCGACTGCGCTCAGCCAGATGTGGCGATCGGCGTCCTGCAGCGGATGGAGCTGTTTGAAGAGGTGGCGCTGTACGGAGCGCTGATCCACGTCGTGGCGGAGGGCGTCACGGAGCACAGGCCCCACATCGCGCAGGCGCTGGCCGAGGCGGGTGTGCAGGTACAGGCGATGGCTGTCATCACCCCGTCACTGGAGGACGTTTTCATCTCCAACGTGCGAAATCATCGGGAACCCCGTTCCAATGGCAAATGAGCAATTGACAGATGAGAAAACGGGAGTGAACCGTAACGCGTGATGCATACCAGGAGTGAGGATATGAAACGAAAGCGAATCGTTCCAGTCATCATCGTCGCTGTGGTCGTCATCGTCGTGGCAGGGGTGGGCATCTACTTTGCCACACATCCGGCGGCCTGGGCGCAGGCGCTGGTGGAACTGGAACTTGCCGAGCCCGAGGTAGGCGGCCTGACCGCCTCCGGGTTCATCGAGGCCGAGGAGGTCGCCATCGCGTCGGAGCTGGGGGGACGTGTGGTTGAGCTGCTGGTGGACGAGGGAGAGGATGTCGCGGCCGGACAGGTGTTGGTGCAATTGGACGGGGCCTTGCTCGAAGCACAGATCGAGGCAGCCCAGGCGGCCCTAGATATGGCCCAGGCAGGACTGGTCCAGGCGCGGGCCGGGGTCCGCCCGGAGCAAATTCGGCAGGCGGAGGCTGCCCTGGCCCAGGCCGAGGCCGGTCGCGATGGGGCCTACCAGGCCTGGCAGGATACGGTTGCCATCCGCGACGATCCCCAGGAACTGGACGCCCAGATCGCTCTGGCGAGGGCCCAGGTGGCCGCTGCCGAGGCTGCCCTGTCCCAGGCCAATGCGCTGAAGGACGCAGCCGAGATCGCCCACGATGCCTACTGGGACGGATTGGAGGCCATGGACAAGGCGAAGGAGGAGTTGAAAGACATCCCCAAGCCTCTCCGTCCCCCACTGCCGGGGCTGCAGATGGGCTTTCACCTGATCCCCAATGCGTACTGGAAGGCGTGGGTAGGCGTCAACACGGCCCAAGTGGGGCTGGACGGGGCGCGGGCTGCGCTGAACGATCTTTACGCCATGCGGGACAATCCTCAGGAGTTGAACGCCCAGGTGAGCGCTGCCGAAGCGCAGCACCGGGCCGCCGAGGCCGCTGTCCAGATGGCGCAGGCTCAACTGGACGCGTTGCGGGCCGGCGCTACGGCGGAGGAAATCGCCGCCGCCGAGGCACAGGTGGAACAGGCCCAGGCCGCACTTGGTGCGCTGACGGTGCTGCGTGACAAGCTAACCATCGTTGCACCGGTCGGCGGGCAGGTTCTGGAGCGCAGTAGCCACGCGGGAGAACTGGCCGCGCCCGGGGCCACCCTGCTCACGTTGGGCGATCTGGACGAGGTGACCTTGACCATCTACGTGCCGGAGGACAGGCTAGGACAGGTGCTCATCGGTCAACTGGTCGAGGTCCGGGTGGACAGTTTTCCCGAGCGGACGTTCACCGGCACCGTCATCGCCATCGCCAACGAGGCGGAGTTCACCCCGCGTAACGTGCAGACGCAGGAGGAGCGCGTGAACATGGTCTTCGCCATAGACGTGCGTATCCCGAACCCCGATCACGCACTCAAGCCAGGTCTGCCGGCGGATGCGGTGATCGTTACCCAGGAGCAGTAGCATGCAAATCTCAAATCTCAAATCCCAAATCCCAAATCTCACATCTGGCATTGGCCATTTGATATTTGTCATTTGTCATTTGACATTTGTCGTTCTCCTGGTCAGTTGCGGAGGTAACACAGCGAACGTCCCAATCGTCGCATCGGGTTTTGTCGAAGGTGAGGAAGTAGTCGTCGCCCCGGAGACGTCGGGCCGCATCGCCGAGATGCTCGTCGATCGGGGGGACGCGGTGCAGGCTGGCGACACACTGGTGCACCTGGACGATGCAGTGCTCCAGAACCAGCGGTCGGAGGCCGAGGCAGGCCTGGCGGCCGCCCGTGCCAATCTGGACCGCGTGCTCGCTGGCCCGCGCTCCGAGGAGATCGCCGCTGCGAGGGCTGCGCTCGCCCGGGCGGAGGCTGAACGGGACGGGGCGGCCCAGGCCGTGATCAGTGCCCAGGATGCGATTAGCAATCCCCTCTCGCTCGACGCTGAGATCACGGCCGCTCGTACCCAGGTGGGCCTGGCCGAACAGAACGTCGAGATGGCGGAGGCGAATCTGGCGGAGACGGAGCTACAGCACAACTACTATGCCAAGCAGGGGGGAGACGTCAAGCGTGGCTGGGACTTGCAGTTGCAGGCGGTTCGGGCGGCACTGGCGCAGGCCCAGGCCGAACTGGAGGGGGCTCAGAACTACCTCAATGTGCTCTGGGCCATGCGCGCCAATCCCCTCACCCTCGAGGCCCAGCTCCACGCCACGGAGATCGAGCACCGTCTTGCTGAGGCGCAGGTCGAGGCCGCGCAGGCAGCGCTGGATGAACTGGAGGCCGGGCCGACCCAGGAGCAGATCGCCATGGCCGAGGCCCAAGTGCGGCAGGCCAAGGCTGCCGTGGGCCTGGTGGATGTCCAGATTGCCCAACTCATGCTGGTCGCCCCGATGGATGGCATCGTCACCAGCCGCAGCGGCCAGGCCGGAGAGACCGCTACGATGGGTGCGCCGCTTCTCACCATCGCGAATCTGGACGAAGTGACGCTGGTCATCTACATCCCCGAGAACCGCATCGGTCAGGTGCGACTGGGCCAGGAGGTCGAGGTACGGGTGGACTCCTTCCCGGAGCGCGTGTTCGTGGGGCATGTGTCGAGCATCGCGGGCGAGGCGGAGTTCACCCCGCGCAACGTGCAGACGCAGGAGGAGCGCGTCAACCTGGTCTTCGCCGTCAAGGTGCGCATACCCAACCCCGGCTATGCCCTCAAGCCAGGCATGCCCGCTGATGCGACGATCCCTCTCCCTGCCGGTACGGACGCCACACGATGAGGCGCTGAGCAGCCGTTCGGTCATTCAGTCATTGACGCGCAGGGGATGCTATCCTGTGTGCCAGGTCCCCTCGACCAGTGGGCCGATCGACTCTCCCCCGTGGATGCAGCGGATGGCCTGAGCCAGCAGCGGTGCGATGGAGAGAATCCGCAGCTTGGGATGGCGGCGCTCCTGGGGCACGTGGATCGTGTCGGTGACCACCAGTTCGGCGATCAGGTCGCTGTCCAGCTGCTCTACGGCGGTGGGCAGGAGCACGGGGTGCGTGATCGCCAAGTAGACGGGGGCCTTGGCTCCCGCCTCGATCAGCGCGGGCAGTTGGGTCAGCACGCTGCCAGCGGCGATGACGTCGTCTATGACGATCGGTGTGCGGCCGCCGATGTCGCCGGCGACGTTCATGACCTGCACCCCGCCCTCCTCGGTCCGGCGCTTGTACATCACGGCCAGGGGTAGGTCGAGCCGTCTGGCGTACCGATTGGCCAGCCAGCCCCGGCCCACATCGGGCGAGACGATGGCGGCGTTGGCGAACGCGTCGTCGCGGAAGTATTCCGCTAGGACCGAGAGCGCCGTCAGCGGGTCCACCGGGATATCGAAGAAGCCCTGGGTGGCCTGGGCGTGGATGTCCACGTAGACCACCCGTTGCGCTCCCATCTGTTGGATCATGCGGGCCACGACCTTGGCGCTGATCGCCTCCCGCCCGCGGGCCATCCGGTCCTGGCGGGCGTAGGGGAAATAGGGCGTGACCACGTTGATGGCGTGGGCCGAGGCCCGGCGGAAGGCGTCAATCAGCAGCAGCAGCTCCATCAGGTGGTCGTTGACCGGGGCCGAGCAGGGCTGGATGATGTAGATGTCCTGGTGGCGGACCAGTTCGTCGATCAGAACGTGGACCTCGCCGTCGGCGAACTGGGTGATGCTCACGGAGAGCAGTTCCTGCCCCAGTTCGCGGGCCACAGCTTGGGCCAGGGGTTGGTTGGCCCGTCCACTGCACACGTGCATCTCCCGTTCATCCATGGCTCTCCTCCTCTCGGTCTATCAGCAGTGCCTCGATCTCGGGCCAGGATAGCCCTGACCAGCCGAAACGCTCCCAATCCACGGTTCCACTTTGGTCGAACGTGACCCCCTCGGCTTCCAGCAGCACTCTCTGGAGATCGGCACCGCCCTCGTGGTCACCGATGGAAATGCGACCCTGGCTGCTGACCACGCGGTGCCACGGCACGTCGGAGCCCTCCGGCAGGCTGTGCATGGCCCAGCCGACGGTGCGAGCGGCGTGGGGATGGCCCAGCATGCGGGCGATTGCCCCGTAGGAGGTGACTTTGCCAGGTGGGACCTGCCGCACCAACTGGTAGACCTGCTCGAAGAAGCCCGGCATGCTACTATCCTGCTACAGCATCTCCA
>JABAHP010007513.1_pt4 | contig 11056 bp, 13 predicted proteins | sample 7062081 | NCBI WGS metagenome assembly JABAHP01 (sample SAMN14534357, study PRJNA622989) | marine sediment metagenome | biome: marine biome [ENVO:00000428]; feature: marine pelagic biome [ENVO:01000023]; material: deep marine sediment [ENVO:00002113] | place: India: Gulf of Kutch | collected... | reverse complement strand
CTCTCCGGGTTTTTCCATTAGACTATTAAATCTTTCGGATCGATAGCAAGCGCCGTCGCTATCCGCTCAATTGTTTTTAGTGTGACGCCGTTAGCCTTGTTGGAAAGCAGATAATTTACCCACTGCTTTTTCCGGTTCATTTTTTCTGCTAACCATACCTGGTCTTTATTTATTCTTTCCAACTCGTATTTTATTTTTTGTGTGTTTAAACGCATAGTGTGTGTATCATAAAAACAAAAAAACAAAAAAGTCAAGAAAAAAATTCATGACAAATTGTTATGGTTACTATAACATTATTTATTGCTATTTAGTAAAGTATTTTATTGACAAGCCTTTTTCCATGGTTTATATAATAGGTGACACTAACCAATAACGAAAGGATGGGAAAATGAAAGCAAGGATGGAAAAATTAGGAGTTATTAAAAATAGGCATTTAAGGTTAAGGTGGTCCGGATGGACTGCTCCGCATCCAGAGACCGGGGAAAAAGAATTTAACATATGCTTTAATGATAAGAACCACAAATTTATACTTACCTTGAGCGTAAGTGACCTCGAAGAAATAGCAGTAAGGAAAATTTCAGATGTTGTGTTAAAACTTATAGATGATTTAGAGGCCAAAGCCATTGAATGTGAATGCGATGCTGTTGGCGATCCCGTAACTAAAGGATATTACAACGGCGCCAAATTTGCGTTTACTAAAGCCGCCGACATGACAAAAGCTATGGCTAGCGAAATAGGACAACGCATTATTAACGGCGAAAAACTTGAGACATAAACAGCCTATCCACGGCGCCGCCGGGTCGTCGGTTAAAGTAGCGGGTTCCCATCACACCTTGCGAATTCCCGGCATTACAGAAAGGGTTTATCATGGAAGATTTTGTAGGCAAATATTGTATGGTTAGAACGTACTCGGCCGGTGTCTTTGCTGGTACTTTAAAAGCCCGATGTGGCAAAGAAGTTCTCCTGCTAAATGCTCGACGCATTTGGTACTGGTATGGCGCAGCCAGTCTGTCTCAACTTGCAACGGATGGTACGTCAAAGCCGGAAAAATGCAAGTTTCCCTGTGAGGTAAAAAAGGTTTTATTGACAGAAGCTATTGAAATAATACCAATTACAGAAAAAGCACAAAAATCTATTGCGGGGGTAAAAGTATGGGAAAAATAGTCTACGGTGACGGTGACGGTTTCGGTTCCGGTGACGGTGACGGTTTCGGTTACGGTTCCGGTGGCGGTGACGGTGACGGTTTCGGTTACGGTTCCGGTTACGGTGACGGTTGCGGTTACGGTGACGGTTTCGGTTCCGGTGACGGTTTCGGTTCCGGTGACGGTTTCGGTGACGGTGACGGTTTCGGTTCCGGTTTCGGTGACGGTTTCGGTGACGGTTCCGGTGACGGTGACGGTTTCGGTTACGGTGACGGTGACGGTGACGGTTCCGGATAAAGAAAGGAGAAAAATAGTGCCCTGGTATCCATACATAAGCAACGACGATTATCATAACGACGACGAGTTAATTGATTATTATAGCTCGTCTAATATCCGTGATATCATCAATCATAGCCCCGCGCATATGCGCTATAACAAGCTTAATCGTGTTCCCCCAACTCCTGCTATGGTCTTTGGAGAAATCTTCCATACGGCCGTATTAGAGCCCGACAAGCTAATAGTGGCGCCTGATGTTAACAAACGCACAAAGGCCGGTCGAGCCGAACTACAGGAATTTAAAGAGGCTAACGCCGATAAAATTATATGTACCCCTGAAGAGCTCACCACCGCTCAAGCCATGGCTAAAGCGGTTATGAATCATCGTTTTGCTGCTGCCCTGCTCGATGCGCCCGGATCGGTTGAACAAACCGGCACGTTCCAGGAGCCCACTTTCGGAATTAAAGGAAAAATCCGCGTTGACAAGCTCAACCAGGACGACGGCATAATGGTTGATCTAAAGACGACTACTAACGCAGGCGAAGAGGCTTTCAGTAGTAAGGCCATATTCAACTATGGCTATGACATACAGGGTTGCTGGTATAACCTCGGCGGGATGCAAATAGACAGAAAGTCCTATGAGTTTATCATTATTGCCGTAGAAAAAACGCCACCTTTCGGCGTTAACACGTTTAGATTGACTGAACGCCACTTTGAGTTGGCGTATAGGAAGGTTGACGGCATACTCGATACGCTTAGCAAATGCATTGACAACGATAACTGGCCGTCTTATCCACAACGTATCATCAACCCGGATATACCGGCATGGGAGTTTAAGAAATATCATGGATAGAATACGTTTGCAAAATCTTGGAATAATGGGATTGTTTCTCCGGGCCGGAACTCGTCTGGATAGAACATGCTTTAACTGCACTCATTTTCCATTGTGTTTTTTGCGCCATAAAATAAACGATGCCATTACCGGTCACAGTATGATCAATATAGACTCGGATGATACGCCGTGTACTTATATTGACATATTTCGAACCCTGGCGAATATTTGCCTGAAATATGAATATCAAGAAGAAGAATAGAAAGGGGGAAAGATGACAGAAAACCAGAGCGAATTTAAATCCGAAAAGTTTGAAGTCCTGCCCAGTGAAAAGAGGGCAGATATGCTGGCTAACGAACAAAGCATGTTGTTTAACATCGCAAAATTCGAACACGCCCAACGAGTCGCTAATATGCTTTACGGGTCCAAAATGTGGCCGGAGCATATCAAAACCGTTGGTGACGCACTTATTACCCTGGATCTGGCGGAGAGACTCGGTGTCCACCCCGTAATGCTGGCGCAAACAATTTATATAATCCACGGCAAGCCGGGCCTGGAAGGAAAGCTGATAGCGTCGTTAATTAATAACTCCGGGAAGTATAGCGAGCCCCTACACTACGAGTTTTCTGGCACTGGCTACGAGCCGTCTAACGAATACCAGGAAGTTGACGGCCAAAAAGGCGACTACGGGTGCCGGGCTATATCGATTGATAAGCGGTCTGGAAAAGAAGTTAGGGGGCCTAAGATCACATGGGATCTGGTCCGGGCTGAGGGTTGGTATAATAAAAATAGGTCTAAATGGCCGACTATGCCGGAGCTAATGTTTATGTACCGCGCCGCTTCCTGGTTCTGTAAAATTCATTGTCCAGAGGTCATGCTTGGCATGTCGAGTGTTGAGGAATTAAAAGACGCAGATATCGTTGATATGGCGGTGTCTTCCAACGGCTCCTATAGCGCCGAAAAAGAGGATCCCGAAAAAGCCGTTGAGGATTTAGAGGCTAAAATCCTGGGCAATGGCGATAATGGAAAAGTTGAAAAAAGCTCCGATGATGAATTACGAGAGCATGAGCTCTATAAAACCTTTAACCCGTACGAGGCCGAATTGCAAGCCAGATACGGCGATGCCAAGGTATTAAAAATGCGTGACTGGCTCGATGCTAAGGGCGTTACCTGGCGACCGTCCTGGCCTGGCCGGCGATTGCACGAAAAACTACTTGAGTACGCTCCAAGTGATAGCCGTCATAGCGTTACTAACGGCAATAATGATGCTGCCGTAGCAGATGAGGCAGTCGAGAAAAACGCTATAATGCATGACATTTTAGAGGACTTTGACGGTAAGGTGTTGCTGGATGCATTAAACGAGTTGAAATTTGCAACCGATATGCGTACACTTAGCTTGGATGCGCTGCGAGTTCTTGATGAACGCTTGAGGAAAACTAAAGGTGAAACTGATTAAAGACCTATTAATCGCACTACCGCGCTTTATTTGTGGCGGTAGTGCGAGTGTTAATCCACCTTCTTAACTGGCTCGAATTGGGAATTATATTCTTTAGCTGATGGAATTTTAAAGCGTTTCGTTTCCACAACCTGACTTGGTGGGATATCCTTTGGGATTGAAAATCCAGAATATGTTTCAAATTGCACGTTAAAGAAACCGTCCCACTTCATATCCTTTATATCTTCAACGGGTATTCTGAAATGGTTTACTAAAACATCGCCGCCTTTATCACCCTCAATCTTCATGGCTAAATACGGAATTGCGTGTTCTATGTCGTCGGGATCTGCAAAAAAATAAACCGCTGGCTCCCTTCCGTACCATTCACCGCCCCGTTCTAATCCGTACTTTTTAGCATCTCTAGTGCCTATGGCTGATACCTGATATCCATCTATGTGTTTTTTGCCCTTTTCTTTGAGTCTGCTTATTATCTTATCGGCTGGCCATCCTTCGTCTATGTCTCTAGCCAATGATGATATTTCATCTGAGCTTAATTTGGGCTTTTTTATTTTGTATATAGATTCAATCCCTTTCTCTAAAGCCTTCGCGCCCCTTTTCATTCCGCGAACTGCGCCACCGATTATCGGGGCTGCTCCTGCGGTAGAAAACATCGATTGCAATCCATATCCAAGTGCCGGTCCGTACTGGCCTTGGGCTAACGCATTACGAGCTAATTCCTCGGTTCTCTGCGCTTCTTGCGCTTCTTCGTAATTCCCGATTAATGGAGCAACCCCTAAAATAAATCTATTTACCGGGGCAATATAATCCTGTATTCCTTGTTCAAACTCCTGGCGGGTGCCGATGTTGTATAGTGGTGCCTGGAAGGGGTCTCCTACCGGCTCACCCGTTACCGTCATGGTTGACTTGGGCTGGTCGTAATAACCCGGCTTGCCGGTTCTTTCCATGTGATAGCGCTTGGGTGGGGATTCCTCGACTTTTCTAGCTGGGATAAAATCTCTCATGGATTTGTCCAACGACCTGCGCCTCTATAGCGTTGCCGGCGGCCTTCGGCGTCCTCGTATACTGCGTTGCGCTCAAGTTCTTCCTGGCGGATTGCCTCTTTGCCTGTCTGATACAGGCCAAGATCAAGTGCGGCGGTTGTCGGCTTGACTTCTATACCGCGCTTTTTCATATGGTGAATTAAAATTGCGAGTTTTGATTTAACGAGCGGGTCATCTAAGATGCCGAATGCCACTCCCAACCATGCTCCTACTGTATCAAACAAAGCACCTCCGCCTGCCGCCTTAATACCGGTTCCTATGCCCATTAAGTCACGGTTGGATATTCTATTTGCTTTTTGATCGATCGCCTTGTGTAGTTCTTTCAATGGACCATAGGTTTTGTTAGCTTGATCAAGTTCCGGTGTTAATTCCGCCAATATATCTTTTGCGGTTCGAGCTATTGTTTTTCGCGCTTTAACGCTCGCAGGCTGTGCCCGAACCTTTTCATATGTTTGCCGCAGACGATTGTATATATCTATTTTTTTGCTCTGTATTTGCTCCGGTGTAAGACTTTCAAATCCGATTAGTTCTGCATCTTTGGGCATTGCCTGCCCCGGCCGCCGGTCCTGGGGCCGTGATATTACAAAAACCTCGTCCTCTATTTCGACTCTCCATACACCGTGTACGTCGATGAAATCTTTTTCTATTGCGTTTATCTGGCGTACATCCTTTTTTGATGTTCCCGTGCCGGCTCGCCAGGCCTCTTTTCGCAATTTATCGAATTCGCTCAAAAGTTCATCTGCCCGGATCGTAACGCCTGCATCAGTTGGTGTTTTAACTAGTTCGGCTATTTTATTCTCTAAAGCCGCTAATTTATCCTCAAGTTTTTCAATGCCTTTTATAGTCGGCATTATCTTATTTTCAAGCGCTGTTGTGCTTAGCCGCTTTCTAACCTCGTATCCGGCCATGCCCGGTTTGCCCGTTACGGTATTCCACTTAACAGCGCTGTCATACATGCGCTGTGCCAAAGTCATGCCGCGTATTTTGGGAGTTGCGTAGTCGCCAAGCTTTACTATCCATTTTGGCGCTTGTAACGGGTCCATGTATGCTCCGGCTTTCTGCACGGTCTTACCTGCTGTTTCTATAACATCGCCCGCTTTCTTTAATCCTGATGCTTTAGCCGCTATGCCACCCCCGCGTGCCACCCCGCCGACTCCGCTCGTAATACTAGCTACATCTGCAAAAACCATTACTGGGTCGTTGGCTAATGCCCGCTTGAAGCCCTCGACGCTGCCGTAATTTTTCTTAAATTCGGCAACCATGGAGTCAAATATTTCTTTATTACCCCGGTCATAAACAGGCCCCGGTAAAATATACTCACTGCCGGGCACTGCCGACTCAACTGCTCCCAACGCCATTTTGCCCATGGCCTTGCCGGTTTCTATCGGGTGGATAACGGCCTGAATTATGTTGTTGACGAAATCGTAACCACTTTGCGGCGTGTTTTTAAAAGCCCGGCCGATTACCTGATGCCACTGCAAATCTTGATTTTTTATAACTTCAAACTCTTGCATTACCGCTTCACCTGTGACTGCCGGAGTCTTTTTTGATTTTAACTTCCTTAATTCTTCTTGTATTTCTGCGGTTGTTGTCATTTAGTAGCCCTCATCAACCAATTGTTGCGCTATCTCTTTTGCTGTTGCGTTAGGCCTTTCTTTCATTATCTGTGCGGCTCGTTCGTTTGCGGTTAATTTTTTACCTTTAGATTTTTTTTTCGGTGTTCCCTCATATTCCATAAACGGATCAATGTAAATACTGCCCCAGTCCAACTTGCGCTTTTTAGCAATGTTTTCATATTGACTAAACCACTTTTGTGCATTTTTTTCCCATTGTCCATACACTCTTAATGCGGTGTCAACAAAATCGTCTCTAACCTTCCTGCTTAACCTTTCTCCGGATTTCATTCTTTTTGCAAAAGCCTTGGCTTGCTCAAAAACGGAACCCGCACTAGCCGCAACGCCAAATTCGCTTTCTCTAACAACGGAATCAGGATCAAACATTTTCATTATGGCAAAAATCAAACCAATATCGGCGCTCGGACCTCCATCCTTTAAAGACATTATTGTGGCGTAGTTGTCCCTAACATTAATAAATTTGCCCGAATACCTATTTAATTCTTTTCGTAAGTCGTCTTCAGATTTGTATCTTTTTTGCGGGTCCTGCTGCACAGGTGCCGTTAACTGCTGCAATCCAACCACTACGTCGGGGCTCCAAGGTGGTGCTTGTTCGTCCTCACCGTATAATTTATTCATGGTGCCTAGCATCTTGTTGTAGCCCGCCTCGTCGTTGGGGTCAAGCCCATGAACTAGTTTGCCAAGTGTTTGCAGTTTTTGCATACTTAATATGCGTTCTTCTCGCTGTTTCTCGGCTAACATTTGTTGCCGGCGCAAGTCCATGCCCTGTGTAGCCAGTTGGTTTTGAAACTGCTGCTGCTGCGCCTGGTTTCTTAGCATCATTGCGTTTTGATAGTTACGCATTCCTTGCCATGTTCCCGCGAATGGATCTACCATTTTTTACACTCCTTAATTAATACGGGCTAGCGTAATACGGATTTTGTGCTGGCGGTTTCTGCTGGGCTTGGTTATAATAATTCATTGCCATCATATTATACGGCATAGCTCCCGCGCCAGACCAAAATCCGCCCCATGCTTGGCCTTGGCCCAACTCCCCGGCCGCTAAAGCGTTGCCCATTTGACCGTAAACACTGCCCATTTGCTGACCTGCTTGTGTCGCGCCTTGTCCCTGTAAGGCTGCTGCCGCCTGGCCTATACCTATTTGGTTTAATATTCTATTATACTCCTGTTGCTGCAGGTTTGCCAGGTCCATAACTCTGCTGTACTGGTCTTGCATTGCTTGTCGTCGCAACATATAATTTTGTAATGCACGTTGCCGTGCATCCAGCCGGCGCCCGTACTGCATTTGTTCATGTTGCTGAGTGAGTCCGTAACGGCCCAATGCCCGCTGATATGCGTCTGCCCGGCGTCCGTACTGCCGCTCTGCTTCTTCTGCGGCTAACCCCCGGTTAAAATCGGACAATGCATTTATGCCGGTCGTCGAGTCAAATTTACCTCGCGCTTGCATTGCCCGATTTATGGCCCTTTCTCCAAGTTCCTGTTGAAATTTATAATACGGGCTCGCTTCGTCCAGTTCGCCCGTAAAAACATCTTCTCCAGGTAAATCCGGTCTTCCGTATGCTGCATCAAACGGCCCTTCTCCGGCTAAATACGGGTCTATATAATTATTGGGCCGAAACGTGTTGTAAGGTGTTGTCGCCCCCCCGTGTATGTTTGCGTATCCAGTTTGTAAAGCATTTAAAGCATTAGCGGCTCCAGGGACTAGATGTTGGCTGCCATATCTAACCCCCCCAGTGCCGACCTGTGAGTTGGGTTGATAATAACTATATAGGTTGTAATAAGAATTAGCGTCAAGTGGTTTCCCCATTTTTAAAACTCCTTTTGTTTAAAACCATGAGCCTACATCAAAAATGTTTTCTTCCACAAATGCATTGACCGGATTCACACCCTCTTGCCAGTCAAAACCGTCACCGTCCCGCCAGCCTGGAGTTAGCCATGACTGCATTGTATTATTATTACTCGAAAAGTCAAGCGGGGGGGGCTCCCAACCTGACGGTACAAACGGTTTGGGTGCCTCATACGGTGTTTGCGCTGGTAGCGGTGGTTGCCGATTCATATTGCGCAACGCATTGTAGCCACCCGAATAAATTGCTCCGCGTCCATATAGCGGGTCCTGAAACGACGATAACGCATTAATTGCGCCCTGGTAAGTCGGCATACGCGACATGCGCTGTAGACCGCCAAGCCCGTACTGATAGTATGGTTGTGCCTGGTGCCTCGCGTATTCGTACATCTCTCGCTGTAGGCCCAATGATTCCATTAAAGCTTTGTATTGCGCCTCTGCTCCCTCTTTGCTAGCTGCCGCCTGAGTTTGTGCGCTCATAAGCCCCGCGCCCAGGCTAGCCAATGCTGCCCACCATGCCATTTTATTTACTCCTTTTTTTTATTATAAAAACCATCCTCGGACTACAATATTAATTAACGTCCAGGTCGTGTTTGTTGCGTTGTATTCAATTTTCCTGTTTTTGTCCGGTTTTACTAATACTTCTCCCTCGTTGACAATGTCTGGAGCCTGGGTCCTTACTGCATTCCCATTGTGCAGATTAGAGTTACCGTTTTCGCGTAATGCCAAGGAACTACTTGCTGCATCGTCTTGAACGATTACTCGTAGATGCACTAATTTTGCAGTTTCCGGTATAATTGAACTCAAATCCAAATCTCTCCATGTGCCGTCCTCGGTTAGGTCTGCATGTGTCCAGTCGTAGGCGCTTGGGTCGCCCCTGTCTACATATCCCGATTGCCCAACCGAATGAAACCACCTGCGCCATATTGTTGATAGTATGCCTGATGGCTCTAATAGTGCCGTTTTTAGCGGTGCCGGTTGCGGCATTACATAATCCCTATTATAGGTTCCGTATTATATCGAACCCCGGTTATTACTGATTTTACTTGGTCTTCGATACTGATACGAAACAAGCGGCGGCGGGCCCTGCCAAGCCTACGAAATACCGTCCTTGCTGTATAATTCTGATATGTACCCCAGTCCACAGAAACGGACGTTTCCCATGTCCTCCCGCCGTCGTTTGACCATTCTAGGGTCATTTGCGGATCATCTCCCGGTGTATTTTCGTTTGCTACTCCGGTTTCGCCTATGACTTCTAACCCTCCGAAAAATATTGTATTTCCGCCGGCCCAGATCTCATTTGATGTGCGTATGCGCTTGACTACTTGCCCGTTATCAGTATATGTGTCGGTATCTATCTCATAAATGTTGCTTAACTCAAAATCTCCGGTGTAATGCTTATCGTTAAAATATGTATAGCAGTTGCTTCGCCATCGTTCATTTTCTATTGATTCAAGCTCGTGCCAAAATCCGGTTGTTGCGTTGTACTCCCATGTTGCATTTTCGGTCGGAAAAGTAATTGTATATAACTGGTGTCCTTCCTGGGTTCGCGCCATGCCTACCGCGTCGCTAACGGTTGCATAATTGCCGTAATTGTACTCGATTTGAGGGGTAGAGATAAATATAGCGTCAAAACCATGCGACATAGCAACGCGTCGATTATCGGTAAACCAGAAAAACGTACCCTCGTCTTCGGCCAAGCTTGCCTCTGCGCCCAACCCTATTTTTTTTGTTGCTCCTTCCACGCGGTCAAATGGGAATGTCGCATCCCCCGAATTGTACCAGACTTGAAAGGTTTTAAAGCCAAACAACCAAACGTGCCGACCGTCGCTCATTAGCCTGGATATGTTATCTCCATGCCCCTCTGCGCTGGCGTAATCACCCGGCCAACTTGTGGGGTCGTCGGTGTCGCTAATGTACCAATTGTCGGTGCCGTCTTCATTAACCATAAAATAGCCGTCTTGATATGTACAACCGGTGGGATCGCTGGGGAAATCTCCATCTGTAATTTCTGCCACTGTATCAGAAACAATTGACCAGCCTTTATCGCCATCCACCAAGATAATTTTGCTGCCGTTGTCAGCAAAATACACAGGACCGGTACTAGTGCTCAAGGTTCCTTTGTCTGTCATACTCCCGTCGGTCTCTAATTTTACAACGTCGTCGCCAATTGCCGCGTATATAACGTCAGACCCCGAAACGTCTACTGGTCGGCTCATACCTCGCACCTCGGCAAAGGCAGTGGCATCAGTTGGGTTTGATACAGTTCCACTGATAGCTTCCGTTGTGCCTCCACCGCCAATAACGTTAGCCCAGTATAAATATCTAAAGTCTTCTTTATCCGTCAGAGTAAGAGTTTTAGTCCCGAATAATATAGTACGATCTGAGTCAGTATAAACGTCAAGCCTTAATATACCGCTAGCTCCTGCGCTTTCATCTCGTGTTATTGATATGTAATATTCTGTTCCGCATTCAAGTGCTATTGTTGCCGTGTTTTGTACAGAGCTTCCTTTGCGCTCGTATAAAGATATTTCGCACCTTATCCCGCTGGTTGTGGTTACAAGTCCACGTAGAGCCAAATAGTCACGCGCATTATTATTATGGGTTGTCATGTCTTCGCCGGGCCGATTTGACATTACCCACGGGTAAAATATAGCGTCTTCAGCCGGGTATTGTGCTACGTTAAAATCAAACTGATGGACAAAGTTTTGGTCGAAATAATCTGCGGTAAAGTCATCATATACGTGGTGGTTTGTGTCTTGAAGTTGTACACCTGTAAAAGTCAGAACCGAAGCTGTTATAGAAAATCGGCTATTTGCATCTGTTTCTGTAT
>JABAHP010000226.1_pt5 | contig 11060 bp, 7 predicted proteins | sample 7062081 | NCBI WGS metagenome assembly JABAHP01 (sample SAMN14534357, study PRJNA622989) | marine sediment metagenome | biome: marine biome [ENVO:00000428]; feature: marine pelagic biome [ENVO:01000023]; material: deep marine sediment [ENVO:00002113] | place: India: Gulf of Kutch | collected... | reverse complement strand
TTAGAGTAGTAAAGCTCTCTGCCATCGGTACGCCAGAGAGGTTGAAAACCACCATCAGCCGAAACCTGCCATTTTCCTCCTTGTCCGCTCAATTCGCGCACATATATCTCAGATCGCCCTGATTCATCGCTCTGGTAAGCGATATATCTTCCATTGGGTGAGATACGGCTTCTTGCTTCGGAGTGAGGAGTATCTGTGAATACTCGGTGTTTACCGCTGTCCGGGTCATTCATCAGCCATATATCACCATCACCCAGAAAATGGAAAATGGAAATCGTTTTGCCATCCCTTGACCAATCGGATGCACCCACACTGCCTTCCTCGGCTTCAAGCAGCAGCCTGGCCTCTCCCAATCCATTTGCCTGACGTTCCATTAAACGATAATACCCGTCATTCAATTCCGCATAGATAATCTTCATGCCATCTGGCGACCAGACAGGCCAGATTTCGCGACTTTCCTCAAATGTGAGCCTGGTAGGGACATCTCTCACCAGGTCATAGACCCAGATATCATCGGACATCTTCTGGATATCGAACAACTGATAGGCGAGTCTGCTCTCATCGGGAGAAAGAGCAATATCACGGTAGGGAGCCGGATTACCGACCGTATCAAGCGGCTGTCCGCCGCGGTTAAACCAGACCAGCTGGCTCATGCCCATATCAGAGCCGGTTTGATAAACGAGCGTTCCCTCATTCGATACGCTGAAGAGTGAGGCATTGAAATACTGGCCCACGTTTTCAGCTACTGGAATGGGTTCTCCTGTGATCTCCAGCTTATTTGCATCAAAAGGATGGGCCAGCAGAACCCCCTGCCTCTCATGCAGTATAAATCCTGCCGGGCTGTATTCGATACGGGAGGAAACCCGGAAGAGTTCTTTTCTGAATCCGCCATCAAGTGATCCAACACAGACCACATCATCGCCCAAAGCGGCGGAGGTTGTATCGACCTGGGCCAGGTAAAGAAAATGCTTGCCATCGGGCAAAAATGCCGGCCAGGCATGCATATTTTCTCCGCGTTCCCTGTCAATAACTGTGGCAGCAGTGGCCACTCCTCCTGAAGCCGGAACCTGCCTGATCGAATCGCCAACACTATTATCAAATAGAATAATTCCTGAACTGCCCCAGCAACCATCATAACCATCGGTCTCACAAATCAACTGCACCGGTCCTCCGGAAGCAGGGACTTTACGCAGTTGATTATTAATGAAATAGGCCAGATAGCGGCTGTCGGGAGACCAGAATGGCCGCCCGGCGTTTTCCGTTCCCGCTAAAGGATAGGAATTCAAGGAGTTCATGGGACGTATCCAGATCGAGGAATTTCCCAGGGAATCGGTGGCGCGAAACGCCAGTAACCTCCCATCAGGAGATATGCGCGGCCAATTGACATTATTCAGGTGCTCGAAATCACCGATTCTGAAACGGCGAACATTTATTTCCTGCTCGGGCTGAATGACCAGCATGGCTCCCAGGATTATGGAAGCCAGTGTCATGACCCCTGCAATAGTCCAACCGAGACGGAAACGCTTCTTTCGTCTTGATGCGACCCTTGCCGGTATACCTGCCCGCGAGCCGGACTGCTGGATCCATTTAAGCTCGTCACATAAATCCTTTGCCGATTGCCAGCGATCATCGGGGTCTTTGGCCAGGCACTTCTTGACGAGTCGGTTTATTGCCGGCGGCAGCATAGGTTTTATTTCACTTATAGGTCTCGGATCCCGTTCCATAATGGCTGCGATCATGGTCGCCTGGCTCTTACCTTCAAAAGGCTTCTGGCCGGTCGCCATTTCATAGAGCATTGCACCAAATGAAAAAATATCGCTGCGGTTATCCGCCTCCTGCCCTTCAAGCTGTTCCGGGGCCATATAGCTGACTGTCCCCAAAATCGTGCCAATTCCTGTCAAAGGTGTGGTCTGAGTTATATTATGTATATTGCCGCCCAAGCCTGATTCCATACTGAGTTTGACCAGGCCGAAATCCAGGAGTTTCGCTCCGCTCTTGGTGATGATCACGTTGCCGGGTTTCAGGTCGCGATGCACCAGGCCCTGGCGATGAGCCTTATCCAGGGCATCTGCAATTTGAATGGCATATTCCAGCAGTTCCTTGGCCTCCAGCGGGCCATTGAATAGACGCTGATCGAGTGACTCGCCTTCCAGGTATTCCATCACAAGATAATCGGTACCATTCTCATGACCGACATCATAAAGAGTGCAAATATGAGGATGATTGAGGCTGGAAATCGCCCTGGCTTCTCTGTCAAAACGGGCACGCAGGTCGGGATTGCCGGCCATGGATTCCGGCAGAATTTTAATTGCAACAGTCCTTTCGAGTCTCGTGTCCCTTGCTTTATATACCTCCCCCATGCCACCTGCGCCAGCGGCAGATTCAATTTCGTATGGGCCGAGTTTGCGGCCGCTATCAAGCGCCATAATTCCTCCGGATTCAATAAAGTTCATACAGGGAAATTACTGGGGCTCTTTTCCCCGTAAATAAAATAGATTAAATTGGTCTACAATAGGAACCTAAACGGGAGTATTTTGGTTCCCATTATTTGTAACCGGGGTGATCTAAATTACGAATCTGAGGTCTCATAAAAACTCAATGGATGATCATCGGTCTGGAAGTAGATGATCCGAATCGGTAATTATTATATAAATATTTCATAATAGCAATATTATGGAAAATCTAAATGAAGAGACATCTGAAAAAGCTGGGATTTATTGGTATCCTCTTCTTTTTCTTAAAGGGTATGGCCTGGCTGACAGTGCCGTTTTTTATTGCCCGGGGATGTTTCTAAAAATAAGAGATCTAAGCTTTACAAAAAAGGATTCTGAATATGCCATCTAAACTAAAATTAATGGGGATACTGGCACATCCGGATGATGAGTCGCTGGGTATGGGAGGAACCCTTGCAAAGTACAGCCGTGAGGGCGTGGAAACGTATCTGGTTACAGCGACTCGCGGGGAACGTGGGCGCTACGGAGATCTGCCGGAACGGCCCAGCCTGGAAGCAGTCGGGAGAATCCGCGAAAAGGAACTCCAGAATGCCGCCAGGACGTTGGGAGTCAAGGAAATGAATCTGCTTGATTATATTGATAAAGACCTGGATAAAGCCAATCCCTCAGAGGTGATTGCGAAAATAGCGGCTCTTATCAGGAAATACCGTCCGCATGTGGTTATAACATTCGGTCCCGATGGAGCTTATGGTCACCCCGACCATATAGCTATCAGCCAGTTTGCGACGGCAGCTGTTACCTGTGCAGCCGATTGCGATTACTCAGGACATAACGGGATTCCTGCTCCCGGAAAGCCGCACCGAGTTTCCAAGCTTTATTATATGGCCTGGACCAAACGAGTATGGGAGGCATATCTATCTGCTTTTCGAGATCTTAAACTGGATATTGATGGGCAGGAAAGGCGTGCCACACCCTATCCTGACTGGCTTATTACCACCGAAATAGATACGACTGATGTCTGGAAAACAGTATGGAGAGCGGTGCAGTGTCACAAAACCCAATTGACAATTTATTCCAAACTCGATAATTTGCCGGAGAAACATCACCTGTCGATCTGGGGAATCCAGCAATATTATCGTGTCTTCAGTTCGGTTAATGGCGGTCGTGAAAAGGAGAACGATCTTTTTGAAGGTTTGCGATAGATTCAATAAGAAAGAGAATTCCACTATAAAATGAAATGGGGAAAATTATGAAAAATGTAGTGCAGAAGACATCCAGAAGAACAGCGCCAATCGACCTTTCTGCAGATCAATTCAGAATGATCGGGCATGATCTGGTTGACAAAATGGCCGAGTTCCTTGATGGCATAGATAAGCGACCGGTAACAACCAATCTTACTCCGGAGCAGGTCAGAGCAAAATTGCGATCTGGAAGCACATTACCAAAAGAAGGTACTGATCCGGCGAGATTGATGCAGAAGACGATCGATCTTCTACTCGAGAATTCGCTTTTCAACGGTCATCCCCGCTTCTGGGGCTATATAACCTCATCCCCGGCACCGATTGGCATCCTTGCAGATTTGCTTGCTTCCTCAATTAACCAGAATCTGGGCGGCTGGCAGCTTTCGCCGATGGCGACCGAAATTGAGGCGCAGTCAATCAGATGGATAGCCGAATTCATGGGATATCCTTCAGATTGCGGCGGAGTTCTCACAAGCGGTGGCAATATGGCCAACTTCGCATGTTTCATGGCTGCACGTAAAGCAGCTGCAAAATATGATATCCAATCCGAGGGACTCGGAAATTCGCGCTTGCGCATCTATGCCTCGAAGGAAACGCATACATGGATCGAGAAGGCCACAGACCTTTTTGGATTTGGGACCGCGAACACCCGCCGGATAAAGACCGATTCAAATCAACGTCTGGATATGAATGATCTTCGCAAAACTCTCGAAGATGACCTTAAAAATGGTGATACACCTATGATGGTAGTGGGAACTGCAGGGACTGTCAGCACCGGTGCGGTTGATCCTTTACCGGAGATAGCAGATTTGTGTCGTGAATACAATATCTGGTTTCATGTCGATGGCGCTTACGGGGGTTTTGCTGCCGCTCTTGATAATGTGGATGAAAATATATATGGTTTGCGGGACGCGGATTCAATTGCAGTCGATCCGCATAAATGGCTTTATGCCCCGCTTGAGGCTGGATGCGCGCTGGTTCGTGACAGTGAAAAAATACGCAGCGCTTTCTCATATCATCCCCCCTATTATCATTTCGGAGAAGAGGCTATCAACTATGTCGATTACGGTATGCAGAATTCGCGCGGATTCAGAGCCCTCAAAGTCTGGCTGGCATTCCAGCATGTCGGCCGTGACGGTTACGTTCGCATGATCGAAGAGGACATTCGGCTGGCGCAGGAGATATATCGCCTGGTGGATAACGAGTCTGAAATTGAAGCTCTCACACACAATTTGAGTATTACCACATTCCGTTTTATCCCGGCCGATTTGCGAGATCGCGCCGATGAGGAAAAGGTCGCGCAATATCTGGATGAGCTCAACGAGGAAATTCTGGTCAGGCTCAAACGCAGCGGTGAAGTCTTTATTTCCAATGCCGTACTCAACGACCGTTTTGTGCTGCGTTCATGCATAGTCAATTTCCGCACCTCGCAGGATGATGTCGAGGCTCTACCCGGAGTAGTTGTCCGATATGGCCGTGAGGCGGATGATGATCTGCGGTTTGAAATGCTGGCATAGGCAAGATTTTCTTGTCATCCGCGTCAAAATAACTGCCCGATTCCGCTTTGAACGAAATAAAGACATTGCCGTCTGATTTACGTATATTATATTTCACGCGGAGGCATTCCATGAAACGAAAAATATATTTTCTCCTGGCTATGCTGGGGACATTGCTAATATCTTGCAATGTCAGTCCTATTGACTCGACAGAGGCGGATGAAACACCGCTTATACTGCAGTCATATCCATCCTTTGATGTCGAGGAGATGTACGACACCGAATTACTGCCAATTGATGACAAGCTGATAATTCTTATTGGGGAAGGCCAGCTTTATCTTGATAATCCCACGCCGCCCCAGAAATCTATCAGCATTTATACTGCCAGAGAATATCCGCACAGCGGTTACAGCCTGAGCAGATATGTTGATGTTTCCCCCGGTAATATCGAATTTAGATTTACCGGAGTACTGCAGTATTTCGGGATGTGGCCTACTTTCGGCCCGGCAGGAACCTCCCAGATGTTTTCCATGTCCAATGGCGACTATACTCTGCGGATTAAATATCAATTTGAAGAGGACATTTATAATCTAGAGGTCACCAATGAATACATTCGCCTTATCCCGGTAGATACAAATTTCACTGAACCTCGCTATGAATTATACTGGCGCTATGTCCCCGGATCATTCGCATATATCTGTAAAGCCAGCACAGAGATGTCATATCTTTGTGATTATTTTTCAGACACTCTTTTAAGAGAAATTGACCTGGAGGAATGTTATTATCCAGATTCAGGTTGGATACCTTATGTAAGAAGCTGGAAAGACAAGCACGTAAGATATTTCACATATGAAAGCGAGTCCGATTATGACCATGCGGTTGAAATCCTGGAAGCATTCACTCACAATCACATTATGGAAAGGGAAATCAGGATAACTCTCAGAAACTGGATGAACCAGAGATACGGCTCGTATAACTTCGATGGCGGGAAATAGATCATTGTCACAAATTCCGCTAATGATTGACTCCAGCATACGAAAATATGGTACTCCGCCGTTCAAGACAGCCGTTCTTCACGGCGGCCCCGGAGCGCCGGGATACATGGCTCCGGTTGCTCGCGAATTATCACAGAAAACAGGGGTCCTGGAACCGCTTCAGACAAAAGACTCCGTTGACGGCCAGATAGAAGAACTTAAATACCAGCTTATGGAACATGCGGATACTCCTGTGATATTGATAGGCTCTTCATGGGGCGCGGTTCTGGCACTATTTTTGGCCTCAAGATATCCTGGGCTTTCCGATAAATTGATCCTGGTCGGAAGCGCAGTTTTCGATGCCCAAAGTTCGGCCAGGATAGAAAAAATCAGAATTGAACGCTTGAATGAGAAAGAGCGGGAGCGCCTGAATGAAATTGAGGCCCAGCTTCTAACTGCCGTTCCGGATGAAAAAGAAGAGCTCTTTGAAGAATTAGGCGACTTATTTACAAATACCGACAAATATGATCCAATCGACGCTGAGGACGAGACTCTCGAGGTGCAGTATGGGATCTTTCGCAAAGTCTGGCCCGAATTTGTGGAGTTACGCGACAGGCCCGGTTATCTAAAGAAGGAATTTTCCAGAATAAATATTCCTGTTGCGGTCATTCATGGTGATTATGACCCGCATCCACTGGAAGGAATCAAGCCATTTCTTGAAGACTGCATCTCAGATGTGGAATTCCATATTCTGCCGAAGTGTGGACATTATCCCTGGCTGGAGCGTCATGCCAGAGACAGGTTCTTTGAGATAATCTACGATGAAATATGATTCACATTCAAGAAGAGAGAATAGAAAGGCCGGTCTGAATTCCAGATCGGCCTCAGTCTTATTATGCGTAAGTTACATATTATATCAGTAATAGCCGCCATCGCTGGCAATATCTTCATCTAACACCTGCAATTCAAACTCTCCACATGCGATTGGCAATGTAATGTAAGCCGGGACTCCTTCCAGTGATTGCACTGACTCGGGCAGCGCAGTAGCTGAATTGACACCATGTATGAAGACCACTCTGGTCTCGAATTCTAAGGGCATTATACCGTGTTTCCTACGCATTCTGGTTTCGAGTGAATCCATGGAAATGGTTTCCTGATAGGAGAGATAACCCATTGAATCTGCTGATGGATAGGTATCCGTGGCAATCTGCAGGCTGAGAGGATTGGCGTGAAAAGGCACCAGGGTGACGCCCGCAACCTGCTGTGTCTCAATCAGATTAACAATGCTGTCCTGATTTATATCCTGTTCCATTGTCGGGCAGCTGGCCTCGGATCCGTCAACAAAACCATGATAATGCTGGAGATGCATCATAGCCGGAGGAAGATTGGAGACATTGACGATAATGGTAATCGAATCTCCGAGAATTTCCAGCCGGGCGTTACCATCCGGCTGGTACCCGGTCAGATTTTCATTCAGGGGTTTAATCTGAGCTTCATAGACTGTAACATCCACTAATTCCTCTTCCGCGCCGCAGGAGATTGAAGCGATTATCAATCCGGCTGTGAGAAGAATGACCGCTGCGGATGCATTGGATAATATTCCGGCGCTCTTCTTTTTGTTGTTTGAGCTGAACATAGAGCCTCCTCGGTAAAAATTTACCCGCCTTTTAAAAAGATTCAGACTTCAGAAAGTAACAACAACGCAGACTTTTCGATGTTCCGGGTATTCCTTCTGCAGAATCTATGATTATAGTTCTTGCATATTTTTCAATAAATTTTATATTTTATAAGTCCCCGCTTTAAGGAAATGACGGATTACTATCTGTTCGGCAATAGAGGAAAAATATAACAATTTATAATCAGGATCTTTTTCTGCAAAGGAGGAGAAACGCATGAAAAAGTTTTTGGTGGCTATCCTGGTATGTGGATTCATCTTGCCCGGAGCAGTCCTCGCATTGGACTATCTGGAAACGGATCAATCCAGGTACATCGACACTCCGGGATTTCTCGGATTTGTCCCCGACCGCTTCATTGTTGTTCTGAAGGACAATGTGGCTGTTGACCATGGTAAAGACCTGAACACAACAGTGGCTCTTTCAAACCTCACCGGATTTGATGCACTGGCTCAAAAATATGGAGTCCAGAGGTTAAGGCCGCAGTTCCCCGGTGCCGATCGCAACAGCGTATCGCTTTCAGCGGAAGCGCAGGATCTTTCACGGCACTATAAGGTTTTCATCGAGACCGGAAATCTAGAGGAGGCTATGGCCGAATATGCCGCTCTCCCCGATGTGGAGAGAGTCGAGCCGATCGGAATTCATGTCCTCTATTCCACCCCCAATGATCCCTATTATGTAGATCCCCCTGGTGGCTATGCTTATGACCAGTGGCATTACTGGGATACCTATGGGATCAATGCCGACAGTGCCTGGGATAAGGAACCAGGTGACAATACGGTACTGGTTGGTGTGCTTGATATGGGCGCAAAATATGACCATATCGATCTGGGTGGAAGCAATCCGCCCGGGCCGAACGATGCCAGTACTAACGGCAATATCTGGGTTAATACGAACGAGATTCCCGGAAACGGCGTCGATGATGACGGCAACGGCTATGTCGACGATATCATCGGATGGGATTTTGTCGAGAGTACCGACTGGTATTCATATCCCTGTATCGATCTCGACTGCGGCGGTGCTGATAATGATCCCTGGGACGGCGAAGGACACGGCACTCATGTATCGGGGACTGTCGGCGCTATCACGAATAATGGTTACGCGGTATCCGGTGTTGCCGGCGGATGGGGAGACGGTACTTATACCGGCGGCGGCAATGGAGTCAAAATCGTACCCTGCCGTATCGGCTATGTACTGGATTACTGGATCTACGGCGCTACCGGAATTGTAATCATGGATTATGTAGCGGAAGCAATGTATTACATGGCCGAGCTCAAAATAGACGGCTGGAATGTTGCTGCAATCAACTGCTCATTCGGAAATTCAAATTCGGGCGGCATTGCGGGGGCCACTGACTATCTGCTGGCGCAGGATGTCATGGTAATTTCGGCTGCTGGTAACAGCAATGCTAACAGCCCCAGCTACCTGGGCTCCCGGGCAGACTGCCTCGATGTCGGAGCTACAGATAGCGAAGGCAATCCAGCAAGTTTCTCAAACTATGGTTCCTGGGTTGATATTGCCGCACCCGGCGTAGCAGTCCTTAGTACTATTACCGATCCGGCTAGCCCTGAAACTGATTATGTTGCTCCCCTGGATGGTACTTCAATGTCATGCCCGCATGTCGTGGGAGTGGCGGCATTACTGGAATCGTTCAATCCCGCCCTTTCGGGCCCCGACAAATTTGCAATCATCACAAATGCCGCAAATACAAAATCATATAATCAGACAAAATATGTAGGAGTCGGCATTGTCGACGCCCGCAAGTGTCTGGATGCTGCAGGGCCGTCATGTGATCTGGCGGCGGACTTCTCCGGCTCACCGACCACGGGCTGTGCGCCCTTGACAGTCAATTTCACCGATCTTTCAACAGGAACCGGCATTGACGGCTGGTCATGGGATTTTGGAGATGGTGTGGGTACATCGACTGCCCAGAACCCGAGTTATACTTATAATACACCCGGAACCTATACTGTCATCCTTACTGTTTCAAGCAGCTCTCAGGGCTGCAATGATACGCAGACCAGGAATGGATATATCACCGTGAATGGTGGCCCAACGGCTAATTTTGAGGGCAGTCCGACAAGCGGTACCGAACCATTGACAGTGAACTTCACCGATCTTTCAACTGATGCTACCGGATGGTCATGGGATTTCGGTGATGGTGCGGGAACATCAACCGAACAAAATCCATCCTACACTTACAATAGCGCGGGCACCTATACAGTCACGCTGACAGCTTCAAATGCCTGCGGCACTGATATCGAACAGAAAGTAGATTACATTACAGTCAATCCTTGTGTCGCACCTGTGGCCGATTTTACGGGTTCGCCTACCAGCGGTGAGGTTCCTCTGCAGGTTAGCTTCACTGATCAGTCGACCGGAAATCCGACCTCATGGAGCTGGGACTTTGGCGACGGTGTGGGTACCTCGACCCAGCAGAACCCGACATACACATACAATAACGCTGGTACTTATACGGTAACATTAACCGCAACAAACAGCTGCGGAAGTGATGCCGAGACCAAAGTCGATTATATTACAGTAACCTGCACCGCTCCGGTGGCTGATTTCTCGGGCAGTCCGACAACCGGCAACGCTCCTCTGACGGTTAACTTCACCGACTTATCAACCGGCGCGACAGGCTGGTCCTGGGATTTTGGAGACGGTGTTGGCACTTCGACCCAGCAGAATCCGTCTTACACATACAATGATCCGGGTACATATACGGTTACATTGACAGCGACCAATTCCTGCGGCTCTGATCAGGCTGTCAAACTCGATTATATAACCGTGACCGAATCGCAATTTACAAAAGCATATCCGCTTTCTGATATGNNGATACATACAGCAGCGACAACGTTTATGAGACGATTACCGAGACTCAATACACCGGCCATCCGGTCAAAACATACAGCTATCTGGAGCACAAGTGGAACTTCAACATCGATGCTTCCAGCGGGGCCACTTTCTATCTCGAAGCCTATCGCCCCAATAATGCAGATGGCGATAATTTCATATTCGCATATTCAACCGATGATGTGACTTATTATGACATGGTAACTGTCGCCAGTGCAACCGAGCAGGTTTATTCAGCGTCTCTGCCAGCCCATACAGGAATCATATATATCCGAGTTCTTGACAGCCAGAGAGGGTGGGGAACTAATTCCCTTGATCCGGTTTATGTAGACGAGATGTATATTGAATACAGCTCTGCGCCCGCACC
>JABAHP010005965.1_pt2 | contig 11061 bp, 9 predicted proteins | sample 7062081 | NCBI WGS metagenome assembly JABAHP01 (sample SAMN14534357, study PRJNA622989) | marine sediment metagenome | biome: marine biome [ENVO:00000428]; feature: marine pelagic biome [ENVO:01000023]; material: deep marine sediment [ENVO:00002113] | place: India: Gulf of Kutch | collected... | reverse complement strand
GGTCTTTGTCATGGTCTTTTTGTTCCGCTCCCTCTTTTACTCGCGGCTCGTATTTTTCTACGGTGGCGTCCTGGTCACCATTTTTCTGTCGGCCAGTCGTCTGGCAAAACGGTTCGCACGGGGCCGCCTGCGACGGAGGGGTTTGGGCGTCGACCGGTTGCTCATCGTCGGGGTCGGCGAGGTAGGCAGGACAGTCATGCGCCACGTGGTCGCCCAACCGTCGCTGGGGTATCACGTAATCGGCTTTGTAGATGACGACCCCGAAAAGGCGAACACCGACATCGGGCGCTTTAGCGCGCTGGGAAACACGGCCCAGATCCCCCGGCTGGTGAAAGAGATGGCCGTGGACGAGGTGATCATCACGCTGCCCTGGATGTATCACCGCAAGATCGTGAGTATCATCGCTCAATGCGAGCGGGAGCAAGTGCGGGTGCGCATCGTGCCCGACATGTTCCAGATGACGCTGAGTCATCTGGACGTGGAGGACCTGGGCGGGATCCCCATGATCGGGATGAGGGAGATTTCCATTGGGCGCACCGCGACGTTCGTCAAACGGGCCATGGATCTGGCCATTTCGGTGACGGGCGTGATCCTGCTGCTGCCTTTCTTTGCCCTGGTGGCCCTGCTGATCAAGCTGGACTCGAACGGCCCGGTTTTCTTTTCCCAGATCCGCGTGGGCAAGGATGAGAAGCTCTTTGCCTGCTACAAGTTCCGTTCCATGCGCCAGGGCGCAGAGGCGGAGCAGGCAAACCTGCGCACGCTCAACGAAGCTGATGGCCCTATCTTTAAGATACGCGATGACCCGCGCATTACGCGGATGGGACGCTTCTTGCGGCGCTCAAGCATGGATGAATTGCCGCAGCTCTTTAACGTGCTGATGGGCCACATGAGCATCGTGGGTCCCCGGCCCGCGCCGCCATCGGAGGTGCAGCGCTACCAGCCCTGGCACAAGCGACGGCTGGAGGTGGCACCGGGGTTGACGGGACTGTGGCAGGTTTCGGGGCGAAGCGAACTCAGCTTTGACGAGATGGTGCTGCTGGATCTCTACTATATCGAGCACTGGTCTCCGGTCCTGGACGTGCAGATCATGCTGAGGACCGTACCTACGGTGATCACCGGGGAGGGGGCATATTAGAAGCGGTTCACGGAGACGGTGTATTCCCCCATAGAGGGGTGAGCATAGATTCCAAATTAGGGGAGGTGGCAAAATGTGGGAATGCGGAGCCTGTGGGTACATCTGGGAAGGGGACGAACCACCCGATCGATGCCCGAAGTGCAATGCCAAGAAGGAAAGGTTCACCAAGCTGGAAGACAAGGCCATGGAGTTGGTTGAGCGCTCGCGCTACACCAACAGCCTGCACATGCACCTGTATGCACTCTTGGAGCAGGTAGCGGACATTGCCGAGGATGGCGTGGACGATAACCTGGACCCGCAATGTGTCAAGATCTTCAAGAAGGCGGTGGCGCAGGCCGAGGTCTTGCAGCAGTCGATCAAGGCCGAACTCCAGGGCCACATGAAGAAAGGCAAGTGGGGCTAGGCTTTCCGAATCCCCGCAACACTGGAAAGGGACTGTTGGGCACCCGCACGGGACCCGGCAGTCCCTTTGCTATTCTCCGGCACCGGGACCCTCCGCCTCGATCCTGCTGAGGCGGCCCATCTCGACCCGCCAGAGGTGGGCACCTTTGAGGAACGCCCCGGGGATTGTGTGCAGGTCGGTGGTGGTTATAATCGCCTGCTCTGCGCCGTTCTCCAAGGTATGCACCAGGAAGCTGCGACGGTGCTCGTCCAGCTCAGAGAGGACGTCGTCGAGAAGGAGGACCGGCTGCTCACCGGTCTCATTGCGCATCAAGTCCACTTCGGCAAGTTTAAGGGACAGGGCCGCGGTGCGCTGCTGGCCCCGGGAGCCATAGATCCCGCAATCTATGTCGTTGATCAGGAAACGCACCTCGTCCCTATGCGGCCCGACGAGGGTCATACCGGCAGAGATCTCGCGGCGGCGCAGGGCTTCGAGTTGAGTCCTGAACGCCTGGCCTACCGAATCAACGTCCGCCGGCCCCTCCAACTCTACGCTTGGGGCGTAGCGCAGCCGGAGCTGTTCGGCCTCGCCGGTCAGTTGGCCATGCACATCATGCGCCAACTCGTCCAGGGCCTGGAGCGCATCCCAGCGCCGGCTGACCAGGTAGGCGCCGTTCTCCACCAACCGCTCATCCCAGAAGGCCAACTGGGCGCTGTCGCCACCCCGTTCGCGCAGGTCCTTGAGCAGGGCGTTGCGCTGGGTGACGATCTGGTTGTAGCGCGACAGGGTGCGGCAGTAGACGGGATCGATCTGGCATAGGGCGGCGTCCAGGTAGCGGCGGCGGCGGCTGGGCGAGCCAGACACCAGGGAGATGTCCTCCGGCAGAAAGAGGACGACGTTGAGCTGCCCAAGCAGGTCCATGGCCCGCTTGGCGACCCCATTCAGCCGGATCTGTTTACGATAGCGCGCGCCGTTGTTCGCCTGCCGGGTGAGGGTGATCTCGATGGTGCTCTCGCCCGCTGCCCGGGCGACCTTGCCCACCAGGCGGGCATAGGGCAGGGGCTCCTGCTCGACCGCCAGCCAGTTGACCAGCTCCCGGTCGGCGCCGGCGTGGGGCGAGCGGCTGGTTGCCAGGTAGTAGACGGCTTCCAGCAGGTTGGTCTTGCCCTGGGCATTGTCGCCCTGCAACAGGCTGACGCCGGGAGGCAGATCGAGGTCCAGGCGGACATAGTTGCGGAAGTTGTGCAGAGAGAGATGGGTCAGGCGCATGGGCCGATTATAGCATACGGTCAAAGTGAGGACAAACCGACCGCGAGCAGTCACATGCGCACTGGATAGCCCCTGGTTGTGCAGTTTGGCTCCGCGTCCAGATCGATGAACAAGGCCCCGGCCACCGCTTAGTTTCCTGCCGCTGCCAAGTGTTGCCGCACCCAAGCAAGTGCATCCCCCGGCGTGCCGATGCGGAGTTTGGAGCGTTCGGCCACCATTGGATCATCAATGAAATGGCGACGATTGAGAGTCACGAGGTAGTCTGTCTTAACTCGCATGGCTGCCACGACAATGGGAATATCCGCCCGATGGGCAATGATGTCCGCGTATGCCTCTATCTCGTCCGGCGTGGGATCTCGGATAATGCGCAGGTCAGTGGCTCGGAGCGCTTCACGGAAGTCAGGCAATGCCCGGGGAATCTTGCGAGCCACGGCTCGCTCCGTCTCTGTCAAAACTTGTTCGGATACGGTGACAGCAATCTGCCCAGCCTCAGCCAGGAGGAGTAGAGCACGGCTTGCGCCACTAGCAGAGACGATACCGGCGAACAGTGCACTGCTGTCAAAGAAAAGCTCAGGGCTGGTCATAGTGTTCGCGGTAGTAGTGCTGTCGCTCTTTGTCCAGTGCCTCCAGCATATCCTCCAGGTTCACCTCTTCCTCAGCCATCACTTCTGCCACGCGATCGCCAAGGCGCGCGACGTTGGAGACCTTGGGAATAAGCAGAAAGGAACCATTCCCCAGATCCTCCAGAGTGAAGATATCGTTCTCGTCCAGATTGTACTTCCGTCGCAGGCTCACGGGCAAGGTAAGGATTCCTTTGCGTCGGAGTTGAATGTTCACCGCACTCATCTAAATCCTCCTGGGAAGAAATTCCGATTTTCGGCCTCTATTATACCACAGCCGCCCTGTAAGAGCAAGAAACTTCTATTGCCAAGCCGCCACCGATCTTGAACAAAGCCCGATCATTCCGCGCCCCCTCGTCCCGGCCGGACTGGATCGGGCAGCACGAAGTGTCAGCGGGCATTGCAGTTGGCGTGGCGACCACGCGCTCGCGCCCCAACTCGGCCGCGTAGGCAATTGCCGCTTGTACGGACTCGTGGTTCAGTGACGGATAGCTACGCACGATTTCGTCAGATGTGAGTTCAGCGGCCAAGTTGTCGAGCACGACCGCTACCATGATGCGCGTACCCCTAATACATGCTCTTCCATGACAGACGGCGGGATCAACTGTGATATACTCCTGCCATCTCATGGCCAACCTCCGTGCGATTCGCGTCCTTGTTCGCTCCTTCGGAACCAGCGATTGCAGCAAGTGCCACCCAATTGTGCCACACCTCTCCCGCTTGCGAATAAGATGCCCGGTTTCGCACATACGGGGCCGCGCGATGCGCGAATGCAGCGTCTAGCGCAGCCGGGGTTTCCACCAGCGCGAGCTGCCGGCGAATGGGATCAGTCGAGCAAAACCGGGGGGGGCAAAACCCAAGCCAGTGTCAATAAACCTTGACTTCTCTACCCCAATCTGGTATAATCGAGGCATCCTTGAACAACGCTGCTCATAGTTCATCACAGCCTCGTCGACAATCGAAGCGGTGATCGGGACGTACCTGTCGTCTTGGTAACCAGCGCTGTGCTATCACGCCCGCCCACCGTCAAGGCTTCGGCGTGAGCTGAGCCGAACAGTGTGGCGGGCGTTTTGCCTGTCAATCGGCGAGGGCTGTGCACTTGGGAATCTGCGAGCAGACTCCTATTCACTAACTGAAGAAAAAAACAGGGACCATGGAGACCCAGGGGTACAGGACCGCCAGCTCGCCATTGCAAGCATGACCGTCGGCGAGTTTGGCTTTCGTGCGTACATCGCCGTAACGGCCTCTTTCTGTCTTGCTCTGGGAGGTTCTTATGAAACTCGCCTCTTATCTTCTCGCTGTCGTGATCGGCTTCTTCGGGTTCATGTTCGTGGTCGGTGCTCAGGGTCAGTGGCTGCGCGTCGTGATCGGCGTGGTGCTCTTGACGGCGGCGGGGGTATTGGTCTACTTGACGCGTGAGCGGCCACAGCCAAAGCAGACCACCCTGGTCCAAAAGATTGACCTCAGTGGCGACGTCAACCTGCAGGAGATGCAATGTCAGGCGTGCGGTGGGACAGTGAGCGAGAAATCCCTTGACGTCAAGGCTGGCGCAGTGTTCGTCAAGTGCGAGTACTGCGGTGCAGCCTATCAACTTGAAGAGGAACCGAAATGGTAAAGGACATGAGGAACCTTCCGCAGTTTCCCAATCTGCGGAAGGTTCTACAGCGTGACCTTGGAGGAGTATTGGCCGCGCTTGTCCGACCGGCGCCGTTGATGCCCGGGCTCTACACCTATCGCATCACCTCTCCGGGCGGGCGAAAACGAATTCACCTGCGCATCGAGGATGATGGTTCAGGAGTGCTCTTCGTGGACGTGACAGACGTGATTCACCTCAATTCGACAGCGGCAGAGATGGCAAAGATGGCCTTGGACGACGTTCCGCTGGAAGGAGCTCAGGCGGGCCTGTTCCATCGTTTTCGGGGCGTGAATGGGGGACAACTCGCGCAAGAACTCGCCCAGATCTATGACATGATTGACCGCATCCGCACCCTCGACGATGGCTGTCCGACCTGCGTGGTGCCGTTCCTCCAGCGCACGCTCCCCTTCAGCAACCGAGCGCGCGCACCCTACAAGGCGGATATCGCCCTGACCTATGCGTGCAACAATACGTGTTCCCATTGCTATAACGAATCTGTCCGCTTGTCCATACCCTCGCTGCCTGCCGCTGACTGGTGTCGCGTTCTCGACAGGTTATCCAAGGCCGGCATCCCGCACATTATCTTCACTGGCGGTGAAGCAACCCTACAACCCGACCTCCCCAACCTCATTCATCATGCCGACCAGCTCGGCCAGGTCGTGGGGCTGAACACCAATGGGCGTAGCCTGGCGCACAAGCCCAGCATGCAAACCCTGTCCGAGGCCGGGCTGAACCACGTTCAGATCACGCTGGAGTCATGCTATTCCCAGATTCACAATGCCATGACAGGCGCGGCCTCGTTCTGGCAGACCATCCGCGGGATCGAGAATGCACTGGACAGCCCCATCCACACCATCACCAATACGACGTTGATGCGCGGCAACATGGCGCACGCAGAGGAGATCGTCGATTTCCTCCACATGCTTGGCCTGCGTACCTTTGCCATGAACGGGATGATTCATTCGGGCAGTGGCTTGGCTCACCCAGATGCCATCCCCACAGAGGAGATGGCCCCGCTGCTAATTCGCGTACGCGACCGGGCTGCCGAGTTGGGGATGCGCTTTCTCTGGTATACACCGACTGAGTATTGCCGTTTGTCACCACTAGAGCTGGAAATCGGCGCGAAACGCTGCAACGCCGGCGAGTACTCGCTGTGCATCGAGCCGAATGGGGACGTGCTGCCCTGCCAGTCCTACTATGTGGTAGCGGGCAACATCTTACGCGACCCGTGGGATGAGATCTGGAATGGTGAGCTCTTTCGCATTTTCCGCGAGCGGATGGAGGATCCACGCCGGGCGGGCCTGCCGGAGAAATGCGATGGATGTCCTGACCTGCCGCTGTGTGGCGGCGGCTGCCGCCTCGAGCGCGAAGCGCGGGGCTGCAGTCTCCAGACCCAGAGAGCCGGGTTTGGCCCGGTGCTATAGACACGACTTTCCCAACCAAATCCAAACCTTACCGGGAGGTGGTAACCATGTCCCTTGAACCGTTGCTCGCTCGTCTGTTCCACCTGCGGATTCCCGGGTCGCCCGAACCGATTCAGTCAGGGCTATACCACTACATGTGCGAAGCAGAGGGCACATACACTCGCTTTCACCTGCGCGTCGAACTGGATGGCAGTGGGATGCTGTTGGCCAATGCAACAGCGGCGGCACGCCTGTCGCCCGCAGGGGTGGTGATGGCGAAAAGCCTGTTGGAGGGGGAAAGCGAAGGGGCCATTGAGCGCGACCTCGTTGCGCGCTTTCGCGGCGTTTCACGCCAGGTGATTCGCGGCGATCTGGAACGGGTCAAGGGCCTCATCGACGACCTGGCCGCGCCCGGAGACAATTACCCCATCATCAACCTCGAAGACGCTGCCCTCTCACCTTCCGAGACGCAGTTGATGGCACCTTTGCGGGCCGACGTGCCTCTGATAGAGCCAGAACGGCTGGTGCCCATCATCGACCGTCTGTGGGAGGTGGGCATCCCGCACGTCACCTTCCTCGCACCTGAGAATCCGAACGCCGGCCATCTCGTGCGTGCCGTCGAGCGAGCAGAGGACGCGGGCATGATCGCAGGTGTGCGTGGACGGGGAAGCATCCTAGTAGAGGGCACGTTGGTGAAAGATCTGGCGCTGGCCGGCGTGGATCACGTGACGGTGGTCTACGCCTCCACACAGCGCGACATACACGACGCGCTGTGTGGCGACGGCGACCAGGCGGCAGCGGAATGGGTCATGGCCGCCGCGCACCAATACGAGGTCTGTCCCGTAGCCGAGATGCCGCTCGTGGAAGAGACCCTCGACACGGCAGACGAGGCCCTCGCCGAGCTATGGGCGTCGGGCGTGACCAACATCTCCTTCTTCGCCATCGCCGCGCCCGACGACGCGCCGCTCGAGCAGCGGGATGGCGCCATCCGGGCCAGCGCGATGCCACAGGTCGCAGCCCTGGTCGAAGAGACCGCCCACGAAGTGCAGGTACGGCATCTGTGGCAGCCGCCGGTACTGCGGAATCCCCGGAAATCCCTGGCGACACAGGTGCGAGAGGGCCCACGCTGCTCGGGCGATGTCGCCGTGCGCGTCGAGCCAGACGGTGCGGTGATTCCGCCTCGCGGCCCCTACCAAAGCGCAGGCAATCTGCTAAGCGACCCGTGGGATGCTGTCTGGGAGCATCCGGCATTCCGCATCTACCGCGAGCGCATCGTTGCGCCGACGCGCTGCGACATCTGCCCCGGTCTGGCGATCTGTGCGGCGGATTGTCCACGCGAGCCGGCGGGATGGTCCCAGGATGGCCCTGGAGGTGAGAGATGATGAATCAGCCGAACATACGAAGCCGGCGGTACCTGGCGCTGGGATTGCTGCTGCTATTGCTGCTTGCTCTCTTTGTCCCCTCCGCCACGGCCCTGAGCTACGCCTTCTACGTGCCGGAGCTCAAGATGCAGGTCTACGTCCAGCCCGATGGCTCGGCACGGATTGTGTATGATATCACGTTCGAGAACTTGGGGCGTGAGATCGATATCGTGGACATCGGCGTCCCCCACGAAGGCTATGACATCGGCAACATGGTGGCCTCGATTGACGGCCACGAGCTGACCATCATCCGCCCATCGGAATACGTCAAGCCAGGCGTTGAGATCCACCTCGGTAGCCATTCCATCGCGAAGGCGCAGCAAGGCACCCTGCACTTGGAGTTCACCATGCCGGACATGGTGTACCAGGACACAACGCGGCGCGACTACGCTTCGCTGCAGATCACGCCAACCTGGTTCGATGAACAGTCCGTGTTGGGCTACAGCGATATGTGGATCGCGGTCCATATGCTGCCGGGCATCGAGCCGGAGGAAGTGCTTTACCAGGATGAAGCCTTCACAGACAAACTGATCTACGAAGGGCACACCGCTGCGGTCTGGCACTGGGAGAAGCGCCGGGCGACGGGATCATACCTGGTCGGCGTCTCCTTCCCGCAGCGGAGCATGGATCGCGTCGTGCCTATGACGATCTTTGATCTGATCCTCAAGTGGTTCACCGACAACCCCAACATCCGCTGGATAGCGGGGGGCCTATTCCTTGTACTCTTTGGCTTCCTGTTCTTCCGCTTCACGGGAGGGACAGGGATCACCCTGTTCGTGCTGCTGTCGGCGGGGCTGTTCTTACTATTCTTGTTCTACCCGGCGGCGCATCTGCTCTCCTTCCTGCCGTTGGCTTTGCTGATTTTCCTGAATGAACGATACCGGGTTCGGCGTCGCCAACGCTACCTGCCAGCCATCGCCCAAGTCGAAGGGGGCGGCATCAAGCGCGGGCTGACCGCGCCGGAGGCAGCGGTGTTGCTAGAGATGCCGCTGAACAAGGTGCTGACGCTAACCATCTTTGGGTTGCTCAAGAAGGGCATACTGAGACAGGTTCAAGCCACGCCACTGGTCGTCGAGATTGCAGACGATTTTCGCACGGAGAGTTCCTTCAAGGCCGGCCTAGCCTCAAACAAAGTCTTTGCTGTCGCCGCGGACGGCGAAGGGGCGCTCTGGTTCGGCACGGCCGGCGGTGGGGTGAGCCGCTTCGACGGGCAGACGTGGACGACCTACACCGAAGAGGACGGCCTGGCCAACAACCAGGTCTATGCCATCGCCGTGGACGGGGAAGGGGCGCTCTGGTTCGGCACGCACGGCGGCGGGGTGAGCCGCTTCGATGGGGACGGCTGGACGTGCTACACCGCAGAGGACGGTCTGGCCCACAACCGGGTAGAGGCTATCGCTGTGGACGGGGAAGGGGCGCTCTGGTTCGGCACGAGGGGCGGAGTGAGCCGCTTCGACGGCGAGACGTGGACAACCTACACCGCAGAGGACGGCCTTGCCCCAGGTTGGGTCCTTGCCATCACCGTGGACAGGGAAGGGTCGCTCTGGTTCGGCATGGGCGGCGGGGTAAGTCGCTTCGACGGGCAGACGTGGACGACCTACTCCGCAAAGGACGGTCTGACCCACAACCGGGTAGACGCTATCACGGTGGACGGGGAAGGGGCACTCTGGTTTGGCACCGAGCGCGGAGTGAGCCGCTTCAATGGGGATGACTGGACGACCTACACCGCAAAGGACGGTCTGGCCCACAACCGGGTAGAGGCTATCGCTGTGGACGGGGAAGGGGCGCTCTGGTTCGGCACCGCGCGCGGAGTGAGCCGCTTCAATGGGCATGACTGGACGACTTACACCGCGGTGGGCGATCCCCGTGCGTGGCAGCGCATCAAGGCAGCGCAGAAGAGCGGCACCGTGCTGCACAAGTACGAGCAACCCTTCATCGGTTTGCTGGAAGATCATGCAAGCGTGCCGGTTATGGAGATCGACTTTGGCAGCGCCGTGAAAAAACTTGTCAAGCACGTCGCCACGCGGGTTGAGGGCTTTGATCTCTCGGACACGCAGGACTACTACCGCCAAATCATCCACCGCGCACTGCAGGAAGCACAAGCCATCGAGGAAATCTCGGCACGGGAGAAGGTCCTCGACCGCGACTTTGAGTGGATTCTCCTGGATGATGATCATCCCACAGTCTTTGAAGCGGACGATCACACCTATCGACCAATCTGGATGCGCCCGCTAGTCACCCGTGATCGTGCCGCGCCGCCAGCGACGTCAAAGATGCTGTCAGCACCGGGAAGATCGGCGCCAGGCGGGCGCACTACGTTTGGCGACGTGGCCGCCTCCTTCGCGGGGTGGGCAGAGCATACGATGGGCAGCATGGCATCAGCAATTGCGCCAGGATCGCTCCAGCTAGAAAGCGTGCGCGACGGTGTGATTGACCTGAGCGGTGTGGATAGGGTGACCGGCGACATCTTTGATGCGCTGAGCAGTGGGGACGGCGGTGGGGGCGGTCGTAGCGGTGGTGGTGGGGGGTGTGCCTGTGCGGGCTGCGCCTGTGCCTGCGCCTGCGCGGGCGGAGGCAGGTAAGGGAGGTACCGGCCGTCGATCTCCCTCCGGGGGAAACGCTTCTACATTCTGAGGGGAGGTTGACAGTTTCCCTCCCTTCTATGCCCTACATTCGTTGGACGCACTCCACCAAGGGATCGCATTGACCTGAGCGTATTCTGTGGTACAACTGAATTCTGATCAACACCACAGTGCAGCATTCTTCGCAGCTTCATAGACGCTCGTAGCTGGGACCAATATCATAGATTTTCTGCGCAGGAGGTCTAGCCATGCAGAGAAGAAGCTATCCTGTCGTGGGCCTCGCCCTGCTTATAGTACTGCTCGTCAGTCTGGCCTCTGGCTGTAGTGGAACCGAGGCACTAACCGCCACCATTCCCCCGACGACGCAAGAACCACCAGAGCCGACCCTACCACCCACCAAACCACCAGAGTCCTCCGAGTCCCCCGATCAGGGGGGGGATGAGCAGGAACAAGCCCAACCGGACTCGGCCATTGAGGAATACACGCAGGCCATCGCCCTCGACCCGCAGGACGCTCAAGCCTACTACAACCGCGGGAACGCCTACGCCGAGAAAGGCGACCTGGACCGGGCCATCGCCGACTTCGACCAGGCCATCGCCCTCGACCCGCAGTA
>JABAHP010007073.1_pt3 | contig 11071 bp, 8 predicted proteins | sample 7062081 | NCBI WGS metagenome assembly JABAHP01 (sample SAMN14534357, study PRJNA622989) | marine sediment metagenome | biome: marine biome [ENVO:00000428]; feature: marine pelagic biome [ENVO:01000023]; material: deep marine sediment [ENVO:00002113] | place: India: Gulf of Kutch | collected... | reverse complement strand
GCTGTTTTATAAGTGTAAATGCGTCGGGAGGCCCTCGTGAAAAATCCGGTATCTAAATTGATGCTGACAGCCACTCCATCCGGATACATCAGCGTAGCATTGTCGTAATGCATGCTCGCACGGATCTTTTTACGAAAACCGGCTTCGTCGAATGCGCCCCAGGACTCATATGAGATCTGATTCTCATCCACATCCTGATAAATCAGTCCGCCTGGAATGAAGATCGCTCCCTTGTTGTCTAACTTGCCAGTAGCACCCTCCTCATTTACTTCAGGCAGTTGACCCTGCTTGAGATATGAAAGCATTTTCCAAAGTGTATCCGTCCGGATAGCAATAAGTTCTTTAAGCAAAACGCTGTTGAGAATGGCTTTTTTCGATGGCATAGCTTCCCCATAGATTCTGGCTTTTACAAAGATTAAATAGTGACAATAGATCAGGTTTCAAAGTAATTTAATCAAGACTCTTATTTTAATGTCATTAAATCATTAATAAAATTATTCAAATCTTTAAGTAAAGCACCCTGTTCCGAGATAATCACCTCCATGTATTTGTGATAATTTGAAAAAAAAGATGTAGATGAATTCTCCAATTTTTGTTCCGTACTGTTGGCTTTTTCAATTATTTTTTCTTTGTCCTCCAAATCGATACTTTGAAAGGCTCCAATACTAATATAATAGTCTCTCAATATATCCACCTTTTTATCTGACTTCTTTATGACATAGGCTGTTAGCAAAATCTTTATAGCTATCTTAATCTCATCCTTTGAAGCTGGCAGGTTAGCGATATTTTTAATTTTTTCTGGATGCTTTTCCAGAACAGCGATGTATCGATCTGTAATATGCTGAGCCCATTTAGTGATTAAAACTTTATTCTCTTCATTCATGTGGGCCAATTCAGAAATTTCTTTTTCTTTTATCTCATTGAGGAGATTTTCGATTTTCGATGAAATATTTTTCTTATTTGAAGAAGATTCAAAGTCTTTATTTTTTTTTAAGACTCATTTGGCTGCACCATATAAAGTTAGAATAAAATTACCAGATATCAATCCTTTGCAATAGTTGAATCTATTGTTTTTTCAAGAATTTCTTTTTCTATCGAGAGTTTTGTTGCTAAGTTTTGCAGGTTTTTTGCAGACCGTATTTCTTGCATCGCTTTAACTATCCGTGCGGCAATCATAAACGCCTTTTGTCGCAATTCCGGTGTTAACACCTTAGTCGCTCTTTCGACTGCATTTAATGGATTGACTTTTTCCATCGAGTTCTGGAATTTGTTGATGCGATCACGTGTTATTAAATGCTCTTCGGAAAATAATGCATCGCTGTTTAAAATAGCCATGATCCTGTCTATATCCTCTTTGCAATCCTCGGGATCTAACTGTGCCGCATACAATGCAATAATGGTGAAGCTATCCTGAACCGTTAGATCATCAAATAGCCCGGTCTGAAATACCATTTTCTCCCTGTCGCTCATTTCTGATTCATTCATTCTGATGCCTCCCTTTGATATTTTTTTAGATTAACCTGGTAAAACATAACTATTAGATAGTATTTTGCAAAATGTACATCTGGAATATTAACGATCGCTTCCATTCGGCTATCTTAATTCGCCCTTTAATGGTGGCCGAAGCTTTTTGCAGATTACATAATGATAAATCTACAAAATTTTCTCCGCCTAAAAAGTTTAGATGTCGTGCCTGATGTTGAACTCTTGGAGAGGTTGAAAATTTGTTGGATGTTCTGATGTAATATGAAATTTCNNGAAATGTGGAGATTGCATAACAAAATATACTCGGTTTATAATTTTTAGTGGTAGCGAGCCACCACAATATATCGTGGTAGCGTATACTGGTGGGAAAACAGGAGATATGGGTTGTATATCGCAATTAATCCAAAGCGCCCAAGATTCCAGCCCATATGGCCATTTCTTAAATAAATGATAGTTTTGCTAACTGCGGTATACCAAGGCCTTTTTTGGAGTCATAAAATTTGTGGGGTCTCCAACGTCCTCCATAATCCTGACTATTTCAAAAAGTTTGTGAGACTGCAACGGTATCCAAACACAGGGAGAACTAAAGAAACCGGGCTTTCAGATAGTCAATGAATGGTGATCACTTCAAATCTGGTGGCAGGTGTCACCTTCTTTAGCTTCTGGCTTCTGGCTTAAAGCAGGGAATCAATTGCTTGCAGCCAGTAGCAAGGGGCCAGTAACCAGCAGCCAGATACTGAAACCTGACACCTGCCCGTCCTCCGTAGCCTTTTAGGCGAAGGCGGGAAACCGATCACTTCTGTTGCCATTGCCCTCCGGCATCCTGCACCCATTCGCCCGGTGCCGCTCTTTTAGCAATTTGCAGTGCCCGGCGCTGGCCCACAAGCTCCGCTGTGGTGCCCTGCTGCTTGGCGATCGCTTTGTATATCGTTTGACGGTCCTTATTTTCGGCCGCCACCACATCGGCACTTACTTTCTTGTCGCCCACAAATTGCAGAAAGCCCGCGTTGTCCTCGCCCACGATACCCTGGGACTTTAGCTTCTTGATAACCGGAAGACGACTTTTCATTCGGGCTTTGATATCATCTGCGAAGGCCGTCGCGCCCAGCGCAAAAAATCCAATCAGTAACACCGTTAATATCTTTGTTGATGTTCGCTGTTTCATACAAAGGCTCTCCTTGGTTTTATCATTGAACCGCTAAAGTTTTATTTGCCGGCTTTCGGGCCGGCTGCTATTCTAGCTGGTCTTCAGCCGCATCGATATCGCCAAAATAGTTATCCAGGGCACGATCAACCTTCACATTGACATCAATGGTGATGTGAATCGGTTTGACCTCAACCGGCGCCACTTCGACTTTGTGCTGGGTACAGCCTGCTGTAGTTAAGACCAGTAACGCAGCAGCTAAAAGCAAGATTGGTTTTATCATTTTTATGGCTCCCTGCTTTTTTGGATCATTTTTATGAGTTCCTGGTATTGCATTAGTTTATTCAGGGGCAATCTAAAATTGACATCCAGTCGAATGCCCTGAAAGGTCGAACCCTGCACACCGGCTTCTACCTTGGCAAAGCCACCGATATCTTTTTGGTAAACAAACGGCAAGGATTGAGCCGGTTTTCCGTCAAGCTGCATGTTTAAGAGCAAATCTTCACCTTCGGTGTTCAGATTCAGTTTGGCCCAGGTGTAATCATAATCTTCCAGGGCCTTTCTGGCAAGCTCCATTTGAACGTATTGCGGTGAGTTTTTTGGGATTCCGGCCGTCAAGATTTCAGTGTCTTTCATGCGAATCTTACCGGGTTGACCGGGCGTCGTAAACAGAAATCCTTCTTTAAAGCTGAGCTGCCCGTTTTTAATTTGAATGGGGATGCGGCCGTTTAATTCGCCTTCAGCTTCCACACTGGCCGCCCCGAATTGTTCCAGCACTTTGGCCAGATTTAATCGATCGCAATATAAGATCAGCTGGTAGTCGTCTATTCCGGGTTTAAAGCGTATCGCCGGTGCGTCCACATTTCCATCGCACCACATAAAATGGCTTTTTTCGATCAGAAACGATTGGGCGGATTCGATTTGAAAATCGATCTCTCCGTTATCGATATTCATATCGCCCAATGACGCGCGGGCGAATTTGAGTTTCTGACCGGGGGCACTGCGGGCTTTTGACAGGTCCTGAATCAACAGCTGAGCCTGAATTCCAGTAACCACAATCTTATTTTTGCGGTGTCGCAAGGTGCCGTTTTGCAAATCTGCTTTGGCAGTGGCCTGCCATCCGTTTTTGCCAATAACGATATCACCCTGTTCCCAAAGCTTGCCGCTAAAAGTAAAGCCCTGTGCGGCCGGCAGAAATTTTCCCAAATCGATTTCCGGTGCTGTTGGCGGATAAGAAATCGTAAAGCGGGCCTGAGCCTGAAGACCGTCAGCGCGCTTAAAATCGGAAGTGCCTGAGAATTGAACCGCCAGCGCCGGCAGAATCGGATTTTTCATTTTGCCGTTGAAGGTCAGGCCGGATGCCGTTTGCTGAACGTCTGCCTGAACCGATCCAAGGTCCAGTTGATTCAATCGAGTATTTTTTATTGAGATCATCCCTTTTTGACCTGAAATAGCAGCCGGAAATTGAAACGGAATGTTACCCTGTGCTCCTTGGAGCACGATGTTTGCCGGGTTTGTTTCAAAGCGGGTAGCGGCAAATTTTAACCGTCCACTAAGGCTGTGTTTGCCCTGTTGGTCGCTGACCAGCCGCCCGTCCAACCGCAGTCGCTTTGGCCGAATGGTGGCAGATGCGGCTGAGACAACAGAGCCGGACAAATCTAAATTGAATGTCGATATTCCGTCACGAGCCATGTCGGCCCTTACATTTGTTTCGCCCGTTAAGACGAGCCGGGGCGATAAAATGTTTACACTTTCAGATGCGACTCGCACAGCGGCAGCTTGTAACTTGTAGGTCATATCGAATCGGCGCCCGGCACCCTGGGCGCTGAGATGAACAGAGGGTATTTGAGCCGAAATGCGGTTTTGATGATATTGAAATGCTATTTGTTTTTGTGCAAGGGTTTTGCGGTTTTCGCTGTTCAATTCAAAGCGCCACTGGTGATCTCTGGCCAGATGACCGGAAAATTTTAGCGGCAAACTGAACGGTTGAGTAAATCGCATCCCGCTAACGGCCCTTGCCGGGTCATCCGTCACATCTGCCGCTACATTAAGATTGCCCGAAAATTCGGTACCCGTTTCCGAGGATTGCAGGGTCATGGCGAAATCCGACAGGCGCGCCGCCAGAGGCGTACGCAGGGCCAGATTTGAGAGCCGAACGTCGATTTTACCCGGATTGTGACTCTGAAAATCAATGGCAAGCGGCAGGCTCTGTTGGGGATCGTCGGAAGGAGCCTGAAACTGAAGGCCTTTATACGCAATGCCCATTGTGGATCCCTCTAACCGTCCGTTAAAAGATGAAACCTCAAACGGCTCCAGGCGAATTCGGGCATCTGCCGCTAGGCTGGCCGTCCCGCTTAAGATCAGACCATCGACGCCTTGAAATACATCAGCAAAGCGCAACAACTCCAAATTCTTAGCCCTAAATTCAGATCGAATTTGGTTTTGCTTTAAATCGATGTTGGCGACAGCGTTTACCGGTAGTCCGCGGGGATACAGACGGACAGTTGCGACTAAAATATGATCGGCACTCTCGTGTGGCACCATATCGATTTCAAATGCCAGACGATACGTCGTTTCGTTCGCGGCCCATATGAGGATGCCATTGTTGATTTCAATACGATTCGGAAATGACCGGGCGTTATTGTCGGCAACGCCGTCCTTTGCCGGGGCGGCGTCGAACTGACGCAGCAATTGTTTGACATCGAAACCGCGGAGCCCCCATTGGCCGTTCTTTTGCTCTACGTATAGTTCAACGCCGCTGGCTACAATTTTTTTAATTTTTTTTCGATACAGTTCGCTTGCTGCATAATCCACCTGAACCGACCGAACGATGACAGCAGGATTCTGGGGCGAACCCAAGCGCAACGGTCCCAGATCGGCGCCTTTAAGATCCAACTGCCGAAAAGCCAGCGAGAATTCTGAGATTCCGGCGTCCTTTTTCAAAATGGCGGTTAGCTTGGACTCGAATAAGCCGGGAAGAAGGTACGAGGCCAAAAAAAAGAATCCCCCTCCGATGAGAATCACCAGCAGTATAAAAATAATGGCTAATGTTATTTTGCGTCCAACTGGCATTGCTGTCACATTGATATGATTATGGCCTTAAGGATTCGTCAAAAGTATTTCCATCATACAATATAATCATCCCGTTTTATTTTTACGGGCAAACGGTAAAACGGGCAACGGGCACAACCCAATAATTTTAGATGCATTTTTGAAATAGGTTTTGGAAAATTCAGCCTCTGGCAACCCGGCTGCTTTTGAAATAGGACGTTTCAGCTTATTGCAATGTTGACCGCTTCTATTTTTTCCTTTGCAAAAAGGAACTTCTGGTCATACCCGCCCCGATGGAATCGTAAAGGATGGTCTTAGCCTGTCGCAGGTTTTCAAGGTTTTGATTGACCGCATACCCTTGAATGGTATCCGGTTGCAGGGCACCGCGCTCAAGATCGTAGGGCAATCTTTGCATACAGACAACCGAACAATTTCCGCGCACATGAATATTGGTCACCATTTTATTGGCGATGACATCCGCAGCCGCCTTTTTTGCGTGCGCTTTGCTCCCATCAAGCACCTGCTCGAGGGTTAGCGGGATCATGGCAAAATTGGCCTGATGTTCTATCAGAAGGTCAATATCATCCATGTCCAGGTTATGGGGGGCCATTAGTGTCTCCAGATGGTATTTTGCGCCACGGGTGGCATGCAGAAATACGCCTTTGCCATTCATGTGTCCAAACATCTGCGCCCTGTCGGTAAACGGCAGAACTTCGATATAGGGGGCGAAACAGCCGTGGCTCTGGGTCAGCGTGTCAATGATTCCCCATTTGGGCCTCCGGCTGAAATGCCCTTGTCCCCTGTGCAAACGAAGCACAACATCTCGATCGGCGCCAAGGTAAATCGAGGCGATGGTCTTGTATTTACCCGTGGCCGTATAAGCATTTGCAATCTGAGCGATATGGTCCGGCTGCCGGTCAACCGTCATCACGTCAAACGCAAAGGCATTGACATGTTGATTATAAAACGCCAAGGCATTGCGAAATTTTTTGAATGTCCCCTCAGCAGCCACTTCGGGGTACGATTGTTCTACAAAACAGTGCTGAACCCGGGTGGCCAGTGCCGGTACCCTGTGTTCGAGCTTGCCCAGTTGATTGTCAATAATGATGCCGTCTATTTTATGCGGGCCTTTTATTTTTAACAGCTCGCCGGCGATTCGATGCGCAATGTCATCCCCAGCGTTAAATGTTACCTTTTGCGGCAAATCGACGTCATCGGCTTCCGATATCTGCGATTTCGTCTCAAGGACAGTGGCCACCGCATCGTCACCAAAGATGATGTTGGCGGTGTCTTCCGGCGTAAAGACTTTGGCGCGATGCACATTTTCGGCACCGACAATAATCGACAGGTCACCGGCTTGCAGCATCCCGGCTAGCGACATTATGAATGCGAGCTCAACAGACACGTTAAAACCCGGGCAACCGGCGTATAAATCGAGCAGCTGTGCATCTGGGCAGCTACTTTTGACAAGTTCAAAGGCATGCCGGACAAGCGGTCCCGGATCGTATTTGTCTTCACCGATATTGGTGGCCCCGATGATCAGTTTGATGCGGGCAGGATCGATATCGGATGTTTGCAGCAGCTCTTTAAACGCCAGAACGCCGATGCGCTCATCCTCGGGCGCCACGATTCTTGTCCGAACGCCGATGCGTTCCTCGATGGTCTGGTTGTTGACCGGTATACCGCCCTTAAAGGTCATGCCTTTGTTTTCATAGATGGAATTGTCGACCAACCGGCCACCGTTCCAGGCCCCGTGGGCAATGATGTCTAATATCGTATCGCTCACCGGATTCTTCTCCTTATGCGTTCAGATTCGGTAATTAAATAAGAAACTGAGCTACGGTCATGTCATTTTCTTTTAGGCGATATGAATTTTGCCGTGCCAGGTGGCCTGATATTTGGGATTTGCGGTTGCCATACAATAACAAAAAATGATAGTGTCCTTCATCCCAAATATCCGGCCACTGTGGTCGTATTTGGAACCTCATAGCATATCGCCTTCCAGAAAAAAACATGACCTCTGATGCTCCCAGGTAACTACTTGAAAAAATCATTAATATGTGAAGTGGCTTTTAAACGTTTTGATTTTGGTTGAGGGCAAGGCGTGAGGAGTTGAAAACTGTGCAGCGTACTTGTAGTACGCAAGCAGCTTTCAACGATGAACAACACAGCCATCGGCCAAAAGATGAGGGTTTAAAAGCCACTTCTATACATTGAAGCGGAATTGTACGATATCCCCATCCTGCACTTCGTAAGCTTTGCCCTCCAATCTGACGGTGCCCTGTTTTTTGGCTTGGCTGTAGCTGCCGGCTTCAATCAGATTATGAAAAGAGATCACCTCGGCGCGAATAAAGCCTTTTTGCATATCACTGTGGATATGGCCGGCCGCTTCCAGGGCCGGGGTGCCCTTTTTAACGGTCCAGGCGCGAACCTCATCGCTGATAATGGTAAAAAAGGAAATCAGATCCAAAAGCGCGTATGATTGCCGGATCACGCGATCCATGGCCGATGCCGGGATATTAAATTCGGCCAGAAATTCGGCCGCCTCATCCGGAGCCATCTGGGCCAGCTCCTGCTCCAGTTTAGCCCGGATGACCAGACCTTCTTCTGCAGCAGCGAAGCGCTCGATATTCGGCAGGTGATCATCATCATCTTCATTGTTAAACAGGATCAGGACGGGCTTGGCACTTAAAAACGCAAACCCTCTGAGGCGGTGGGCCGAGGCCAGATCCGGTTTGTCTCTTAACGGAATCTCATTTTCGAGGCAATCCCGACAGGCCATTAACAGATCGGTTTCTTCCGAGTCCATTTTCTTGCCGCGCTTGTGATCCAGCGCGATGCGCTCCAGACGTTTTTCCGCCACCACCAGATCCGCCAGAACAAGTTCCTGGTCCAATTTACTAAAATCCTGGGCGGGGGAGGGCGTTTCGAAGCCGTAAGTTGCGTGGTTGCGAATCACGTGTAATAGCGCGTCGCAATCCCTGACGGCCGTCCAGAGTGATGGATCTGCGGCGCTGTCTTTCATAAGGCCCGGCAAAAAGTACTCAACCTGGGCATAGATGGTTTTTTGCGGATTGACCATCCGGCTTAACGCGTCGACGCGATCATCCGGCACTCGGACCGTGGCAATCCGATCCCGCCCTTTGTGCTCGGGACCGGTGATATTTTGGGTTAACGCATCAAATACAGTTGATTTGCCGGCACGCGGCAGGCCAATTATGCCTAGCTTCATATCAGGCCTCAGGAATGCTTTGGACCGATTCTGGGATGGATAGAACCTACCATTGACACTGGAGATGAAGCAAATAAAAAATTTTCGAACTGTGCGGGTTCAAGTTTTGGCCGTTGATTCTGCGGGTTCGGCTTCAATTTTAGGCGCATCATCGGTTGCCACAATTTGCCGGCGGAACGGATTGTTGAAGATCAGCACGGTGACAATCGGCAGTATCAGACCCATGGCGCTGACGGTTAACATCAATATTCCCAACTGTTCGTATTGGCCGCGCGGGATAACAAAGATTTTATTTAAATAATTGGTGCCCAGGCTGCTGGCAGAAAGGGCCAGATTGGTAAAAGCCGCCATTACCGCAAAATAGGTAGCCTTTTTATCCCGTGGCGCTTCTTTGGCGATCCAGGCCAGCATGGGAATCATGGCCACCTGGCCCAGGGGCGAATCGGCCATGGTGTCGATGATGGCGATGGTGCGCGCGCCAAAGCCGAAATGGGCCTCGGTCCAGACATGCAAACCATAATACATGCCGATAAACGGTAGAATCATGATGGTATTGTAGACCGATAAAAATACCACCAGATATGGCACCGGATGGCGGCCCATCCAGCTGCGCAGGGCAAACATACCGGCAATGGCCAGCAAAGAGGCGATCTGGCGCAAGGTACCGAAAAAAGCCTCGTCAAAGCCCAAGACGTCGATTTGCCACCACTGGGCACCGGGACCGAATGTCGGCATGGCGCGAAAGACAAAAATGATAATCGCAATACCAATGATTTCACGACGCTTGACGGGGTCCATCTCCTGCACCAGCTGATGGATCAGATAGCCGATAATGCCCAGGGAGCCGACAAAGATGATTTCCTTTTTTAACTGCAGATCTGAAAGCCCCAGCAGCAGCGTCATGACCACAAATATTGCGCTGCCGCCCAGAATATACCAGTTGGGGGACGTCAGGCTGTCATGGGTCTGCAGCATCTCATTAATTTGTTTGACCGAGAAGCCTTCTTTTCGCAGCTGACGGCGCTGATGGCGGGTGGTCCAGCTGCCCAGAGTCACGCCTAAAACAGAGATCAGGGGTATGACCAGAGACCATTTATACATGATCTCATAGGAGAGGATGCTTGCCAGCCAGCCGCCCAGCCCCGCCACCAGGGCGCTGCCGCCGATGATCGCGATGCGCCCCAGGGTCTGCATGGTGACATGCATGCGCTGCAAAGTGTCCTCCGGTATGGGATTCCCGTCCTCATCGACGGGGGACACGGCTTCAACGGTCATGGCGTCTGCCACAACGTCCTGCAGAACGAAACCCACTGGAGACAGCAGCACCGATATAATGTACCAGATATCAAGCGGTAGAAACGATGCCATCCAATGCTGGTGTCCGGTCAAGCCCACCATGATCAGCAAACTGAGGGCCATCAGGCTGGCCCCCAAATAGACAAAAGCGGCCTTGCGGCGCCAGAACAAATCCACCAGATGCCCCAGCGGCATCTTCAAGGCCCAGGGCAGGCCGGCCCAGAAAGCCAGGCCGGCTAAAAATGCAGCCGATAATCCCAGTTGCTCTTTGACAAAAAAAGATTCGATGATACCGGTAAATCCGGAAACGCCGGCTGCCAGATAGACCATCAACGGCGGTAGATAACTCCAGCGCATTTCACGGAAAATTCCCAGAAAATCCCGCCTAAACCAGTTCCACAACCGGCTTGTGATGGGAGTGCTTTTGGTGTCTTTAGATCGTTCAGCAGTCATGATTTCCTTCGGTCAAATAGCGCCGTGGACGGTGACGTTCATTTATTTATGCGAATCCGTTGATGTTTGGAGCTGATTGAACAAACCTTTGGTCATCCGGTTTAATGTCCTATTTTCCAAATATTTTACGAAATTCCGGTCGTTTTCACAAGGGCGGTTGCGTCATTGATTTGAGGAATTTTCAAATCACTTAAAACCCATATCACAGGATTTCGACCCGCATACCACCCTTAGTAAGGTTGAAGGGCAAATCAAAAAAAATCCCCTGTTTGATTTTTGGAAATTATGATTTGCGATTTATTGGATATATGACGACGGGTACTTGGAATTTTTCGTATGGAAGATCTATAGTGGCTGTCAAAAAAACGTTCCGATGTCGGAACGTTTTTTTGCTACAACACTTATGCCGC
>JABAHP010002552.1_pt1 | contig 11076 bp, 7 predicted proteins | sample 7062081 | NCBI WGS metagenome assembly JABAHP01 (sample SAMN14534357, study PRJNA622989) | marine sediment metagenome | biome: marine biome [ENVO:00000428]; feature: marine pelagic biome [ENVO:01000023]; material: deep marine sediment [ENVO:00002113] | place: India: Gulf of Kutch | collected... | reverse complement strand
GCCGCGCAGACACCCGGCACGGCGACCGCGGCGTCGCAGATGCCGTCGGCGTCGAGATCGTGGGCCATCGCATCGCCGAGGGTCACGGCACCCAGGGGATAGCTCCCGTTGATGCTCGCCACGGCGGAGCGCAGGCCGTCGCTCGCGTCCTGAATCGCCGGGTCCGAGTCGCCCTCGAAGATCTCGTAGAGATTGCGGGACTCCATGGGGTCGCTCGCCAGGTCGTAGAGTTCCAGCGCGAGGCTCAGGTCGGTGTTCTGGTGAAGGACCAGCTTGTGCCGTCCGTTTCGGACGGCAATCTCGTATTCGGTGTAGGGAGGGGCACCGTTGTTCGGCTTGAAATACTCCGAGTAGGCGTACGCCCGGGGCGAGGAAGCGCTGGGATCCCCCAGCGCTGGGGTGACGCTGGAGGAATCGGCGGGCACGGTCGCCGCCAGCCCTGGATCGAAGCGCGCCGCGATGTCGAGCACCGTGGCGGGAATGTCCGTCGCCTGCACGAGGGCCGCGGTCTCGGCTCCCTTGTCCCCCGCATCGATCATGCGCGGGCTCTGCACGATGAAGGGCACGTTGATCCCGCCCTCATAGATCGTCCCCTTGCCGCGCTGCGGGTCGAAGGGCGGCTCGATGACCTCCGCGGAGGTGCCGTTGTCCCCCAGGAAGATGATGGTGGTGTGTTCCCGCGCGGGGGCCGGAATGGCGTCCAGCAAGCGCTGGATCTCCGAGTCCATGTACGTGGTCATGGCGGCGTACTTCTCGACCGGGGCCCCCCGGTGCAGGTCCTCCTCGTCGCAGTCCTCGACGTTCTGGGGCACCTGCTGCAGCGGCTCGTGCACGGCGTTGAAGGCCACCCAGGCGAACCAGGGCTCGCGGAGGTCGGCGATCCCGTCAGCGTCGATCTTCTCGATGGCCTCGTCCACCGTGTCTTTGGTCGCGTACGTGGTGGTGTCACCTTCCCAGACGAGCTCCGGCTCCAGGGTGTCGGGATTCCGCTGCGCGATGACCTTCGGCCAGTCGCAGTAGCTGTCGAGGTTGGACAGGGTCCCCGCGAAGTAGTTGAATCCGCTGCGGATGGCGTGAAGGCGATCGATCGGCTGCTCGGGGCCCGGGCAGTCCGGGAGGGTGACGTCGCAGCCGGCCAGATGCCACTTGCCGATGGCGGCGGTGTCGTAGCCCCCGTCGCGCAGGAGACCCGCGACGTTGGGAATCGAGGGATCGAGCCCGACGCCACGGGTGGCGGGGACCGCCGGACCGCGTAGAGAGCCACCGACACCGTTCCGAAAGGCGTAGAGCCCGCTCAGCGCCGTTGCGCGGGTCGCCGAGCAAACGGGATTGGAGTAGGCATGGCGGAACAGGATCCCCTCCGAGGCCAGGGTGTCGATGCTCGGGGTCGAGGACGGGTTCGGGCAGACGTCGTCGATACACTCGCCAGCGGCGTAGGCACCCACCTTGTCGACACCGATGTCGTCCGCGATCACGACCAGGAAATTCTCACGAGGAGGCGTCTGTGCCGAGGCAGCGGCGGCGAGTCCCAGCAAGGCGGCGATGAGGGCGAGTGCGCTGCGCGACCCGATGCGAGAGGGGCGGAAGTCCATCGTCCGAATCCAGGGATGCATGTCAGACCCTCCACAGCCCAGCTTCAGCGGAGATCGCCCGGCCCGCCCGCGCAAGTGGACCCGCCCGCCGAAGCGGCGCCGGAGACCGAGAGAACCACTGCTCCGTCACGGCATGCAGGAAAGTATAGGGGTCGCGACCGGCGCGGGGAAAAGCAGGGAGCGCCGGTCCGTCGATGCAGCGAGGAAGGCTTCGCCAGCGACGACTTCCCAAATGGGGCCCCCAGGTCGGTCATGCGCCGGGGATTCGTGAAATTCCCCTACTCGGACCTAGGCAAAGGCCCCCGCCACACGTCGACGGGCGAGTCGTCCCCCGAATGCTCCCGCGGTCGCGTCGCCTGGGCTCAGAAGGCCGNNCACGAAGCCCGCCAGCTCGGCGCCGATCTTGGCGATGCTGACGCCGGCTGCGACCCGGCCGGCGTCGAAGTCCATGTCGCTCGGCATCCGCTCGTAGAGGCGGGTGGTGGACGAGATCTTCACCACCGGCGCGATCGCAGAGCCGGCAGGGGAGCCGCGCCCCGTGGTGAAGAGGACCATCTGGGCGCCGGCGGCGATCTTGCCGGTGATGGAGAAGACGTCCGAGCCGGGTGTGTTCATCACCACCAGGCCCTTCTGCTGCGGCGTCTCGGCGTACTCGACCACCTCGCGGATCGGCGAGCTGCCTCCCTTCCGAATGCAGCCGAGCGACTTCTCGGCGATGCTCGAGAGGCCGCCTTCGGTGTTGCCGGGAGAGATCACCAGGTGCGCCATCGCGCCCAGCTCCTGCTTGACCCGCTCGGCGTGAGCCCGCAGCGTTCCCAACAGCTTGTCCCGCACTTCGGGGCTGGCGCAGCGCTCCGCGAGGATGGCCTCGGTGCCGAGAAACTCCGTGATCTCCGAGAGCACGACGCGGCCCCCCTGCTCCACCAGCCAGTCGGCGACGGCGCCCACCGCCGGGTTGGCCGTGAGGCCGGACATGGTGTCCGACCCCCCGCACTCCATGGCCAGGGTCAGGTGTTCGAAGCCGACCTCCTCGCGTTCGAGCTTCGCCGCCTCGTCGAGCATGCCGCGGCTGATCTCCACGCCGCGTTCGACGGCGCGCAGCGTTCCTCCGATCTCCTGGATGCCGAGGGTCTCGATCCGCCGCCCTTCGTCTCCCACTCCGCCCACCACCAGCTCCGGCGTCAGGAACTCACAGCCGAGCCCCACGACCAGCACCGCTGCGACGTTCGGGTGCCCCGCGATTCCCGAGAGCGTGCGCATCGCCACCGGCACATCAGCCGGCCCGCGCCCACACCCCTCCGTATGCGTGACGGTCCTGACGGCGGGAAGCTCGCGACCGATGGCTTCGACCACCCCGTTGGCGCAGCTCACGGAGCTCATCACCAACACATGATTGCGAACACCCACCGCGCCGTCGGCGCGCCGGTAGCCCAGGAAGCCCATCTCAGTCCTCCAAGCCGACGAGGTTGTGGGTATGGACGTGTTCCCCGGCGGCGATGGCCTGCCCCGCGACGCCGATGGGGTGTCCGTACTTGCGAATGACCTCGCCTTTCTCCAGATCCTTCAGGGCCACCTTGTGTCCGGCCTCGACGGCCTGCCGCAGCGGCAGCGTGACCCCCCCTTCGGCGACGAGGGACTGCTTCTCCCGGAGATCGACGAGCAGGGTGGCGACGTTGTCTTCGGGCTCGATCACGATGGCGTTGTGCTTCATGTCTGCTCCACTCGAGACGCTGGGATTACGGTAGTATACATCCACCTGGAGGCACGAGATGATCCAGAAGTACTTCGACGAGATCGAGATCGGCGAGAAGTCGACGACGCGCGGCCGCACCATCACGGAAGGCGACATCGTGAACTTCTGCTCCTTCACGGGTGACTGGTATCCGCTGCATTCCGATCTGGAGTATGCGAAGAAGTCACCCTTCAAACAGCGCATCGCCCACGGCATGCTGGTCCTGAGCGTGGGCTCGGGCCTGCTGCAGCTGGAGCCCGGCACCATCGTGGCGTTCTATGGCATGGACCGCGTGCGCTTCGCCAACCCCACGTTCATCGGCGACACGATCCACGTGGAGAGCGAAGTGATGGCGAAGGACGTCAGGGACGAGATGACCGGCGTCCTCACGGTCAAGCAGGAAATCGTCAAGCAGGACGGCCTCGTCGCGGCGTCCAGCGTGCTCAAGGTCCTCATGATGCGAAAGCCTCCGCCCGCCTGACGGCGGCGCCCCGGGCTTCTCGGACCCAAGAGGTGAGCATGGCCCGGGCGCCGGGTCGCTTTCGACTCGGGCCGAGTGGCCGAGCACCGCGTCTTCTCGCAGAATGCGGGCATGCGAGACTTCGGCCAACCCTATCGCGGCGAACACCTGGCGCGCGTCGCCTTTCCGCTCGGCGGTATCGGCGCGGGCATGCTGTGCCTGGAGGGCAGCGGCGCACTTTCCCATTTTTCCCTGCGGCACCGGCCCGAGATCCTCTCAGAGCCCCTGGCATTCGCCGCGATCTGTCTGAAGGGCGCAGGCTCGAGCCTGGCCCGCCTGCTCGAGGGGCCGGTGCCCGTTCACAAGCCGCTCTTCCCCTGGCACCGGGTCGTGGTGCTCGGCTCCGGCAGCGGGGCACCGGGCCGCAGCTACGGTCTGCCACGCCTGCGCCAGGCGGAGTTCGAGGCGCGCTTTCCCTTCGCGCGGGTGCGCCTGGGCGACCCGGAGCTGCCGCTCGCGGTCTCGATCACGGGCTGGAGCCCGTTCATTCCCGGCCATGCCGACGATTCGTCGCTGCCGGTCGCCGCCCTCGAGTACGGCCTTCGCAACGCGAGCGACACCCAGCTCGAAGCGATCTTCTCCTTCCACAGCGCGAACTTCATGCTCCAGCTCGGAGGGCCTCCGGCAGCGGTGCGCGAGATCTCGGGCGGCTTCGTGCTGTGCCAGCCGGGCAGCGACGAGAAGCCCGAGCTCGAGGGCACCTTCAGCGCGGCGCTCGATGCGCCCGACGTGCGCGTCGATTGTCGCTGGTTCCGCGGCGGCTGGTTCGACCCGCTGAGCATGCTCTGGAAGTCGCTGGCCGAGGGGCGCATGCCGAGCGCCGGTCCCCACGAGGAGGGGCCGCCGAGCGCGGGCGCCAGCCTCTACGCCCCGCTGGCGCTCGCGCCGGGAGAGGAGCGCAGCCTCTGCCTGCGCCTGGCGTGGTACGTGCCTGCGAGCGATCTGCGCACCGAAGCGGGGCGGGTGGGGAGCGCCCGGCAGGCCAGCGGCGACGTCGCGGATGGCCATCGGCCCTGGTACGCCAGCCGCTTCGGCGGCATCGAGGAGGTGAGTCGCTACTGGGCCGGGCAGTACGCGCGCCTGCGAGAGGAGACCACGTGCTTCGCCGACTGCCTGCACGAGAGCACGCTGCCGCCCGAGGTGATGGAGGCCGTGGCGGCGAATCTGGCGATCCTGCGCTCGCCGACGCTGCTGAGGCAATCCGACGGACGGCTCTGGGCCTTCGAGGGCTGTGGCGACTCCGAAGGCTGTTGCCCCGGCTCGTGTACGCACGTCTGGAACTATGCTCAAGCGCTTCCGCACCTCTTTCCCGAGCTCGAGCGCGGCCTGCGCGAGACCGAGTTCGGCGAGTGCCAGGACGCCGGCGGACACCAGAACTTCCGGGCGTCGCTCCCGATTCGCGAGGCCGCGCACGACTTCCACGCGGCGGCCGACGGCCAGCTCGGGGGCGTGCTGAAGGCCTACCGGGACTGGCGCATAAGCGGCGACACCGACTGGCTTCGGCGGCTCTGGCCCCGCATCCAGAGCAGCCTTCACTACGCGATAGAGACCTGGGATCCGGAGCGCCAGGGCTGGCTGATCGAGCCCCACCACAACACCTACGACATCGAGTTCTGGGGGCCGGACGGCATGTGCACCTCCTTCTATCTGGCTGCGCTGCGCGCGGCGGCGGCGATGGCGGAGGCGCTGGGCTCGGCCGAGGACGCGAGGGGCTACCTCGAGCTCTACGACGCCGGACGCGAGCGTCTCGAAGGCGAGCTCTACAACGGTGAGTACTTCTTCCAGCGCGTGCAGTGGCAGGGCCTGCGCTCGGCTTCGCCGCTGGACCCGGACCATCCGCGCCTCGGCCACGACAGCGGCTATTCGCCGGAGGCGGTCGAGCTGTTCCAGCGCGAGGGGCCGAAGTACCAGTACGGGGACGGGTGCCTCTCCGACGGCGTGCTCGGGGCCTGGATGGCCGAGGTCTGCGGCCTGGGCTGCATCTTCGATCGTGAGAAGGTGCGGAGTCATCTCCTCGCCGTCCATCGTCACAACCTGCGTCATGACCTCTCCGCCCACGCCAATCCCCAGCGCTCGGGCTATGCCTTCGGCGGCGAGGGCGGCCTTCTGGTCTGTAGCTGGCCACGCGGGAACGAGCTCTCGCTTCCCCTGCCCTACAGCAACGAGGTCTGGACGGGCGTCGAGTACCAGGTCGCCGCGCATCTGATCATGCACGGCCACCTGGAAGAGGGGCTCGAGATCGTGCGCCTGTGTCGCCGGCGTTACGACGGGCGCGTCCGCAACCCCTTCGACGAGATCGAGTGCGGCCACTTCTACGCCCGGGCGCTGTCGAGCTACAGCCTGCTACAGGCCCTCTCCGGAGCGCGCTACGACGGGCTCGAGAAGAAGCTGACGCTGCACCCGGCTGTCGCGGGGGACTTCCGGGCCTTCATCTCCACCGCCACGGGCTTCGGACACGTCGGAGTGAGGGAGGGCAAGCCCTTCCTCGAGGTGCGCCACGGCGAGATCGAGCTGCGCGAGATCGACTACGCTCCTGCCGCTGACGGAGGAAGATGACGAGATGCAGACCGAAGACGTCGGCAGCTTCGACGCGATCATCATCGGGTCGGGCATGGCGGGGCTCTTTGCGGCAAACCTCCTGGTGAAGAAGGGGCACCGCGTTCTCCTGCTCGAGAAGCACACCGTTCCAGGCGGATACACCACGAACTTCGAGCGAAAGGGATTCCGCTTCGACGCCTCCAATCACTTCATCGGTGGAGGCGAGCCGGGAGGAATGGCCTACGAGACCCTCGCGAAGATCGGCGCCGAGCAGCGGGTCGAGTTCCTCAAGCACGGCGACTCCGGCTTGATCGTGGACGAGGCCCGCGGGATCGAATACCGCCCGCCGTGGGAGCTGAAGGAGTACGTGGACCTGCTCGCGAAGCTCTTTCCGCAGGAAGAGAGCGGGATCCGGGCCTTCTACGAGAAGTACGAATCGCTGATCAACGGCCTCTTCATCCATCTCGCGACACAGACTGAGGTGAGCAAGGAACGCGGCGGGGGAATCACCAAGGCCATGGAGGAGTACCTGGGCCTCACCGGCAAGAGCGCCAAGGACCTGATGGACGGCTACGTCTCCGACCCCGAGCTGATGGGGATGATGGCCGGCCTGATGGGGGGCTCGCTGGGAGTCACCTACGAGGAGCTCGATGCGACCATCTTCGTCATGGGCGAGATCGCCTCTCGCATGAGGGGCGGCTTCATCCACTATCCCAAGGGCGGCTCGGGGACGATGACGCGCACGCTGGCAGACCTGTTCCAGGAGAACGGGGGTACGTTGCTCCTGAATCGCGAGGTAACGCAGGTCACGTTCTCGAAGGGACTGGCCGAAGGCATCGTCGCGAAGGACCGCAAGGAGAGGCACGTCTCGGCGCGCGGCCGCTGTATCGTGGCTGCCTGCGACCTGACGCTTCTCGTCAGCCAGCTGTGTCCGGAGGGGACCTTCCCCCCCGACTACGTGAAGGCGGTCAACCAGCGGGTCCCGGGGCGCTCCTGCGTGATGCTCTTTGCCGGGCTCGACATCGATCTTCGCGAACGCGGCATCAGCGCTTTCGAGTTCGTCAGGACCCGGGGCGAGGCGCTGACCCTATCTCGCCTCGAAGAGATCACGCGGGAGGGGGACTACTCGAAGGCGCCCACTGCCCACGTCGCGATCTACAGCAATCTCGATCCGAGCTGCTGCCCGGAGGGGAAGAGCCTGATCACCACGATGGACCTGGCCGACCCGGAGCTCTTCGAGCGTTCGCTCGACCCCGGCCGAAAGCGAGGCAAGGCGTACAAGGAGCTGAAGAAGCGCATCACCGCGCAGCTGTTGGAGAAGGNNAAGGCGTACGCGGAGCTGAAGCAGCGCATCACCAGGCAGCTGCTGGAGAAGGCAGCCAGGGCCCTCGGGATTCCCGACTTGGAGAGCCATGTCGAGGTCCTGGAGGTTGCCACTCCGATTACCCTGGAGAGGTACACGGGAAACCGCGGCGGGTCGTTCGTGGGCTGGAAATGGACCGCGGAGCAGGCGGCGGAAGGCCATTTCGCGCAGGAGTCTCCGATCGACAACCTCTTCCTCTGCGGCCACTGGGTCTCTCCAGGGGGGGGCGTCAACTTCGTGATGGCGAGCGGGGTCAACGCCGGAGAGATCGCGGACGAGTACCTGAAGGGTCTGGAGTAGATCTCCTCGAAGGTGGAGATGCCCCCCACATCCGACACGTCGGCGCGAATCCTCTTCCCGCTTCGTGCGGCCGCAGTCCTCGTCTTCGCGCTCTTCTGCGTCGCTCTCTTCAAGCACCTCTCGTATCCCTTGTTCTGGAACGACGAGGCCGAGACCGCGATGTACGCCACGCGGATCCTCGAGTACGGCTACCCCAAGGTCCACGGCCCGAAGAACACCGTCTACGAGTTCGGCGCGCGCCTCCACGTGGGGGTGAAGGAGGGCCACGATTCGTACATCGGGAACACCTGGGGGCAGTACTACTTCGCTGCACTCGGGGCGGCGCTGGCCGAGCGGGTCGAGGACTTCTACGCCAGGACGCGGTGGCTGCGTCTTCCCTTCGCACTCGCCGGGGCTCTGGGGGTCCTGGTCTTCCATCTCGGCATCGCCGCGGCCTTCGGCTCCGATCGCCGCCGCAGGCTCGTCTACCTGGTCTTCGCGTTCGGGCTTTCGACCCTGTCGATCTCGCTGCTGCTCCACCTGCGCGAGGCCCGCTCCTACTCCCTCGCCCTGCTGCTGCTCACCCTCGCGTTGAGGGTCTTCTTCTCCTACCACTATCTTCACAGGATTGGGCTCCTGGCCTACACGGCGTGGCTGACGCTGCTCCTCTTCCTGCTCTTCAACACCTTCTTTCCCGCATGCGTGGCGCTCGTCGCGGTGCTGGGCCTCGAGAGCCTGCGGGCCGCGTGGGTGGAGGGCACGGGGCTGCGCGGCCGGCTCCGCGCCCTGCTGCCGAAAGCCGTCCCGCTGCTGCTCGCGGCGCTGCTGCTCGTGCCCGTGGTGATCTACTTCGAGATGTTCGCGGTGGCCCAGGCGCTGTCGAAATCCGTGAGCTGGGGGCCGGACTACCCCGAGAACCTCGCGGCCGTACTGCGTTTCTTCCTGCGCTACGAGCTGCTCGGGCCGGCGCTCCTTGCGAAGCTCGCGCTGCTCGCGGTGCGAAGGCGCAACGCCCGTGCGGCGCAAGACCCGGCCGCCCTTCCGCAGCGCATCTCGGGCTTTCTCAGCCTTCTCTTCGTCGTGTACTGCGTGGTGTGCAACATCAACCCCATCTTCTTCGAGCGTTACTTCATCGTTCTGAGCCCGGTGGTGACGGCGGTCTTCCTGCTCGATGCCTTCGCGCTCGTGCGCGCGCTGCCCGACGCCTTCCCGCGCGCCCCCCGGCGCAGGCTTGGCGCGATCGCGCTGGCGGGGGTACTCGCCTGCCTCGCGCCCATGCTGTGGATCAAGCGCCCCGAGATCTCCGGGCGCCTCTACGAGCTCACCACCCCCTACCAGGGCCCCCTCGACTTCGTGATTCCCTTCCTCGAGAGCAAGGTGGCGCACCCGGAGAACCTCGTGATCGCCACCAACTACGAGGCGCCCGTCTACATGTACTACCTGGGAAGCCGCGTGCTCCTGGGCTATACGCGCGCCGAGAAGGCGCGCGACCTGATGGAGCAGCCGGACATCATCGTCCCGCGGATGGTCTGGACGGGCAGGCCGCTGCTGCACCGCTTCCGAGAGAAGGCCCCGTACCAGGGGGTCACGCTCGACGTGGAGGACTTCCCGGTCAACAACATCCCCTCGCTCGCGGTATCGCCGACCTTCAACTTCACGCACCAGTTCCGCACCCGGATCGCAGCGGACGACGAATCCCGGCTCGTGATCTTCGTTCGCAAGCGGAGGCTCAGGCGGCGCTAGGACGAGTCGCCCGCACGGGCTTCGAGCGCCGGGAGCACGCGCAGCAGCGAGAGCGTGCCCACGGCGTAGACCGCCGAGGCCACGATCACGACCCCGGAGAAACCGATCGCCATGCCGAGGATCACCGCCAGCACCGTGCTCGCCACCGAGGCCACGCCGTTCACCCCCCAGGCCCAGGGCACGAGCCCCGGTGCGTGGCGGCGCAGCAGCTCGATACCGGTGGGAAAGTACATCCCCAGACACAGACCCAGCGGGAGCTGGAGCAGGAAGGTCACCGCGATGCGCGCGGCGAGCGGTGCGGCGAGGAGCTGCTCGCGCACCCACGGAAGCGCCAGGATCTCGAGGGCGACGAAGGAGAGCGTCGCGGCGAGCAAGAACGGCAGGAAGCGCCCCGGGCGCCCCCAGCCCCGCCGGCACAGGGCCGCTCCCAGGGCGGCGAAGAGCAGCAGCGAGAAGACCGTCACCGAGAGCGAGTAGGTCGGATAGCCGAGCAGCAGCACGTACTTCTGCACGAAGCTGATCTCGATCAGCAGGAAGCCGAGCCCGAGGCCGAGGAAGTAGAGCAGGAAGCCCGTGGTCTCTCCCGCCGAGAGCCCGCCGCGGCCGGTGCGCCACAGTGGCAGCAGGATCAGCAGGCTGCCGAGCAGCACGGCCTGGCTCAGCATCATCAGCAACATCACCTGTCCGGTGCTCGAGCCAGGACCGGCCCAGACGACCTGCGCGCTCGACATCAGGCTTATCCATGGGAGCACGTGGTAGAAGAAGGGGCGATCGTCGGTGACGGGCCAGAGTTCGAACGCCTGGTTCTCGAGCGCGCGATCGAGTTCATCGGCGGGGGTGCCAATCAGTCTCGCCATCGGAGTCGCGTCGTTCTTCTGGCCCGGTGCGAACCCGACTTCGAAGCCGTTCTTGGCGGCGAACGCTCGAATCCGTTCCACCTCGTCCGGCGTGAACGGAGTCTTCTTGATGATGAGGTTGCTGACGATCGATCCCGCGATTCCGGCCGGCGCGTCTTCGGTGTAGCGCCACTGACCGACGTGGAGGATGTGAGAAGTGGAGTCGGTCGCGCCTCTCTGGCGGAGCGTCTCGCGGGCCGTGACGGCCAGGCGCGTCACGAGCGGCAGCGGAAGCGAGAGGTCCTTGTAGAGGAAATCCCCGAGAACCATGGAGATCACACCGTTGTCGCTCAGATGCTCGAAGTAGTCATGGAAGGCTTCGACGGTGTACAGGTAGCTCTCGGCCAGCACGTAGGCGCCGGTCGTCTGCGCCGAGAACGTATCGGTCATCGTGATCTGGATCTGGTCGTAGA
>JABAHP010009793.1_pt1 | contig 11078 bp, 11 predicted proteins | sample 7062081 | NCBI WGS metagenome assembly JABAHP01 (sample SAMN14534357, study PRJNA622989) | marine sediment metagenome | biome: marine biome [ENVO:00000428]; feature: marine pelagic biome [ENVO:01000023]; material: deep marine sediment [ENVO:00002113] | place: India: Gulf of Kutch | collected... | reverse complement strand
TCATCACCCAGGTATTCGATGTAGTCCGCCATCTCCAGGTCTGCCTGGTTCCCAACGCTCAGAAAGGCATTGAAGCCGTAACCTTTGTCGTTGGCCGTGGCGAGCAGATAGCCGCCCATGGTGCCGCTCTGGGAGATGAAGGAAATGCCCCCCGCTTGGGGCGTGAAATCGAACGCGCAGTTGAGACGAACTTCGGATGACCAGATTCCCATGCCGTTGGGGCCCATGAACCGAATCCCGGCGGATCTGGCAATGGCTACGACTTCATCCTGCAAGACCTTCCCTTCGGGGCCTGTCTCGGCGAATCCCGCTGTAATCAGCACGATCGCCTTGACACCCTTCTTGGCGCACTCCTTCACCGCCGCGGCTACCAGTGGAGCCGGTATCGTAATGACGGCCATGTCGATGGGATCGTCGACATCCAGCACACTCGGATAGGCTTTGAGGCCTTCGATTTCGCCCCCTTTCGGGTTGATGGGGTAGATGGGCCCTCGGAAGGAGGACCGGATGGGCCTGACCACCATGTCATTGCCCCATTTACCCCGCGTCCTGGAGGCGCCGATGATCGCAATGGACCGGGGCGAAAAGAGTGGCCTCAATTGCTCAGAAGTCTTCGTACGCAACATTCTCCCTCCGTGAAACCTGGGACAGCGCAGAGCCTCCGGCAATCCCGGGGGGATTCAATTTCTGATCTGCGTTTACGAGGAGAATGAAGAAGAACGGGCCTTCGAGTTCCTGGCCGCGAGAGAGCGATCGTGTAGCGGGGTCGTTGAGGCTACGCGGGGGTGTTTCGCCACACCCTGGCAACCTAGGGGGAAGATCCCTCGACGTAGCCTGGGAAAGCCTCTTCCGAAATTGCGCAAGCTCGTTCCCTCGCTCCGCACACACGAGGCTGTAAGTGGTCGAATTTCCTGAATCCAGGTTTTCGGCATGCCTGATGCACTGGATCACGGCCGAGACGAGCCGTGCCTCGTGGAAGAGGGGAGGTAACGGCGTGTGTCGAGCGTGTCGTCTCATGCGTAGCCTGCCTGCTGCCGGGTCTCGGCGCGGCCGCGACGGCTCAGGCGAAGGCCTGCTCTCCGATTGGAGGGGGAGGACCGCCTGCCATCGGCGGCCTGCCGCTGCCGGCACGGGTGTTCCCCACGGGGGTGACGGGGACCGTCTTCCGGCCGCCCGTGGGGGGCAGCATCCAGGACTCGAATCCCAAGCCGTCGAAGTTAGACGGGCCGGCCCGGTTATCCATCACCGATGGCTCGGAGCCGCAGGGCCGGATCTGAAAGCGTGATTGCCAGGAGGCGCTGGTTCCGAGGTGAACCAGCGGGAATCGATCTCGAGGAGGCGAAGCCATGGACAGGATCAAGATCGGGATCGCCGGTCTCGCAGCGGCGCTGGCGGTCTCCGGATGTTACGCAGAAACCGATCTCGAGAGCTACGACGAGGGCGATGTCGGGACGGTGACCTTCAGGAACGAAAGCCGCTGGGTGACCTACCTGGGGGGCTGCAACGAGTTCGAGCAGCAGCAGCTCGAGGAGGATGTCTGGATCTCCCGGGGCGGCGATGTGATGTGCTTCTGGGAAGGCGTCGCACAACCCGTTGCACCGAAGTCCGAGCTCGAGCTGTCTTTCGATGCTCGCTCTCCGGGGACATGGCGGCTTCACTTCGAAACCGGCCTGGCCTGCGAAGAGGGCGAGCCGCTCAGTCAGGAGAATTGCGGCGTGATGCTTGGTGCGTACTCCAACACCTTCACGGTGGAGGAGAGGATCTGCGAGCTGGGCGAGTTCGCCAAATGCAGTCCCGGTGACCTTTGTATGCGGACGCGGGCAGACTGCTGCGGATGCGAGATGGGAGGAGAGTCCGTGGCCATCAACGCGGAACGCGCGGACGAGTGGCTCTCTCAGATACCGTGTCCCCCGGGAACCGTTTGCCTGGCATGGTACCTGTGCACGGACGAGATCCCGATGTGCGTCGGTGGTTGCTGCGAACTCGTCTCTCCGTAGCCAGTCGAGGAGGTTCCGACCGCTTCACCCACTTCAGGCCAGGTCCCCGCGACCCCCAGAGGTGTCTGGCTGCTGTTTGGATTCACCGAACGCACTTCCCTTCATGTTTGAACGGGATCCAAGGGTGTCAACCGCTCCGTCATTTGCAGCGGGGATGTCCCAGATTCGCTGGATATCGGCCTCCAGCACCCAGCCGCCCCCCAAGACTCGCTTCCGGCTGGGGGCCAGCCTTGGCCGGACAGGACACCAGCCGCGAGGCCCCTCCGCAGGGTTTCTGCTATGTCTTCTGCAGCGCATCCTCCCTGACCAGGCTTGGCCTGGCGCACCGCCATGATGCTCCTCAGGGCGCTTCTCGAGCCTTGGGAAAGAGGGCCTCGAAATGACCATGCGCGATGCTCCCACGGGGAGCTCGGCTTCTGGAGCATTGCTGATCGCTGCCCTGCGCCTTCTGCCCAGGAATGCCATTTCGAGACTGGCCGGACGCATCGTCTCCCTGCGCTTGCCCGCACTCCTTCAGCGCTGGCAGATCCGCGCCTTCGCGCGTTCCTTCGGGGTCGACTGGAGCGAGATCCGCGATCCCATCACTTCTTTCCAGAGCCTCCAGGATTTCTTCGTGCGGGCGCTCTTGCCGGAGGCGCGTCCGGTGGACATGGCCCCGGATGCCTTCGTCTCTCCCTGCGACGGCGCGTGGGGAGAGTCGGGGATCGTGAAGGAAGGAATGCTGCTTCAGATCAAAGGACGCCCCTACTCCCTGGGCGCGCTGCTGGGCGACGACGCCTCGGCGGAGCACTTCGAAGGAGGGAGCTACGCGACGCTCTACCTCTCCCCGCGCGACTACCACCGCTTTCACGCCCCCTGCGACGCGCGTGTCGCGCGGCTTCGCTATCTGCCGGGAACCCTCTGGCCGGTGAATCGGGCCGGCGTCGCGGGCGTGGACGCGCTCTTCGCCCAGAACGAACGCATATGCGCCTTCATGGACCTGCCGGACGCCGGCAGACGGAATGCGCTCTGTATCGTGGCCGTGGGCGCCATGCTCGTGGGCAAGGTGCGCGTGAACTTCGATTCGCTCTCCACCAACCTCCGTGGAGCCGCGGTCCAAGAGCGCGTGTATGGTGAGGAAGCGCCACGTCTCGCAAAGGGTGAAGAGTGGGGCCGATTCGAGTTTGGCTCGACGCTCGTGGTCATCGCCGCCCCCGGGGTCGCCGAGCTCGAGGCGCACGAGCCGGGCACGAGCGCACGCATGGGGGCCCGGATCGGCGTCCTGCGAACGGAGCGCGAGCCCACCTGAGAAGTCATACAGATGGAAATCCGGCCGTTGCTGCACACCGCCCTGCACGTTCTGGCACCGCTGGCCGTGGCCGTGGTCTTCTACCGCAGAAGATGGCGCCGGGCCTGGCTGATCATGCTGGCCGGCTGGCTGATCGACGTGGATCACCTCCTGGCCGATCCCGTCTATGACCCCAATCGCTGCAGCGTAACCACCCACATCCTGCACCGCTGGCCGGCGCAGATGCTCTATCTGCTGCTGGCAATCGTGCCCAGGACACGCCTGGTGGGTCTGGGGCTCGTGATCCATGTCCTGCTCGACGCGCTCGACTGCCTGGCCATCGCCTCATCAGAGGGCGCCTGATGATAGAAGAGCTCCGGAGAGCCCATTGAACGAGAGACCGGCGTCGATGCGCAGAACCATTTCGGGTGTGTGTGCCACGGCTTTGCTCGCGGCACCCATCGTCGCCCACGGCGACGCGGCGCGGCAGACCGCGGACGAATCCGCAGTGCCTGCTGTCGCCGCCACGACCGCCACCGGTTCCGAGTCGGAGCCCGGCGCACCAGAAGCCCGCGCGAATCCTGCTTCGTCCCGTTCCCAGATCGATTCGCGACCGCTCGTCGGGGTCTCTCTCGTCCGTGTTCTGCATGACGCCCGCGCCCTCGACTTCGCGGTCAAGGCGAAGATCTACCCCGAAGATCCGGATTCGATGTTCGTCACGTTGCGCGGCGGCGGTATCTCCGTATACGACGTGTCGACGCGCGACGCTCCCAGGCTGCGGTCCCGCTGGGACACCGCCACGGATGTCGAGGGCCAGGACCGGCGCGGTGACCTGCTCGTCGTCGTGGCCCGATCGGGCGCGCTGCTGACTTTCGACGTCTCAGACCCGGATCGAGTCCGCCACCTGGCCACCCTGGAGCTCGCCACCGACCCCGGTCTGATCGGCGCCATCGCGGCCAAGCTGCTGGAGCTCTTCGCCGGCGGTCCGTTCGCAGCGCTTCACACCAAGCTGTACCGGGCATCCGACGGCCGTCTCTACGCGCTGGTAACGGCTACCTTCAGCGGTGAGCTCATCGCGGTGGACGTGACCGATCCGCAGCGCCCCGCACAGGTGGGAGCCCTCCAGACCGACGTTCAGTTCATCGAGGGCATCTACGTGCACCGCGAACACGCCTTCGTCGGCGGTTTCGGCTACAGCGAAGTCTACCGCGCCATCGACGTCTCGAACCCCAGGCAGATGCGGGTAACCAGGTCGCTTTCCGATGTGGCCTATCGTCAGATGGTCTCGGAGATGAAGCCCTATCATCCCGATCTGCTCTACGCCGCCCTCTGGAACGACCTCGGCGGGCTCGCCGTGTTCGACGTGGCGAACCCGGCGCGCTTCCGCCTGCTGGGCTCCGTCGTTCGAAGCGACCTCGCGCACTCGAATAGGGTGAAGCTGAGCGACAACCTCGCCTTTCTGCCGCTCGAGCAGGAGCCCGGCGGCTTCGCGGCGGTCGACGTGACCGACGCCGACTCCCCCGCGCTCATTGCGCTGGTACGCGGCATACGCGGGATCTCCACGCCCTACACGCTGGGCGTCAATCGCGACCACCTGTACCTCTTCGGCAGCGAGGAGGCGACGATGGCGGTGTTTCGCCTCGAGCGAGGTGAGCCGACGCTCGCCTTCGCCCGGTGGAATTTCAAGCCCGGCGACGACGAGGCCCTCGTCGAAGGCCGCGCGGCCGATCGAGGCCAGGGGGTTCTCCGCTACCTGGACACCGCTGCCAGCGGCAATGGCGCGACCCGCGATCAGACCACCGCGGGCGTCGATCGACAGATCGGCTACCTCGAAGTTCGGCCCAGCGGGGCCTGGAAGCCGAACAACGGCCTCGTGCTCGACCACGGCCTGGCCCACACCTACTACGGGCGGCTGCCTGGATACACTCTCATCTGGGATGTCTCGGTTCCGGGCAACGGCTTCGAGCTCAACGGCTGCTTTCAAGCCAGCCTCGCCGCCTGCAACGACATCCCGCTCTACCAGCTCGACCGCGCCAATCGCGACGACGCTCGCCTCTTTCTCAAGGTGGGAGCGACACCGCGATCTCGACATGGCTTCGTGGGCAAGGCCGGTGACCCGCTCGACGACAGCGGTCTCGGGGGCTACGTGGAAGGCATCCGGCCAGATACCTGGCATCGCGTCGCTTTCGTGGTCGACCTCGCACGGGAAGAAGCCGTGGCCTCGGTCTACCTCGACGGAGATCTGGTCCGCGAGGTGACGCGAATCGACTACGAGACGTTCGCGGCCGTCGCCGAGGGAGACCCCGATGCCACGGTTCCCGTCAGGGACGGGTTCCTGCTGCTCGCGGACGACGACGGGGAAATGGACGCCGCAGTGCGCATCAGCAGCCTGTTGTTCGTGAATCGAGCCTACTCTGCCGACGAGGTGGCGTCGCTCGGCCTTCCCGGGCCGCGGGGGATTCCTCCGCCGCGCGAGGAAGGGCTCGTTCTCATTCCTCCACCTCGCGGACCGTGAATCCGTGATTGCTCAGGCGCTGCGCGGTCTCTCCGGTCAGGGTGTCGTGGATGATCTTGTGCGCCGCCATCTCGATCAGGTCCGCGTCACACTTGCCGATCGACAGGTCCGTCGGAATCAAGTTGAGACGTTCGAGGAGTTCCCTGCGGAACTCGGCAAGGTCCTCGCCGGCTTCGCCGATCGGGGTCTTCTTCTTGCACGAGGGGGGCCACCCCGACAGCTCTGCCGCCGTGTAACGCATCTCGATCGTCTCCATGTAGATCCCCTTCGCCGCCAGACCGCGCTTCAGCCGATCCCAGACGATGTCGTGATAGGCACGGCCGCGGGGAATCGACACGTCCACGACTCGACCGGGATCTCTGGTCCAGAGTCTGAGATTCGAGTCGAGCTGCATCTGCTCCGCCGTGACCGTCTTGCCGCTGTCGAGAGAGATGATCAATGCCTTCGCGAGTCTTGCCCCGCCGTCCTCGAGCTCTCGGGCGACGATCTCTTCGAGGGTGTCCACACCCGAGTTGTCGATGATGCCCCCGTCGCCCAGATGCCACCAATTGGGCTCACCGCCGTGACACGAAGACGGAACCTCGAAACACACCGGGCCGATGAGCGGAGGAAACGCGGCGGAAGTCGCGACGGCCAGGGAGATGGGAAGCTCGCCCGGAACCGGTCTGATGCACTCCGGGCGCGAGAAGGTTCGCGCGAGCAAGGTGCGCCGCGTCAACGGCTCGTAACGGCTCTCGATGGTTTGGGTGGAGGAATCGGACCCGTTCCCGGGGGGTTCCGGAAAGCAGAGATTCGAGAAGACGAAGCGACGGCCCTCGTCGTAGCTCGTGGCATTGATCAGCAGCACGGGGCTCTCGAGCGTTCGACCCTCCGAAGCGGCCTGATCGCCCGCCTTGAGGTCTGCGAAGGTCTTTCCGTGCAGGAAGCGATCGTCGAGGGTTTCTTGAAGCGATGAGGCGCGGCGGGTGGGACTGAGAAATCGGTTGAACTTGCGGAGCTGACGCACCTCCATCCAATTCCGATAGTTGTAGCGCATCGCCTTCTTGAACTCGGCGAAGAACTCGCGCCAACAGGTCTCCCTGTCGGCCTCGGACGGAGCCGTCTCGCAGGCGGGCTTGTTCACGGCGAAATAGGAGGCGGCAATGCTCCCGCCGGAGACGCTCGAGAGGTGGGAGATCTGCCCGAGGAGCCCGTGCTCCCACAGCGCTTCCATGGCTGCTGCGCCGAACACCGCGGCCCGGCTTCCTCCACCCGAGAGCGCGAGACCGAAGATCGCCTCCGGACGCTCTTCGGCCCCGGGCCGAGCGCATTCGGGGAGGGGGCCCTGCGCCACCGGCTCGAGCTCGTAGTGAATGCGATCCGGAATGAGGAAGACGCATCCCGTGAACGACACTGAAGCCCAGATCAGTGCCAGCGCTGCTGCTATACGGGGCATGTCCGCTGTCTGTTCTCCAGTAGCGACGGCTTCCCATTATTGCATCCCCACCGAGCGTGTCTACGGGGCATCCTTGGCTACGTACTCATCGAGCATCTCGCGGTTCTCGATTCGAGCCCGTGCGATGGCGTATACGGGCATTCCGACTCTCCTTCGCGGCGTTGGGGAATCACCCGGCGGAGGGCCCTTCCCCCTCGATGTGCAGGCGGGTCAGTCGCAGGCGCGCGATGCGCCAATGACCGTCGACCTTGCGGTACTCCTCGTGATAGTGGCCGTAGCCCACGAAGCCGGCTCCGAGCTTCACGACGTCGAGCATGGCCCAGATGCCCCTGGCCGTGTCGGGCCCCGTCAGCTCGATCTCCGGCATGTGGCCGTGGTGGACGGTCGGGGCCTCGGCCAGGATCTTGCGATTCGAGTCCACCATCTCGTCTCGACTCTCGAAGTGGATCACCGGGTGGGGGCCATAGACCTCGGCCCGGAAGTCCTCGGTGAAGAGCTCCCGCCACGCGTCCCACTGCTTGGTGTCCAGGAAGCGGAAGTAACGAGCCTTGAGCTGCTTGATGGCCTCGATCTCGACGAGATCTGATGCGTTCACGGGTTCTCCCTTTCGGTCCGCACCTCCGCCCCCCGAGCCAGCCCGGCCCGAACCGGTCGGTCTCAGCGGAGCCTCTATCGCAGATCCGCAACCCTGGACAGCGATGCCATACGCTGTCCTCTTGGATGCTCGTAATCCTCTGAGCGGTCTCTCAGCTCGAACCCATTTCTATCCGCGAGAGATCGAAAGAAGGAGAGCGGATAGCGGAAGCCCTTGAGATCGCTCTGTTCGAATTCCGCCGCCTCGTTGAAGGTGAAGAAGAAGATCGAAGCCTGGTGCATGATTCGACCTAGATGCTGGAAGCACTCCTCGATGTGCTCGGGCTTGAGATGGGTGAAGACCGATTGGGCGAGCAGGTAATCGAATGCCTCCTCATCGAATTCCTCGAATCTCAGGTCTTTGTTCCGGTTGAGCAGCAGTCTCGGCTGCTTATCCGACAGGTCTTCCGACTCGACGAGCTGCTTGGCATACTCGATCGCCTTTGGCGAGATATCCGTTCCTGTGTAGTTCCCGGCATCCAGATACTTGATGAAATGCCTCCCTCCGCGTAGTGTGCCGCAGCCAATATCCAGAAGTCTGTGGTGTGGCTGCAAACCGCTGTCTACCAGGAAGTCGAACTGGAGTATCCCTATCTCCTCCCACATTCCTCCCACTGCGGCTTGCGGGTCGCGTTCTACACGAAGATCGGTGTGCTCGCTGTACGCATCCAGATAGCTCTTCGTCTCGTACAGCCTCTCCGTTTCTCTATCGGATCTCGACTTCCCCGCGAGACGTCTGAGCACCTTCTTGGCCAGGGATGAAAGATCTCGGGGCATCTGAAACGCTCTCCTTCTCGTTGCGGCCGAGGCGAACCGAAGCCACTCGAGCGTATCACGGACCGGGCACTCGGCAGCCCGGGGGGTCTCGAGGCGACCTGCGCACGGCCCGGACCGGCTCCTGGCACGGGCACGACCCGCGCCGCTCGGGGTCGACGCCGAGGCGGGGAAGCCGGCGGCTGCCCCAAGCCGGCCAGCGAGCGCGGAGGCGGCCGAGGGCGCCCGCCCGCGCCCGGCGGTTAGCGATCGCGGCGCATCCCAGTAGAATCACGCCGTGCTGCGGCTCCTGCGCCCGAAACAGTGGACCAAGAACCTGCTGCTCTTCGCGGCGCTGGTCTTCGCCGAGGAGCTCTTCCACCCGGCCGCCTTCGTCACCGCCTGCCTCGCCTTCGTGGCCTTCTGCGTGGCGTCCTCCTCCATCTACGTCGTGAACGACCTGGTGGACGTGGAGCGCGACCGCCTGCATCCGGACAAGCGCCAGCGGCCGATCGCCTCCGGCGAGGTGTCGAAGGGGAAGGCGGCGGCGCTCGCCGCGCTGCTCAGCGCCGTGGCGCTGGGCCTGGCCTTCTGGATCGGGCACGAGTTCGGCCTGGCGGCGGTCGTCTACATGGCGCTGAGCCACTTCTACTCCTTCGCGGGGAAGAACGTGGTGATCCTCGACACGCTGCTGATCGCCATCGGCTTCGTTCTGAGAGCCGTGGCCGGCGCCATCGCCATCGACGTTCCCTACTCCGACTGGTTCGTCCTGTGTACGCTCTTCGTGGCGCTCTTCATCTCGCTCTCGAAGCGCAAGGCGGAGCTCCTCGCCGCGCGCAACACCGGTGGCTCGCGCCCCGTGCTGATGAAGTACTCCGAGAGCGCGCTCACCGCCTTCACGGGGACCTCCATGGCGGCGGCGGTGATCAGCTACTCGCTCTACGTGCAGGACATCCTGGCGGAGTCGGGCGCCGCGCTGCGGCCCCTGATCCTCACGGTGCCCTTCGTGATCATCGCGATCTTCCGCTACCACCTGCTGGTGGAGAAGCAGGGGCTGGGCGAGAAGCCCGAAGAGATCCTGCTGAGCGACCGGCCGCTCCAGCTCAGCATGCTGGGCTTCGTTCTGGTGGCCATCGCCGCCTTCTACGGAGGAGGCTNNGGATGTTCCCCGGCCCCCTTCGCTACGACGACGCGCTGCGCGAGCAGATGCGCTCGAATCTCGCGGCTTTCGAGCGCCAGCCCCATCGCGAGGAGGGGCTGCGTCCCGCGGCCGTGGCGCTGGCCCTGATCGCCGACGCGGAGAACCGGCCGTGCTTCCTGATCACGCGGCGCACGGCCGACCTCAGCTCCCACGGGGGCCAGTGGGCGCTGCCGGGCGGACGCATCGACGAGGGAGAGTCGGCCGAGCAGGCGGCCCTGCGCGAGCTCGACGAGGAGGTGGGGCTCGCGCTCGACCCCGAGAGCGTGCTCGGCCTGCTCGACGACTACCCGACGCGCTCCGGCTACGTGATCACGCCGGTCGTGGCGTGGGCCGGGCCGAAGCGCACGCTGGCACCGAACCCGGCGGAGGTGGCGGCTGTCTACCGGGTTCCCCTCAGCGAGCTCGACCGGCCGGACGTGCCTCGCCTGCGCCGCATTCCCCAGAGCGAGCGCCCGGTGATCTCCGTGCCCCTGCTCGGCACCCACATCCACGCGCCGACCGCCGCCATCCTCTACCAGCTGCGCGAGGCGGCCTTGCGGGGCCGCACCACGCGGGTGGCGGAATACGAACAGCCCCTCTTCGCCTGGCGCTGAGGCCGTGAGCGACGCAAACGAAGCGAAGGCGCCGGCCCGAAGAGCGAGCCAGCGGAGCTGGCGCGATCGCGACCACACGCGCGGGAGCCTGTTCGTCTCGCTGCTGGTGCTGGCGCTTCCGCTGCTGGCGAGCAGCGTGCTCGGCGGCGTGGTCTTCCAGCTGGTCGACCTCACCTTCCTGAGCCGGCTGGGCGAGGCGCCCATGGCCGCGGTGATCATCGTCAACCAGACCCTGCGCCAGCTCCTGATGCTGCTGCTGCTGGGGGGGAGCTTCGGCAGCCAGGCGCTGATCGCGCGGGCGGTGGGCGAGGGGAACATCGATCGGGCGGAGCGGGTGGCAGGGCAGCTGGTCCTGCTGGGCGCGGGCTTCGCCAGCCTCGTCGCGCTGGCGGGCCTGCTCTTCCCCGAGCTGCTCTTCTCGCTGCCCGGGCCCGATCCGAGCTTCTACGCCCACGGCGTCCCCTACTTGCGCCTGCTCTACCTGCTGAGCTTCGGCCTGATTGGCACACAGTTCTTTGTCGCAATTCTGGCCGGGGCCGGCGACACCACCACGCCCTTCCTGGTGATCCTGGTGCAGACGGCGGTGGCGATCTTCGCCGAGTGGGTCCTGATCTTCGGGAACCTGGGGGCCCCGGCCCTCGGCGTACGCGGTGCCGCGCTCGGCATCGCGTCGGGCCAGATCGT
>JABAHP010002594.1_pt1 | contig 11089 bp, 7 predicted proteins | sample 7062081 | NCBI WGS metagenome assembly JABAHP01 (sample SAMN14534357, study PRJNA622989) | marine sediment metagenome | biome: marine biome [ENVO:00000428]; feature: marine pelagic biome [ENVO:01000023]; material: deep marine sediment [ENVO:00002113] | place: India: Gulf of Kutch | collected... | reverse complement strand
TTTTGTCTCATTACTGCTGAAGACATACAGGCTGGTATGAAAGCGGTATACGCAAAGCAAAAGCTCTGCCGACTAAGGCACTGGCTGAACATTATTGTCGTATAAAATACACTCAGTTGAACTCCGATGTGTTTACCGGGACCGTCACTGTAGACTGGCAGCAGATGCGGGACGAGTACGAGCATAGCAAAAAAGTAGCAGGTATTAGAGAGGATTCACTCTATGAAGTCCCTCTTACGTTGGGAAACTTCGAACGACTTGTTGGACGATGTAATTCGAAACAGATTACGCAAAACGCAATTGATAGGTTCATATTAGAGAGAGGCCTGGAAGTCAAACGTTCGACACTTAACAAGGACATCAGGAACCTGAAGGCATTTATTCATTGGTGCAGGAAGAACAGGTATGCAAATGGAGAAATAGAGATCAGGCAGGTGAAGGAAGACGAAAGACCTGTAAAATCTCTGACTAATACCCAAATAAAGAAATTGATAACAGCATCCCAACCGTATCAAACGTTAAAGATGAGGATTCTGTTGGCTTTGGGTACTGGCTTGAGACGTGGTGACATTGAAGCATTAAGAATTTCTGATGTTGACTTTGAAAACAGCTATGTAACCACAAGGAGTAAAAAGACAAGAAAAAGCATGGGCTCACGGCCCGTACCCTTTCGGATTATGGAGGAGCTCAGGAAATATATTTCCGGATTAAATCCTGAACAGGAAAGAATATTCATAGATCGTTTCAACCAGTACAGGTGGAATCAGATACGTAAAAAACTCGGCTTGGGTGATTTCAAATTTCATGATTTGCGTAAAACCTTCGGCTCTGTACTTGCTCAAAACGGTGTATCCACTGCTGTCACGCAGAAATTACTGTAACATTCCTCGTCAGATCTAACCAACAAAGTATACACCAATGTTGATCCTGTTTTGCGCCAAGCAGTCGAAAGAATACCGATTGATGATTGGCTGTAACTTACAGGGAAATTAGTGATTGAAGGATTCTCAATTCTTATGTAAAATGTCCCCTGATAAGATATTAGAATTAATGTAAGTAACTGAAGAAGTCTTACAGTATTTTGGGAATCTACAGCTGATGTTTGGACAATAGAAAAAGGAAACCTGATTCCGAAGCAATATATGAGTGATGTTACTCGGATTTTGAATGCGATTGAGAAAGGTGACTTACACGCCGTCGATAGACTCTTTCCGCTGGTCTACCAGGAATTACGACGTCTAGCTACTCAAAAGATGGCGCGAGAGCGGCCCGGTCAGACCCTGCAAGCTACAGCCCTGGTCCATGAGGCATATATCCGTTTGGTTGAGGATACTGCCCAAAGTTGGAACAGCAAGAGCCATTTTTTCAAGGCTGCTGCGGAGGCAATGAGAAGAATTCTGATCGAGAATGCACGTCGGAAAAAAGGCCTTAAATACGGTGGTGACCGCCAAAGAGTTACACTCAACGATGTGAACTTTGCGATGGAAGAATCCCCTGATCGTTTGATTGCATTGGACGATGCGCTTGCTAAACTAGTGGAGGAAGACCGTACAGTTGCCGATTTGGTCAAGCTTCGTTACTTCGTAGGATTAACCATTGAGCAAGCAGCTGAAATCCTACAGATATCACAACGTACTGCTTACAGGTTCTGGGCCTATGCCCGGGCTCGGATGCATCAGGAACTCACGAATGAGGATTAATCAATTACTCCGCTTTAAGTCCAGGAAGCCATTTTTTGTAAAATTTTAAGAATTTTTTTGTCACGTTTTGGCCATGGATTTCGCACTACCTTATAGAGTTGTTAAGAATGGAGTTATCCTATGGGTAAACATCCGGTAGACATCAAGTTGATATTTGGGGAGGCCTTGGAAAAGAAGACCGCCGGCGAGCGGTCGGCGTATCTCGACAAGGTGTGCGGCAATGATGCCGATCTGCGCAATAAGATGGAGGCACTACTCAAGGCCTATGAAGAAGCTGACGATGTTCCAGACGTTCCTATCATCGGTTCGGAGATCACGCTCGATAGTGCCCCGCTTACGGAGGGCCCCGGTACGAAAATCGGGCGTTACAAGCTGCTTCAGAGGATAGGTGAGGGCGGCTTTGGTGTGGTGTACATGGCCGAACAGGAAAGACCCATCCGTCGTCGGGTAGCTCTGAAGATCATCAAGCTGGGCATGGATACCAAACAGGTTGTTGCCCGCTTCGAAGCCGAGCGTCAGGCTCTGGCAATGATGGACCACCCGAATATCGCCAAGGTTTTCGATGCCGGCGCGACCGAAACGGGCCGACCCTATTTCGTAATGGAACTGGTCAAAGGCATGCCGATTACGGAATACTGCGACCAGAATAATCTCGACGCGCAACAAAGACTGGAGCTATTTATCGATGTCTGCAAGGCGGTTCAGCATGCCCATCAAAAAGGAATCATCCATCGTGACATCAAGCCTTCGAATGTGATGATAACACTGCATGACGGCAAGCCCGTGCCAAAGGTCATCGACTTCGGTATCGCTAAGGCCACACAGCATCGGCTCACGGAGAAGACGTTATTCACCGAATACCGCCAGTTCATAGGCACACCGGAGTATATGAGCCCCGAACAAGCCGAAATGAGCGGGCTCGATGTTGACACACGCAGCGATATCTACTCTCTGGGTGTTTTGCTCTATGAGCTTCTGACCGGTACCACGCCTTTTGATGCTGAAAAACTTCGCAGCGCCGCTTACGATGAAATCCGCAGGATTATCCGTGAAGATGAACCTCCGAAACCGTCGACTCGCTTAAGCACCCTTGTTGACACACTGTCTGAAATTGCCAGGCACCGTAACGTTCAACCCGGAGAGTTGCGTAGAATCGTACGCGGCGATCTTGACTGGATTGTGATGAAGTCGCTTGAGAAGGACCGCACACGGCGATATGAGACAGCCAATGATCTGGCACAGGATATATATCGGCATCTTAGCGACGAGCCTTTGGTAGCTGGTCCGCCGGATACGGTCTATCTGGTCAGGAAATTCTTCCGGCGAAATAGGACTCTGGTAACCGCTGCCGGGATAGTACTCTTGGTGCTGTTAGCTGGAACAGTGGTTTCCACGATATTTGCCATCGGGCAGTCTCGTGCCCGTAAACAGGCAGACAATGCTCGAGTGATTGCTGAAACATCGCGGAAACAAGAGGTTGCCGCTCGCATCGAGGCAGTCAAATCGCAACAGGAAACACAACGCGCCAACGAAAACCTTGTTTGGGAGAACTATGTTTCTTCAATCGGCTTGATCCAAAGCCTTATTGAAAAAGGAAACATCCCCAAGGCCAGAGAAGTCTTATTAAACTGTCCCAAAGAACATCGTCACTGGGAGTGGGGATATTTATTGTATCTGTGCAATCGGGATTTAAAGACCGTGGAGATTGATGGGCAGGGCATCTCCTGTGCGGAATTTAGTCCCGACGGGAAATGGATCGCCATTGGAGGGTACAAAAATGTAGAGCTGTGGGATGTCGGGATGAACACAAATGTTATCACGCTGCCGGGATTCAAGGCAGCTTTCAGCGCCGACGGCAAACATCTGGCGATAGCGGGAGGCCCGCCTGCCAGCGAGGACAGCAAGAAAATCAGGATTCTGAATCTTCAGACTCTTCGTATCGTTCAAACACTCACCGGGCATGATAACGGAGTCTTGTGTGTTGCTTTTAGACCGGATGATAAACTCATTGCCTCAGTCAGTCTTTCCGGCCGGGCGATAATCCATGAAGTCGAAACAGGTAAACAGCGTTATCAATTTGAAATACCGGGCAGCATACTAAGTATTGCATTCAGCCCGGATGGCCAATACATCGCAATAGGTGATCATAACCGGAAGGTAAAACTCTGGGACACGGCAACGGGCGATTTTTTGAAAGCGAACAGCGTTCACAGGCATGAGGTATGTCGTGTCATCTTCACGCCTGACAGTCGACATGTAATATCGACCAGTTATGCGAATGATGATGTGCTGCTCTGGAATATACAAACAGACAATGTGGAAAGATTATCTGTCTCACGCAGTGCGGGTATTCGCGGATTAGCGTTAAGCCCGGATGGTCAATACCTGGCCATGGGGTGTCAAGATACGAAAGCAATTCTTTACGACCTTAAAAAGCGGGCTCCGGTCCATGTTTTCGATAATTCTGGGATATCTGTTGGTTTGATCGCCTTCAGCCCAGACGGCAAACAATTCATCACGGGCTGGGGCAACAAAATACAGTTTTGGAGTGTTGGCGAACTGGCCCCGGATTACCTGCGGCTAAAGGGCCATACCGGAGATATTAATGCCCTGGCATTCAGTCCCGACGGCAAGCGATTGGCGACGGGAGCCGGCAACCGGTTCACCTCCGAGCCTAATTATAATGATACGACCGCACGGATATGGGATCTGGAAACGGGGCGATTGATCCATGAATTCAGCGGACCAAATGTCGCGGTTATCAGGGTTGCTTTTAATCCGGATGGGTCATTACTAGCCACTGGCAACTTTGCCGACAGTACCATCGACATTTGGTCTGTCCAAACGGGTGCCCATGTCCGATCACTCAAAGGTCACAAAGGAGGTCTTTGGAATTTTGTTTTCCACCCAGCAGAAAAAATTCTGGCATCCGGGCATACCGAAAATATAGCAATATGGGACTTGACCACGGGACAGGAAATTCGGACTCTGGAGGGACATACCGGGGCCATACCAGCTGTGAACTTCAGCCCGGACGGCGAACTGCTGGCAACGGCAAGTTGGGACGGAACCGTTAAGATATGGCAGTGGAAAACCGGAGTGGTGCTTAAAACACTCGTCGGGCATACTTATTTTGTCACTGATGCTGCATTCAGCCCGGACGGCAAGCTGATTGCATCGGGAAGCTATGATTGCACGGGAGGGATCTGGGATGCTGCCTCAGGACAACCGATTCATGTTATAAAAAGCGACAAAAAGGTCATGCGGGTTGTTTTCAGTCCTGATGGTAAGCGGCTATTTACAGCTTCTCGCAATGGAATCAGTAAGATCTGGGATGTACAGACCGGGCGGGAACTCCTGGCCTTCGGCTGTATTTTAAGCCGCTATCCTGCTATCGCAATCAGTTCAGACGGCCGACGGGTCGCGCTCGGCGATGGCCATGATGCGGTTATCCTGCCGTCGTTTCCCTGGCGGGAAGATGATTACCCGGCAGATTCAACACCCCCCCTCGAACAGCGCATTGAGCAGTATAAACGCAACTTCTGGAAACAGAAGCTTGACACTATCAGCGTAGGGAAGGAATAATACAATGGCTTCCTTGGTTATATTGAACGTTCCTCAAAAAGACGATTATTATCCCCTTGGCCATCGGACGACTGTGCTCGGCCGCAGCGAATCGCTGATGGTGCAAATACTCCATGAGCGGGTCTCACGAAAGCACCTGCAAATACACTACGACAAGAACACGGACGCGTATTACGCCAAATAATAGTGTAGAAAAAGGGCCAATTTCTCATGGGGTAAATATTAACCATTTTTAGGAAATGTAAGAAAATGAAAAGTATAAAGATGTCCGCAATTTCGATTGTAGTATTGAGCTTGATTCTTGGTGATAGTGTAGCTGTAGGCTATGAAATCGTAGAATGGGGTACTAACATATTTCATGAGGTCAACTGCCCACAAGGTAACGACTATATGGCAATAACAGCAGGCCTCTGGCATAATCTGGCCATAAAAGCCGATGGCTCTACCATCGGTTGGGGCGACGACAGTAATAACAAGATTGACTGCCCTCCTGGCAATGACTATGTGGCTATTGCCGCAGGATCGTACCATAGCCTAGCTCTAAAGGCCGACGGCTCCATCGTCGCGTGGGGAAGAGATGACGATGGTCAGGTAACGGACACACCCACCGAAACCGGCTATTTAGCTATTGCCTCAAACCATACTCACAATCTGGCAATAAAGTTCGATGGATCGCTTATTACTTGGGGCTACAATCCTATTTTCATGATGTTCCCTCCGTCCGGCAACGACTATGTGGCAATAGCCGCAGGTTATTTACATAATCTGGCCTTAAGGAACAACGGCTCTATCGTGGCGTGGGGCATAAACGATCCGCTCAACCAGGATGACTACGGACAGGTTCGGGATACACCCACCGGCAGTGACTTTATAGCCGTCGCCGCCGGGGTATTTCATAGTCTGGCACTAAAGGCAGATGGCTCAATCGTTGGTTGGGGCTCAAACATGGCTGGCCAAATTGACTGTCCGTCCGGCAACGACTACGTGGCCATAGCTGCAGGCACTCATCATAGTCTGGCCCTTAAGGATGATGGTTCCATCGTTGGCTGGGGCCACAACGATGATGGCCAGGTTAACTGCCCGACTGATAACTACTATACGGCAATTGCCGGTGGTAGTACACACAGCTTGGCATTGGGCAACATACCAGCGCCAAAAGCTAAAATCATATTTGTTGATCGTGATACTCCCCTGGGATCTCCTAAAAATGGCAGCAGTTGGCTACAGGCGTTCAAGTATCTACAAGACGGGCTGAGAGTAGCGTCGAGTGGAGATGAGATTCGTGTTGCACAAGGTATTTATAAACCGGATTGCAACTCAGCCAATCCTAATGGCAGTAGCGACCGTATGGCCACATTTCAATTAAGAAGCGGTGTTACAATTAAGGGTGGCTACGCAGGCTGGGGTGAACCTGAACCCGGTGTTCGTAATATCAAAGTATACAAAACTATTCTCAGCGGCGATATAGGGACGCCGGATGTTGATACGGACAACAGCTATCATGTGGTTACAGGCAGCGGGACCGATGATACAGCTGTTCTTGATGGCTTGATAATCACCGCAGGCAATGCCAACGGTCCTACATACTACGATAAGAGAGGCGGAGGAATTTATAACCATGACGGAAGTCCGACGGTAATCAACTGCATTTTTATTAAGAATTCGGCCGGTGCCGGGGCGGGTATGTTGAACGATTACGAATGCAGTCCGACAATAATCAACTGCGCGTTCATCGGCAATTCGGCGGAGCAGGATGGCGGAGGAGTGCATAACTACGGCCTATACAGCCAGAATAAACAGACTCTTATCAACTGCACCTTTAACGGAAACACAGCAGGTATCGGCGGCGGAATAAGCAACTGGGACGGCAGTACACCTACGCTGACTAACTGCATTCTGTGGGGAAATAGTGATAGCGGAGGATATGATGAATCCGCGCAGATTTCTGAGTGTAACAGTATAACTACCATCAACTACAGCTTAGTTCAGGGCTGGACGGGCAGTTTAGGTGGTACAGGGAATATTGGCGACGATCCACTGTTTAAGGATGTTGACGGATCGGATAATATCTTGGGCACGGAAGATGACGACCTGCGGCTCTCAGGCGGTTCACCATGTATTGATGCCGGGGACAATTCGGCTTTACCCCTTGATATTACAACTGACCTTGCTGGAACACCGCGAAAAGCTGGCTGGAACGTGGACTTAGGAGCATACGAGTTCGACGATCGCCCGGTTGCACACTGGAAGCTCGATGAGATAAGAGGCGACATTTCCTACGACAGTTCCGGCAATGGAAATCACGGATCGCTTTATGGCGATCCTAACTGGCAGCTGGCCGGTGGCAAGATAGCCGGTGCGCTTGAGTTCGACGGAGTTGACGATTATGTACTCGAAAATGGTGGTCTCAATTTAAATGGTTTAGATGGCTTGACCATCGCCCTTTGGATAAGGTCCGATGTGACTGGAACGGATAAGGGTTTTATCCATTTCGAGGATCCCCACGGCACTGACGATAGAGGTATGCGCTACGACGCGTTTGGTGCAACTGGTGGCGGTGTGAGCGGGATCAAAGTTGGTGTGACATCGGATTCACCTGATGGTCCTCCGGGCTGGCCCGGTCGTCAGCAACTGGAAAGTTCAAGCAACGTCCAGACCACCGACTGGCAACACCTTGCGATGACATGGAGCAGTGGAGAGCAACTGAAGTTATATATCAATGGAGTGCTGGATACACCAACGGCTAACGAGCCGGCCCTGAGTGGTGTACTTTTTGGCTATAATATGGTTTTAATCGGCAGGGGTGGCAAATATGGTCAGCCCGGGACGGACGCCATGGGCTGGGATGGTCTGATCGATGATGTGCGAATTTACAACTATGCGCTTAGTGGAGATGATATCCGCTGGCTTTTGTGTGACAAGCCGCCCATAGGTGATGTAAATGGTGATTGCAGGTTCGATTTTGTGGACTTAGCAATACTTTTATCTGAGTGGCTGGATTGCGGGATGATGGTGCCGGAATTGTGTTGGTAATAACCGTTGAAGCTCTCTATTTGTAAGGAATGGCCATCCCTTACTCTTTTTTTACTTGACTGTTGGCTTGGAATGGGTACAGTAATACTACTATAGATTATAAGCTAAACACAGGAGGCATGGTGATAAATGGTTTCTATAGTTCAAATTTTATAAAATTTCGTTTGCAGGTATTCATGCGCATAGTGAGAGCCTTTAGATATCAGATATTGTCTAACTGCTCAGGATCCAATTTTGAGAGGACAAAATGATGAGAAGCAAAGTAAATCTCAAGGGTTGTTTTGCAATAGTAGTAATTTTTGTAGTGGTACTGGGTATAGGTCGTCTTTCGCCAGCTGTATCGTGGAAGTTTACAAAGACTGTAGACGACAGCTATGACGATAATAATTCACAGAAATCGGGCTCGAATGTGGTTTTGGATGGCTACTACGGTAGCGACTATGAGATATTTATGGCAGGTTTTCTGCCTATTATATATGTCGATGCGGATGCGACAGGCGGCGCCAACAATGGGACAAACTGGGAGAATGCTTATTTATACCTTCAGGATGCGCTGGACGATCCGTGTTTGGTCTCGGGCGGCGAGATATTGGTGGCTGCTGGTACTTACAGGCCGGATGAGGACACTGCGAACCCAGGCGGAAGCGGCGACCGGAGGTCGGCTTTCCACTTAAAAAACGGCGTTACAATCAAAGGCGGCTTTGCCGGATTTGGCGAACCAAATCCCGATGCACGGGATGTCGAACTGTACAAAACAATCCTGAGCGGTGACCTGGACGGCAATGATGTGCAGGTCTCTGATCCGTGTGACCTGCAGAATGAGCCCACACGCGCTGAGAACAGCTATCACGTGGTTATCGGCAGCGGCGAAGATACCACCGCCGTCATTGATGGTTTTACAATCACCGGCGGCAATGCCAACGGCTCAGCCAGCCAGGGATCGGGCGGCGGGATGTTCAATTACAATGGCAATCCGACCGTAACTAACTGTATGTTGAGTGGCAACTCGGCCGATTCAAGTGGCGGGGGGATGTACAACTACAAAAGCAGCCCGATAGTAACTAACTGTACACTCACAGGCAACTATGCTGTTTCTTACGGCGGCAGTATATACAATAATGACAACAGCAGCCCCACGGTGACCAACTGCATGTTTGAAGATAACAAAGCCGGCACCGGCGGTGGGATGTACAACCGCTACGACAGCAATTCCACTGTGATCAAATGCACCTTCACCGGCAACTCAGCTAACAGCGGCGCCGGGATGTACAACATCTTCAGCAGACCGAATGTGACCGATTGCACGTTCACCGGCAACTCGGGCAGTGGGATGTACAACTACGACAGCAACACCATTGTGACCGACTGCACATTCAGCGAAAATAATGCTTTATATGGTGGCGGTGGCATGCGCAACGAAAGAGGCAATCCAACTGTGATCAACTGCACCTTCAGTGGCAACTCGTCCGGCTCGCACGGCGGCGGTATGTATAACTATCTAAGTAGTCCCACTTTGATTAACTGCACATTCAACGACAATGAGGCCGGCAACTGTGGCGGTGGTTTGTTTAATATGTACGAAAGCAGCCCTACGGTAACTGACTGTGCCTTCACCGGCAACTCCGCCAGCTACGGTGGTGGGATATACAACCAGAACGACAGCAATCCCGAGGTGATTAGCTGCACGTTCAACGGCAACTCGGCCTATTACAGTGGGGGCGGGATTCGCAACGACGACAACAGCAATTCCATTGTGATCAACTGTACGTTCGTTGGCAATGAGGCCCGTTACGGTGGTGGGATGTACAACCCGATCAACTGCAATCCCGAGGTTATTAACTGCACATTCAGCGGCAATTCGGCAAACTCCTATGGTGGCGGGATGTGCAACTACTACAACAGCCCGACGGTAACAAACTGCATCTTCTGGGGCAACAGACCGAATGAAATCTACAACTCTTCCAGCACGCCGACTATCACCTATAGTGACATACAGGGCGGTTACAGCGGCATTGGCAACATCGACGCCGATCCGTGTTTTGTTGACGTTAATAATCCCAACCCGAATTTATGGAACTTACATCTGAAGTCCGCCTCTGCCTGTATCGACGAAGGCGATAACAGTGCGGCCGGTCTTGCGGCCACTGATGTTGACGGCCATCCGAGGATTATTGACGGCAATTGCGACGGCATTGACGTTGTTGACATGGGCGCCTATGAGTTTAATTACGCCTATATGGGCGACCTTGATTATAACTGCAGAGTGGACTTCTTTGATTTTTCATTGCTGGCCGGCTTTTGGCAAAAGCAAACAATAGAACAGGACTATAATTACGATGGTCTTGTCGACTTTTATGACTGGGCTTACTTCGCCGACTTTTGGGATGGTGATTATTATGAACTATCCTTATTCCTTGATCAATGGCTAACACAAACAGCTGCATTTGTTGATATTGCACCACAAAGTGGTGACAACATTGTCGATTGGCAAGATCTGGGTAAGCTCTGCGAAAACTGGCTCGTTGGCGTTGAATAATTGATAGAGCAAATCAAATCTTGATAAGGGCTGCTATTTTAAACCATGCAGCCCTTTCATTTTTGCGGCAGGTACAAGATAATTATTGTTTGATTTATCAATATTTCAATCAACTTCCATGTATCTTGACTGAAGCATTTAATAAAGAGACGATACCACAAGACAACCTTCTCATGGCTGAAAATTGTTCAAAATTCTTCGGAAATCCTTGGTCGAGTAGACGTAATATGGCTCT
>JABAHP010004229.1_pt2 | contig 11098 bp, 11 predicted proteins | sample 7062081 | NCBI WGS metagenome assembly JABAHP01 (sample SAMN14534357, study PRJNA622989) | marine sediment metagenome | biome: marine biome [ENVO:00000428]; feature: marine pelagic biome [ENVO:01000023]; material: deep marine sediment [ENVO:00002113] | place: India: Gulf of Kutch | collected... | reverse complement strand
GCACATCAGCTCACAATGGTCGGGTCCAAATGTGAAAATATGCACGGTCACAACTGGAAGGTCGAGGTCTATGTCATTGGAGATAAATTAAATGCCGGTGGTGTGCTGATGGATTTCGGGGAGATTAAAGCCCACCTGGCGGATGTGATCAAAAAATTGGATCACAAATTTTTAAACGAGCTTGATTATATACCTGACGGAAAACCATCATCGGAAAACATTGCTTATTTTGTGGCCACCGAACTTCAATCCAAAATCGATGATCCATCGATCCGCATCAGCCGCGTAACAGCCTGGGAATCCGACGATGCGTGTGCCACTTACATCGTCAGTCGTCCGTCGTAAGTTGTCCGTGGCACCTCGTCTTCCGATTTAATAATCCTGCGCACCCTGGTGCCCTTCTCAACGAACTACTGACAAAGAACAATGGACAGCTAGTAGAAGCTAAATATAGTAAGGATTTCTAAACCCTATTCAGAAGAGTCACCCTGAATTGCATGCCAACGTCCGATCAGTTCATCCCTGGTGATAATGCTGGATACCTTCGAAACGTGCTGTTTGATATTCTGAATCCCGCCTTCCTGTCGATCAACAAAAATCACCGCCCTGACAACTTCAAGACCCTCGGCACGGGCCCGTTCGATGGCTTTTATGGTGGAGCCACCGGTGGTGGCCACATCATCAATAATGGCCACCCGTTCGCCCGGTTGGATATCCCCTTCAATCCAGCGAATCATACCGTGATCTTTGCGTGTTTTACGAATGGAAAAGGCATTGATCGGCTTGGCCTTTAATTCGGAGGTAAAGGCCGTGGCGACTGCCAGCGGATCGGCGCCAAACGTCAGGCCGCCGATTGCGGTGACATCATCGTCTTTGATCGCGTTAAATAATAGGTGCCCTGCCAGGAACATGCCCCTGGCGCATAGCGTAACCGGTTTGCAATTGACGTAAAACTGGCTCATGCGGCCCGAGACCAGTTTATAAATCGGCTCCTGGCTGAATTTGAAGGACTTTTGACACAATAGATCAATTAATTCTGCTTTCATTGTACGCGTCCCGGCAATAAAGTGAAGCGGTTAAAAGAAATTATACGTTGAACGTGTGATAAATTAAATTATACATATACCACGAAGCCACGAAAATTTAAAAACACGAAATTGTATTCAGGCGGAAAATAGATTGCGTTCCTCTTTTTTCATGCTGCCATTATTTCGTGTTTTCGGGGTTATTTTTTCCTTTTTATTCGCGGATTTGGTTGCGCACGCCGCAACATTCGACTGGGTCCGAATGCCAAGAAAATATTGATTTTAAAACCATGATTGGATATAAAAAAGCCTCCACTAAATAGAAAGAAGCCTGTTAATGGGATTCAGCGGAGGCTTTAAGCAAGGAAAACCCGGAAAGGCACTCCTTGAACTCACCGAGATGTGTAACAGTAAAATCACAGGCGGTCAATTCGTATCTGTAAAATGCTTTGCATTTTATTTCATAGAGGATGACAGATGATGCTGAAAAACAGGTTTCTTCGGAATCTATTTTTATATGTGCTTGGTGGTACCATCCTGCTCATACCGGCGGTTTCAGTTGCTGATGACCCACCCAAAGTTCTTTCTCTGGCGGATACAATTAAAATGGCAATCGATGCCAATTTAAACCTGAAACAATCCCAGGAAGAAGTCAGAGCCGCTCAGGAAAACCGCAAGTCAAGCATCACTCAGTTTTTCCCGACCCTCAGCGCTACCTATGATTATGTGCATCGCAACAGGGAACAAACCCAGGAGTTGACCGGATTAGGGCCCGGCCCAGATTTTATCGTGCGCCCCGATGATGAATATACATTTGTGACCTCATTTAACCAGCCGATATTCAGAGGGTTTTCATTGATTAATCAGTATCGAATCGCCGATATGGGCTTAGACGCGGCTGAATTTAGCGAACGGATCACGCGGCAGGATGTGATTCTGGATGCCAAAAACGCATTTTACACGGTATTAAAAGCGTTGAAACTGCTGGATGTTGCCAAGCAGCGGGTCAACCAGATCGCGGCCCAGAAGGAAGTTGCTGAAAATTTTTATGAGGTCGGGATGTCCCCGCTCAACGATTTACTGGAGTCCCAGGCCTCCCTGGCCAATGCCCGGCAGGCGCATATTGTGGCGCTCAATGATCTGGCGATCGCCAGATCCCAGTTCAATACACTCATGCGGAGACGGGTTAATGCACCGGTGGAACTGCAAGACATCCTTGATTATACGCCCTTTGTGCATGATTTCGAATATTGCCTGAATACGGCCACCAATAATCGGCTTGAAATCACGGTAGCCGATCTCGATGTTGAAATTGCTGAAAAAGAGGTTGGCCTGGCCAAAAAGGATTACATGCCTTCCGTCAATCTAAGAGGAGAGTACATCCGCTCCGGTGACGATTGGGAAGTCAGCGGTGGAGAGGGCATCTCAGACGCGAAAAGCTGGAATATCCGGGCCACAGCCGAATGGGACTTCTGGGAATGGGGTCGAACCCACTTTGGCGTAAGAGAAAAATTGCACCGTCTTTCCCAGGCGCAATATCGCCGGGAGCAAATCCTGGATAACATAGAACTGGAGGTTAAAACAGCCTATCTGCGGACCCGCGAAAGCGAAAAAAATATCATCACCGTTGAAAAAGCCATCGAGCAAGCCAAGGAAAATTTTCGTATAAACCAGGAACGGTTTAAAGAACAAGTGGCCACCACGACCGATGTACTGGACGCCCAGACATTGCTATCCGATACCCTCACCAATTATTTTAACGCCCTTTATAATTTTAAGATTGCCAAAGCCACCCTTTACCGTGCGATGGGCCAGGAAGTGATGGAATGATTGAAGCAGATGAGAAAAGCTCAATAATCCGGATGTTCCATGTTCATCACAATTACGGTACCAAAAAAGCCCTGATTGATATCACGCTTGATATTTTTAAAAATGATTTCGTTTTTCTGACCGGCGCCAGCGGAGCAGGAAAAACCACTTTGCTCAAGCTGCTGTATTTGGCTGAACCGGTTTCAGAAGGTCAAGTCTTGATCGATGGAATGAATCTTTCCCGCATTCCTCGCAAGCGTCTGCCATTTCTACGCAGAAAATTCGGTATTATTTTTCAGGATTACAAACTGATCGCCAACCGAACCGTTTATGATAACGTTTCGCTGGTGCTTGAAGCTGCGGGTAAGAAAAGGCGCTTGATTCACAAAAGAGTCAATGGTGTGCTTCGATTGGTCGGCATGGAGGACCGTCAAACCGCCTTTCCGCTAAGTTTGTCCGGGGGTGAACAGCAGCGGGTTGCTGTTGCGCGCGCCATTATCGGAGATCCTAAAATTATATTGGCCGATGAACCCACTGGAAGCCTCGATGACGATTCTGCCGATACCATTATGAAATTGCTCCATGGCGTTCATATCCGGGGCGCTACCGTCATTATCGCAACGCATGATAAAACGCTTATACGCAAGACCGGGGGACGCGTGCTGTATTTAAAAGAGGGGAGGTTGGAAGGATCGTCCATCATCGAAAAACATTATGATAATTCTATTTTTTAAAAGAGCCCTTGAAGACTTTCGCAACAACCGGTTGTTAAACCTCATTACCCTATTGACCATTTCGCTCTCCATCCTGATTGTCAGCACCTTTATTCTGTTTTTTATCAATACCAGTGATATGATGAATTTCTGGAAAAAGGGGCTGCGGATCATGGTCTATATGAAGCCGGATGTGGTACCATCAGAGATGCCGGATGTGGGTCGTCAAATCAAATCTCTGGAGGGTGTTAAAGCCATACGGTTTATCTCAAAAGAAGCCGCGCTGCGACAATTAAAATCTCAGATGAAACGACAGGCATCTCTTTTTGAAAATCTGGATAAAAACCCGCTGCCCGATGCATTTGAAACCCAATTAGATACCCAATTTCAGAGCTGGGAAAAACTGGAGGCTCTGGCCACTCAAATTGAAGCCCTGGATGCGGTTCAAGAAGTAGAATACGGGCAGCAGTGGCTCGGACGTTTTAGCCAGGTTTTCAATTTGTTTACACTGGCCGGCTATACCATGTGCGGGATTTTTTTTATGGCAGCCGTGTTTATCGTGGCCAACACCATCCGCCTGGTCATCTATTCCAGACGGGACGAAATTGAAATCATGCGGCTGGTGGGCGCGGCAGAGCACTTTATTAAGATTCCATTTTACTTTCAGGGACTGATGCAGGGAGCTGCCGGTGCGGTTATCGGTTTGGCCATCTTATTTGCGGCCTACTGGTATATGGGCTCCAATATCGAGCCCGGGTCTTTTTCCGGCCTGTTGACCATAAGATTTTTGTCCCCGCTAATAATGGGGATTATCATTTTGCTCAGCATGCTGGTCGGATGGTTTGGCTCTTACATTTCTCTCAAGCAGTATTTAAAAGTATAGCTAAACCCAAGGTATTCAGAAAACGTTTTGAAGACCAGTGCACGAAAAATAATTTCGTGCCTTTTCTATTTTGTGTTTTCGTGATAATTTTTTATATGGTTATTCAGAAAGCTAAAGTGAGGCGTACAAAACCACCAAGGGCACGAAGGACACGAAAGGATAAAAGTAAAATTATGTGTTTTCCCTTTATGATCTTCGTGTTCTTCGTTGTGAAAGCAAACCCTGCTTTTTATGTGAACTTTAAATTTTACCACGAAGTTCACGAAGGACGCGAAGCAAGAGAAATAAAAACGACTTTGTGCTTCTTTGTGTTCTTCGTGGTGAGATAATAATCAGGTGTATCCAACTGGAGTTTCCCAGATAACCGTGTTTTTTTATTATTGGCTAAATGACTTCTATGAACGACCGCTTCGCTAAAAAATACAAGGAGATTCGAAATCTTTGCCTGGCAGCGGGGTGCCTTATGATAGTTGCAGCCAGCCCCCTGATAATGGCTCAGGAATCGGAAGCGCCGATTGATGAATACAAAAAAAAGGCACAGGATATTAGTCGCGAAATCGAAAAAGGCAGAGCCAAAATTCAAAAGTTTACCCATAAGGAAAGCGACATTATTCAACAGTTAAACCAGACGGATCGAAATTTAGATCGCTCCCGCAAACGGACTGCCGGCCTCAGTCGCGAAATCGAACGCCTCAATAAAAAGATAGCGGATTCAACAGCGTCTGCTGAGAATCTGGCGCAACAGATAAAAGCCAATGAGCAATATGTGGCCAAGCGCTTGGTTGCACTATATAAACTGAATAGGCTGGGAAAATTCCAGGCACTGGCTTCGGCTGAAAATCTGCAAGAGCTGCTCCAGCGTAAGAGAGCCATTGAGCAAATTCTGGCCCAGGACGAAAAAGTTGTCAAAGATTTGATGAACAACCGGCGGGAATTTGAAATTGTGCGATCACAATTGGAGGCGAATCGAAATAAAAAAAGCCGGCAGGCCGATGCCTACCGGGAACACATCAATCGCATGGCAAGTGAGCGTAAGAAACGCTCCCAATTGCTGGCCTATGTGCGCAAGGAAAAGTCCGCCCAGCTGGCCGCTATCGAATCTTTGAAACAGGCGGCCCGGGATTTAGATGAAAAGATTAAAAACTTAGGAATCGGGGATCGTCCGGGGGTAGCGGATGAATATCAAACCGGTGAATCATTTGGCTCATATAAAGGCTTGCTTAAACTGCCGGTAAAGGGTAAAATAGTAAGTCTTTTCGGTAAGTTTAAAAATACCCGCTATCAGGTGTTAAATTTTCGCAGCGGTATTGAGATTCAAACCGATAGAGGCGAGCCGATTCAGGCCGTTTATGCCGGTAAAATCCTTTATGCCGATTGGTTTAAAGGATACGGAAACATGATTATTATAGACCATGGAGACAATTATTATACGGTCTATGCCCATATCGAGGAAGCCTTTAAATCCAGCGGAGATCTTGTTGAAACCGGGGAAGTCATTGCCACCGTCGGAGACACCGGCTCTATCAGCGGTCCAAAACTGTATTTTGAAGTTCGGCACCATGGCAAACCGTTGGATCCGATGCAATGGATTGAAATGGGTTAGCTATTTTTGTGATAAATGCTATCGCTTATAAAGCGATTGCGGGGTTGCTCGAATAAGCCAAATGATGATAACGATTGATTATCTCACCTAAAGCTGCCGAGCCTGTTGCCCATGATCGGCAAAAAATATTTGGTGATCACGGTGCGTTTGTGAGAGAACATTTTTCAAGGAGTACATAAATGAGATTAAAAAAGATGCATAACGTTAAGCTTTGGATGATCATGGTCAGCGCCGTGGTTTTATGGACGATCGGAGCCGGTTTTTTCGGTGACCTTGCTGCTAAAAATGATGAATCCTATGAGGGGCTGAAAATATTTGCCGATGTCATTGAATTGATTGAAAAAGAATATGTGGATAATGTCGAATCCAAAGAGCTGATTGAAAAAGCGATCCAAGGTATGCTTCACAGCCTGGATCCACATTCAACCCTGATGCCACCGGAAGCATTTGAAGATTTGCAAATTGATACCAAAGGAAAATTCACTGGTATCGGGATTCATATCACCATGCGAGATGGATTTGTCACCGTCATTTCGCCCATCGAAGACACACCGGCTGATAAAGCCGGAATCATCGCCCAGGACCGAATTGTAAAAGTTGACGGCAAACAGGTGAAAGATTTGCGTGAGGCCGTCAATATGATGCGAGGTCCCAAAGGCACCAAGGTTCAAGTGACGATCGTTCGCCAGGGAGAAAAAGAACCGCTTAATTTTGAGCTGATACGGGATGTTATTCCGATTGTTAGTGTTAAAGCCATCGAGCTCAAACCGGGCTATGGCTACATCCGCCTATCACAATTTTCAGGCAGCACCACTAAAGAGCTTGAAGAGGCCTTAATTGAAATGGAATCCGCTGATGTCCCTGTCAAAGGGCTTGTGTTGGATTTAAGAAACAACGGCGGTGGCCTGTTGAATCAAGCCATTCAAGTGACCGATCTTTTCCTGGATGAAGGCAAAATATTATCAATCAAAGGGCGAAACAAAAAAAATACAAAAGTATATATGGCCACGCCGGATGCGGATCCTCGCAGTTACCCGCTGGTTGTGTTGATTAACGCTGGCAGCGCCAGCGCTTCTGAAATCGTGGCGGGTGCGCTACAAGACCAAAAAAGGGCGCTGATACTGGGAACGACTTCCTTTGGCAAAGGCTCTGTGCAGACCGTAGAGACATTGCGAGACGGTTCCGGGGTAAAATTAACCATTGCCAGATATTTCACTCCCAATGGACGATCCATTCAGGCCAAGGGAATTGAACCGGATATTGTTTTAAAGCATAAACGCATTGATCCTGCCGAGTCCCAAGAAGAAGGTTTATTAAAGGAAAAAGATTTGGCAAATCATCTTGAAGCCGAACCTGAAAAAGATAAGAAACAAAGTGACGAAAATCAAAATCAAGAAATGCAGTTTAGAGTCGGCCCGTTGGATCGCGATCGGCTCATGACCGATAATCAGGTTGTCCGTGCGCTCGAAATCCTGAACAGCTATGACATCTTTAAAAGCTTAAATGGTTGAAGGGTCGGAGAGTTTTTCCGATTGAGCTGCGCCCTGAATAATCACTCGCGAAATCCGCGCAAACTCGTGCGTAAGGGCTCTTAGCATCAAAAACAGCAAAAAGGCATTATCATAAGCGAAATAAAAATTTGCGCGTTTCAGCAATCTGCAGCACCCTGCTGATCCCTGTTTTTTTTCAACGATCCCTAATGCACTCAAACAATGCGCGGTATTCGCGAGCGATCATTTAGGGCGCTCCTTATAAGCGTTTGCATGAAAAATTTCCCAATCCCTCAAATAGTTAATGGATTTCAGCGCTGCTGACAATAACGTTTAAATGGCTAAACGAAAACCAACCCGCAAAAAACGACGATCAAAAAAGCCACGGAAAAAATCTTCAGTTAAAAGTCCGCTGTTGAGGGCGCTGACCGGCCTGACCATTCTGGCACTGGGGGTCGTCGCAATTGGTGTATTGCTGTATGTCCTGGCCCCACCTAAAACCACCGCCCCGCCGTCAACGGCAACCAAATCACCGCCGGCCAAGGCGCCGGTGGTAAAACAAAAACCGACCTATGAAATTTATCCCAAAAAGACACTCCCGCCCGCCAGAACAGCGGTTAAAAAGAAAATTCCACAACCCATTCCAAAGCCGGGGACGGGTAAATCCGTACCATCGGTGGCGCTGATCATCGATGATTTAGGTTACGATAAACAAATTGCCAAAAAATTTGCCCAGTTGAATGTGCCTCTGACATTTTCGATTCTGCCCCATAGCCCATTTCAACAAAAAATCGTCCGGCTTGCAGAATCAAAGGGGTTGGAAGTCATGCTGCACCTGCCCATGGAGCCGAATGAGTATCCCGACGTCGATCCCGGCCCTGGAACGCTGTTGGTCTCGATGTCGGCTGATGAATTGATCGCCCAGCTTGATGAAAACCTCAGCGCACTGCCGAATGTTAAAGGCGTCAATAACCACATGGGTTCCAGGCTGACTGCGGAATCGACCCAGCTATATCAAATATTTTCGGTTTTAAAGCAACGGGGCCTTTATTTTATTGATAGCCGCACATCGGCGGAATCTTTGTGTGAGCCATCGGCACGCCTGTTTCAGATCCCTTTCGCCCAGCGTGATGTTTTCATCGACCATTATCCGACCCCGGATTTTATCCGCAAGCAAATAAAAGAACTAATCCGGATTGCCAGACACAACGGCCAGGCGGTGGGCATTCTGCATCCGCATGCAACAACTTTAAAGATATTCCAGGAAATGCTGCCGGATCTACAAAAACAGGTTCACCTGGTGCCGGCTTCTAAGATTGTGCGCCCGCCTGGATGAACCTCCACGTTAACAATATCTCCATGCAATCATTGCAAATAATTCTTCAGTCTTGTATTGCCGGGCTAAAATCGGGTAAAATATTACCTGAATCTTGCGTGAAAATTAACGAGTTGACGGCATGAACGAACAAACACCATTATACAGCAGTCGTTTGATAAAAAATTATCTGGAGTACATCGGCAAAAATTATCCTGATGTCGGCATTGATGCTGTATTGGACTACGCCCAAATGACCCGTTATGAAGTGGAGGACCCGGCCCATTGGTTCAATCAACAACAAATCGATTCTTTTCATCAAATCGTATCGCAGAAAACAGGTGATTCAAACATTTCCAGGGCGGTGGGGCGTTACGCAGCATCATCTGGTGGTTTAGGTGCAGCTAAACAATTAATGATTGGCTTAATGAGTCCTACAGCCGGCTACCTGCTTATCGAAAAATATTATCCGCTATTTAGCCGCGGCGCTGCCATCAAAGTCAAAAAGATAGGACCCACTTCGGTTGAAATTATTTCCAAACCCAAACCGGGTGTTGACGAGAAACCGCATCAGTGTGAGAACCGAGCCGGCACCTTTGAGTCGATGGCAAGGCTGTTTACTGAAAAATTTGCCCGGGTGGATCATCCTGAATGCCTCCACAATGGGAATGCGCACTGTCGTTATGTGGTCACATGGGAAAAAACGCCTTCACTTATTTGGAAGCGCATCCGCAACTATTTTCTATTCCTGTCGGCCCCTTTTGCCTTGCTCCTTTTCTGGCTTATGGCCCCTTTGGCCTGGGGCATTACGCTGTTGGTTTTTGCTTTGGTGACTATAGCTATTTCATTTTACGCGGAATATCATGAAAAACAGGAGCTGATTCATACCGTTGAAACCCAGAAATTGGCCGCCGAAGATCATATTCTGGAAAGTAACATCCGCTACAACAACACCTTGCTGATTCAGGAAATCGGTCAGGTCGCCTCCAAAATACTGGCGGTTGACGAGCTGCTCAAAAGTGTCGTCAGAGTTATGGAAAAGCGTCTTCATTTTGACCGCGGCATGATTATGCTGGCAAACGAGGACAAGTCCCGTTTATGTTTCAGCGCCGGATACGGCCATACGTTTGAACAGGAACAATTTTTAAGTCGCCTCGAATTTAATTTGAATAATCCCGAATCAAAAGGATTGTTTGTGCAAGCCATGCGGGAGGGCAAACCGCGTTTGATCAACGATATCGGCGAAATCGAAGACACGCTATCTCCGCGAAGTCTCGAATTTGCCAAACGCATGGGCGGTCAGTCAGTGATATGCGTCCCCATCGTTTATGAGCAAGAAACGCTGGGAATATTGGCGGTCGACAACATCAAATCCAAAACACCATTGCGACAAAGCGATGTAAATCTTTTAATGGGTGTAACATCCCAGCTGGCCACCAGCATCATGAATGCCATGTCCTTTAAAAGACTGGAGCAGAGCGAAAATAAATATCGGGAGCTGGTTGAAACTGCCAATAGTATCATCCTGCGAATAAACACCCAGGGCCGCATTACCTTTTCCAATAAATTTGCGCAACGCTTTTTCGGCTATACCGAAACCGAGTTCTTTGAAAGGGATGCCGCTGAAATTATGTGGCCGAAAAGCAGGACAACACGTCAGGATTTTGCTAATTGGATCCATGTTCTGCAAAAGGATCCGGATCGGCCACTGGTCAGTGAAAACGAGACCGAACTGAGAAACAAAGAACGCGTCTGGATTGCCTGGACCTATAAACCGATTTTTAATGCTGAAGGGCAATTTAGGGAAATTTTGTGTATCGGCAACGATATTACAGAGCTCAAACTGGCCGATATCGAAAAAAAGGATTTGCAGGCCCAGCTGCAACGCGCCCAAAAAATGGAAGCCATCGGTACACTGGCCGGTGGGGTTGCCCATGATCTAAACAATATATTATCCGGCATCGTCAGCTATCCGGAACTGATATTAATGGATTTGGACGAGGACAGCCCGCTGATCAAACCGATATTGACCATTCAAAAATCCGGTGAAAAGGCAGCGGCCATCGTACAGGATCTTTTAACATTGGCCCGCAGAGGTGTGGCGGCCACAGAAGTCGTTAATTTAAACAGCATTATTTCAGAATATTTGCTTAGCCCCGAATATGAAAGACTGCTGCTCGACCATCCTGATGTAAAGGTGTCGCACCAACTGGACGCCAATCTGTTGAATATTCTGGGCTCGCCGGTTCATTTGTCTAAA
>JABAHP010013610.1_pt2 | contig 11101 bp, 12 predicted proteins | sample 7062081 | NCBI WGS metagenome assembly JABAHP01 (sample SAMN14534357, study PRJNA622989) | marine sediment metagenome | biome: marine biome [ENVO:00000428]; feature: marine pelagic biome [ENVO:01000023]; material: deep marine sediment [ENVO:00002113] | place: India: Gulf of Kutch | collected... | reverse complement strand
TAAATACAAGTATACTCCTCGCATTCTTCCAGTTTTATTTTTATTGATGTTTTTTTTCATAACTTTACTTATTATCAATCGCGTCAGAAGTTTATTTAATAAATTTTGGAAATGAAATTTTTTCTGTTTTTTAATATCTTCCACTAATTTCATTCCAAGATTTCTAGCTTTTGATATTTTTCTATCAGCACTTTTAAATCCAACCTTTACACCCAGAGTTCCCGTTCTATATCCGTCCCCAAGTAAGCCTTCAGTTATAGCAGTAAGTCGCTTAGCTACCTTCTTAGCTCCAATTGCTCCCGCAGTAGAGATTCCAACAACATATTTCTTACTAAGAGCAGAGCGATAAACAGTAAATATTCCAATTCTTTGAAGAAAATTCATCATTATTGCATTAGGTTCAACTGCATAACAAGGTGAACTTAATATTATTCCATCACAAGACAAAAGTTTGTTTCTTAGATAGTTCAGGTCATCATCTACAATACAATTAGCTCCTGATAAGCAAGACATACATCCTCTACAATATTCTAAATTAAATTCTGGAAGATAAATTTCTTCGATAATGGCTCCCATTTCTTTGGCTGCTTGTAAAGCCTCTCGTGTCAGTTTAGCTGAATTCCCACTTCGATGAGGGCTACTAATTATTCCAATTATTTTTATATTTTCTGTTATATCAGAGATTCTTTATCACCTGTTTTTAATTATTCTTTAAATTTTAATTATTAATTAATATACAGTATGATCTTCAATTAAATTCATGTTTACCTGTTATTTGAAGATTAGAACTTGCCTTGGAATAAATTGGGAAAAATTTTAGCTTTATGGTTGAAAATGTTCCCTTTTTACTACTAAATTTTTATCTAATAAGTTTAGCTTCTATTATTTAGATAACATTTCTCTAAATAGTTTATCTCTCCAATNNGATAAAATTTCTCTTAATAGTTTATCTCTCCAATTTTCGAAGAAAAATCCATCAAAAATAATTCGATGTTTAACCTCTTCAAAACCTTCATCTAATAATTCATCGTAAAGTTCAGCAATTTCCTGATTTGATTTTGTCAAGACCGTAAGTAAAATCAGGTTTGGTTTATTACTACACTTACGTAAATAGATTATATTTGCATTATATTTCTTATCTAATTTCCTAGATTGTACTTCATAATCAGAATCTTGGTTAAAATAAATAAAAAACTGTGAAACAATTATTCCCTCTGCACTTGGGGCAAATTCTATTGAAAAATCAACCAAATTTAGGGCAACCATTCTTTTTATTCTTTTACGAGCTGTTTTGGCTGATATTCCAATATCATCAGAAAGATCGGCAACTGATCTACGGGCATCTCCATGTAATGCTCTCATAATTTCATAATCTAAAGATGAAAGTGATTCTGGAGAGGTTAAATATGGTAGACTTAAAATGCATTCAGTATATTTTTCTAACTTGGCTTTGCTTATGCTAAAGGATAGAAATTTGTGAAGTTCTGAAATATCTCTTAAGTATGCTCCAATAATAAGAAAATTGCCACCCGCAATACCCACAAAATAAANNGATTCATTTTCGCCCAATTCTGCTATAATATCTTTGAGATTTACCGCTTTCGATGTACCGTAAATATTAATCTCTAAACTTTTCAATGCTATTAAGCTAGGTTTAGCTGTAAAAGCTCTAATCATGCCTTTATCAACCATATTTTGGATACGTTTATAAATAGCATTTATTGAGAGATTATGCTTATCGGCTAATTTTCTATAAGTCGTACGACAATTTTTTAGTAATTCTTTCGCAATTGATAAATCTAATTCATCCAAGCTCATTCTGAATTAATATATATTTGTTCATATATAAATATTAGAAATACCTGAAATTACAGTTTTTGAGTATGAGAAGGTCTCTACCCAATCATAAACTGGTCTATATAAGTTTATTAAACAATATTTCATTTTTTTAAACTATGAAAGTACAAATAATGACTGATACCAGATTTGGTAATGGCAAGCTGTTAGCGGAAGCTCTTAAACAAGAGTTTTCCAGTGATGTTGATGTGAATATTGCAGATGTAAAGGAAGTATCTCCTGAAAAGATTGCTGAAGATGTTCCTAATGCAATTATTCTAGGAGGAGCAATACGGGCGTTTAGAGGTGCGCCAAAATCTAAATCATGGTTAGCTAATCTTGACAAAATCCTTAAAAAATCTGGTAAAAAAATTCAATTTGGTACGGGTTTTTTAACTCATGCTATGCCAACTGAGAAAGCTCAAGGATATGCTAAGAAGTATCTAAGCAAAATTGATACCATGTCGATGATTGAAAACACATATTCCGAATTATTGACTGCTCAAGTTAAAGATATAAAAGGTCCTATTATTCCTGAAGAAATGGAAAAAGCGAAAGGTTATATAAAGGAATTCATCAACTGGACTCAAAAATAATTTATTTTTCCTTTACCTTTTTTATTATTCAAAAAAAAATAAAAAGTTTGTATAATTTTTATTTCAGAAAACCAAATAATACACCTAAAAATTTATCAGGTTCTTCTGTGTGAATAATATGAGCATTTTCTTCAAAGTAAGCAACTTCTGCAGTTAACATTTTCTCTGCTATCAAATCAAATATATATAAGTTTCTCAAAATAGTTCACATTTTTAAATTGTGGTAAATTGGAATTAATATACCTAAGGGTAAGATCCTACAAATGCCTTGAGTATTATGAAACTATCCACAGTAAAACGTCAAATTATTCGTGAACTTTCAAAAGATGTTGAATTAACAAAATTTCAAAAAGAACGGCTTACTGTGGAATTACTTTGTATTCGATTTGATCATGAAGTTTCGAGTAAATTCACTGAATATATAAAAGCGAATGAAGCTGAAGTTGAAACTTTTTTGAATGACTTGGATAATGAGAGTAGAAATGAATTAAAAGCCATCATAGAGAATCTTGAATTTATGAGTAATAATGCTCTGGATGATACCATCCAGGAGTTCACATCGGACAGACAAAAGCTACTCAAGCAATTACAATCCATTGAATCGATAAAGGACAAATATAGACTGTCTTTGGAATTATATGAAGAAGGGATTTTTAAGTACAAGCATGGCTTAACGTATTTACCTCAAGAAGTCATTGAAACTCTAAAAAACACAGTATTTCTTGATTTTGGCGCATATTCTGGTGATTCTGCTCTTATGTTTGAAAGGGAGTATTATCCCTCAAGAATTTATTCATTTGAACCGGTCGCAGAGAATTATAACTATTTGCTAGAAACAATCGAATTAAACAATTTAGAAAAAGTAGTTCCTATTCAGAAAGGAATTGGAGAAGAGAATTACATTGTTAATTTCAGTTCGCTTGGTATGTCTTCTTGCGTGGCTGAAGAAGGCACTGAGAAAATGGAGCTTATCACTGTTGACGACTTTGTGATGGAACACAATCTTTCAATAGGACTAGTTAAAATGGACGTCGAAGGATATGAATTCGAAGCTTTAAAAGGAGCAGAGCGGACAATTGAGAAATTTAAACCAGTGTTATTAATCTCGATATACCATCATCCAGAAGAATTATTTGGGACAAAAAAATACATTCAAGAATTAGTGCCAGATTACCAATTTAAGATCAAACAGTTGGCAGATTTTCGACCCCTTGCTGAGATTCATTTAATTGCATGGTAATTGATAAAATAATTTAATCAAAATTATTCATATTTTTTAATTGTGGTTAATTGGGTTTATTATGCCTAAGGGTAAGATCCAACCACTCATTTGAGTATTATGAAATTTTGAAAAAAGGGATTAAATAATCGTACAAAATATCCTTGAGCATGACGAAAATACATGGCTTTCTTGATATTATTCCTTTAAAGATTACTCTTAAAATATTTTGAGTAATATTTAGTTTTATCAAATCGAAATCGTGTTCTAAAGCTACAACTGAATTATTAACGTAAGTTTCTACTTTCTCTTCCATAACTATTTCGGGAAGTTCAACACTATAATCCAAATCGAAATAGTCTCGAACATTAAATTTGTAATCAACATCAAAATCAACATAAAATCTAACCATAAATACAGAATATTACAAATTTCACTTCATTTTTTATAATCTATCGCAAAAAATAGTAATTAAAGTTTTTGTTAACTTATATAGGAACAATATATAGGGTTTCAAATAAAAAATTAGTCTCAAGGTTATTTAAATAATAATTCTATCTTTAAAATTGGAAAGATTCAATTAAATTATAAAATAAAATTTAGTATAAGTTATTACCTAAATTTGTTTATTGAATCAATCACAAATTGAATATAATATAAACCTAATTCTTAAAATCGCTCCTTTTTTTAGCTTTTTATGACAAAGAAATATAAATATCGAGATCTTAATCCTCTTTGGATTTCGGTTTTTGTGGATATTCTTGGATTTAGTATTATCCTTCCCTTTTTACCGTTCTTTATCGCTGAATTTAATGCCTCACCCGTAATTATCGGATTTTTGTTAAGTTCGAATGCGATTTTTGGATTCTTTTTTGGACCAATACTTAGTAAATTGAGTGATACTTATGGACGAAAACCATTAATGCTGATTTCTTTAGCGGGAACGTTTGTAGGTTTTATACTTTTAATTGTTTCTAATAATATTATTGTCTTATTAATTTCAAGAATTATAGATGGAATATTTAGTGGTCAATTCCCAATAGCAAAAGCAATTATTGGTGATGTAGTATCTCCCGAAGATCGGCCTAAACAAATGACAAATATTGGAATAACCTTTGGTTTAGCGTTCTTAATAGGGCCTGCTATTGGAGGATTATTGTCTTCTTTTGGTTTCGTAGGACCTGGTATTCTTGCGACAATATTAACGGGATTTTCATTTGTATATACATTAATATATTTAAAGGAAAGTTTACCAAGCAAGGTAGGACGTATTACATGGGAAACAAATTTACCAGAAATACATGAATTAGGTACAGAATCACAATCTGTTTGGAAAAGCAATAAGACTTTAACTCTAGTGGTACAATATAGTTTTATTGCAATTACAGGAGGGATCCTACAAACAACTTTCAGTCTTTTTGCTGGTATTCGTCTCGGTCTAGAGCCAATAATTGTAGGGATTTTATTGACACTCTTAGGAGTATATCAAATACTTTTTCGGGCATTAGTATTTAATCGTTTAAGAGCCAAACTTGGGGATCCTAAAACTGCACTTTTAGGATTAGGTACTTATATATTTTCATATTTACTATTAGCTTTTGCTACTCAAGCTTGGGTATTGGCTATACTGTTGTTATTTGTTAGCTTTGCAGGATCTACCTCTCAAGGAATAGTGACAGGTTTTATAAGCCGCTCTGTGGATAATCGAAATCAAGGTAAAATAATGGGNNACTTTCGCTCACCGGAAATCTACCATATGCTCTAGCTCTGAGCTTTTTAAGCATAATACCTTTCTCTATTGGTTTTAAGGTTTTAAAATTTGGTTATGACAATAGAAAAGTAATTGATACCAAGCAAATCCCAAGAGAAACTATAGAACCTAAAATCATTACCTAATTTTTTAAAAATATTAATTTTTTTAATAGAAAATAATTAAAAATAATTGATAATTAACATTGCCAAAAAATTACTAGAAAATATTTGATAGAAATGAGTTCTCAGAAGAAATCTTTTAAAGATAAACTTGGATTAATAAAAGGTCCTGTGGTACTATATTTCCTTTTAGCAATAGCACTGACTTGGATTTTTTGGATCCCTACTATTATTATTGCTATGCAAAATGATTATTTCTTGCCAGGAGTATATACATTTAGAGATATAACAGTTTCAGGCTTTAGAGATGAATTTCATGTAGCCATCNNGGTCCATTTATTGCAGCTATTATTGTATTGTGGCGAACTCAAGGAAAAAGTGGGATAAATGGGCTTTTTAAGCAGATAACCGTGTGGCGCGTGAAACCCAAATGGATTCTATTTCTAATTTTAGTGCCATTTATCTTAGCGTTAGTTCCGCTTGCTGCAAACCTCATGTATGGTGCAGATCCATCAGGTGCCTTTAATCCAGGAATGTCAGCTTTAGTCATATTTTTGACTTTTGTGAATAATATTTTCACAAGTGGTCTTGAAGAACCCGGATGGAGAGGTTATGCTTTTCCAGAATTGAGAAAAAAAGACGAAGCTTATAGAGTTAGCCTTATAATTGGGGTTTTTTGGTCTGTCTGGCATTACCCTTACCTAATCTACTTAAACATTCCCACCGGTATGTTTTTGACTATTATTGCAATGTTTGGATTTACTGTAACAATCATCGGAGGGAGTGTGATTTTCAGTTGGATTTATGCGAACACTAAAAGCCTATTAATATTAATACTATTTCATGCATTTCAGAATGTGTTTCCAGTTTTAGTCATGGGACAAATTGTAGATATGGCGGGAGGAGTAATTACTGGATTATTTACTTGGGTTTTAGTTTTTATAATCTTGAAATTTTATGGAAAAGAAACTTTAACAGGGCTTACAGAAGCCGAAATTGCTGCTAAGGAAGAAAAAAAGAAAAAAAATTAGGCGCTTACCGATTCTACCTCTAATTAACCTTTTTAAGTAGGAGATTTAAGTTTATCAGTAGGTATATTCATTAAGGAAACGATTAAATCAGAAATACACTGAGCTGTAGAATGTAATTGCCCCATATCAACCTTATCGAGAGTATCTTCTGCCGTTAACAAGTAATAAGGAGACCGAATCCAATGAATAACATCGATATCAGCTTGCGTACTAAAATGACCAGCTTCTCCTATAGGAGGAGTCGCGAAAAAGTTATCAGGAATTAAGATCATGTTCTCAATATCATGTTCTCTGCATGCTTTGATGACAGGCGCAACCAAATTTTCGTTCCGTGATATAAAGGTTGCTCCAAGTGATAAATTATCTGTAAGTGTAAAATTATGAGTCTTAGGATCCTCTACAACTTCCTTTGCACACATATGCTCTAAGTTTAAATCCACTAAAACGTCCTTCATAATCGTATGCTTATATTTTCGGGCGAATAATTCTGCACCAATTCCACCATAAAGATGACCTGCTGATAAGCAAAAGAGAAGACTTCTCGGTCGTTGTTCTAACGGAATATTTGCCCAAGTTTTTAATTGTGCTAGAACCATTGCTACACCCGTTCCATCTTCCGTTGCTCCTTTAAATGCTGAATCATGGTGACTTGAAATCATTATCATTTCCTCTGATTTTCCGGGTAGAATCCCCCAAATATTATGTGCATAACTCGGTTCTTGAGTTCCTTCAAGGATAATTGTTCCTTGTACTTTATTATCTTTAACTAAATCTCTAAATTTTAATCCATCATATTTCCCTACATATAATGCAGGTATTGGTTTCATTGCACCATCATATGGTCCCCAATGAGTATTAACATTTGAGGGATAATCTCGTAAGATTAAAACTAAACCTAACGCCCCCCGATCAAATGCGCGCCAGTATACAGAGTCTTCCCTTCTCTTTCCACCAAGAGCTTGTGGTGGAAAATTAGTCAAAGCAAAAGTTAAGATGAGTTCCGATTTCTCATCAATAACATGTTTAGGATCAGAAACATAAAACAATTTAGCTAATTTAATTAATTTACCAAGGGGTAAAGTTGGAAACTCAATATCAGCAACAACAATCTTATCCTTGACATCATTCTTCTTAAAATCCTTTTCTTCTCCAGTTCCAACATACACTAAAGGAGCAGTTATTCCATTTTTATCTGTAAAACCTGTGTTAAGAACGTAAAAACATGGTATTTCAATTGATTCACTTTCTTTTTGAATAATCAATTTCCAATTACTAGCACTCCAATCTATCATATCAAAACGTTCTTTTTCAACTGTTTTTAAGCCATATTCTTTGAACTTAGTAAATAAAAAATCTTCGATTTCATGAGCATTATTGGTTCCAATTCTCCGATGCGGGAATTTACAGATTTGTTCTAAAATTTGCTGAATCTCTTCAGATGTAGGAATAGTCATTTCTAAATCAGAGGGTTTCATATTTGCAATTATTTCTTCAGCTTTTTTTCGAATTTTTTTCATTTTGGGAATTAGTTTTAATAAGTTTAGTAGAAATTTCCTCCTTGATAAACGAAACTCTGTAACTTCCTCAGATATTTCTTGATGTTCATTCATAAAAAAATATTTTCCTTCAATATATTTAAAATTTCTTTTACTTTTTATTAAAAATGACCATACTAAAAATTGAAGAAGGACAATCCCAAAAGATTGGAAATTTAGAAATTAAAGTCTTGCAAATTGAAGAATCAAGTTATGTTAAATTTTCTGTTAATCAAGATGGAACCATCGTAAAGTTTGGTGGAGGGAAAGGAGATAAATTTACAGCTTTTGAAAGAATTTTCGAAGTTAAAGAATTAGAGAAGTCATTTTCAGTTATAAAGATTTCTGTCTTATAATTAAAAAATGCTTTTTTAGGCTTCCGGTATTAATATTACAAAAGAATCTCCTTCAACCCATATTTCACCGTTGTAATTGTTTAAAACACGTTCAACTAAAAGAAAACTTAAAATAATTTCTTTTATCTTTCCATCCTTTTCTCGTTCTTTCTTGATTATCATTTCTTTTCCTATATTTAAAATTTCTTTTTGATAATCAATAAATTTTATTTTGATATAATTTTGGTTGTCTTTTTGACTTCTAATTATGATAATTTTAATCTCTATGTTAGGGCTCGGGTTATATCTAATCGAACTTATAAGAATATTGACAAAAACATCTACTAAAAACTTGTCAGCTTTTACATAAACGTTTTGCGTAGGATATTCAACCATTATGTTAATTTTTTTATTAGAATAATTTTTTGTAACAAATTCAATTACATCATCAATAACATTAGCTATCTTTACCGGTTCTATCGTTATAGTTGCTTCATTGAGTTTTGTTAATCTTTGTATTATATATATTAAAAGTTTTGCGTTAATACACTGATTCTTAATGTTTTCTAAAACTGGTTGCCTAGATTGTAATTCAATTTGATATTCTTGTGCTTGATATTCCTCAAGTTGGGATTGAATGCTTTTTATTATATTGTTTATATCATTCACGAATAATTCCTTATAAAAATATTCTCTATCAAATTCTTGGTGGATCATTTCTCTACTTTTATGGAGATCATCCTCTGCTGATTTCCGAAGTAATACATTTTTAAGAATGTCAGAGATAATACTCAATAATTCTAAGTTTTCTTCGATCCAGTAGTCTATGTAAGTGATATTATCAAAACATAAAATTCCTTCTAAAGCATCATTAATTTTTATTGAGAATGCTAAAAAATTTCGTATTCTATATGTTTCAAAAAATTTCCTTAGGTTTATCGCTTCTCTAGGAAGATCCACTGCATTTTTAATATACAAATATTCAGATATTTCTAATTTTTCTAATAACCATGGAAAGCTATTAATTACTACCTTCTCAGGTAAATCAGTATGGGGATAAACTAACTTTCCATACCACAAATATTTATTTGTCATGAAATTTAAATTGACATTAAAGAGATAGAGATAACCTCTTGATGCATTCACAAATTCTCCAAGATCTCGAAGTGAATCTATGATTGCTTGGTTAAAATCTTTTATACCCACAAATCTAGACACTATTCCAGCAATTATGGCTTTTAATCTAGATATTTTCATTAATTCCAATTCTGTTCTTTTTTGGTTGGTTATATCTTGACATATTATCTGATAAAAGGTTTCCTCACCAATGTCAACAAAAGATGATTGCATATTTACCCAAACCGTAGTACCACCTTTTTGATAAAGTTGAATCTCTATAGGAGGAAAAATTGTACCTCTTTCTTCTTTTTTAAATCTCTTCAGAACCTCCACCATATAATCCTGAGGTATCAATGAAAGATCAGTAAATTTTCTTCCCAATAATTCCCCCCTTGTATATCCTAAAGTTTTTTCTAAAGTGGTATTAAAATCGACTAAAGCACCTTTAGGGTCAATTAAAAGGATAGAAAATGGAGAAGCTTCGAAAAGATGACGATACTTTATCTCTGAACGCCTTAATTTGATTTCTGATTCTATTCTATTTCTGATATCACGAATTATGTATTGAATGAAGATTTGACCTCCAATTTGGACTTCATTTACACTAATTTCTACAGGTATAAAATTACCAGAATTATCAATTACCTCTAATCTTAAAGGAAAAGGAAAATTGAGCTGATCGAATACTTCTTCATTAAAATCTATATCAATAATGCCACTTAGTATTTGACTTGAATGCAAACCGATAAAATCTTCATATGGCCGCTGAAATAATTTTTCAGCTTCTATATTAGCATCCATTACTATTCCCGATTTCTTATCGATTATTAAGATAGCATCTCGAGCTGCTTTAAATAAGGCTTCATAACGTAATTCGGCTATTTTAAGAGCTTCAATAGAAGGTTTAAATAAATTAATTTGGTTAATTAACGTATTATGCATAGATTCCAGAATATCAGTTATTTGATTTTTATCTGAATAGTTCTTTTTTATATCGTCGAACTGTTTAAGAATGAATGTGCTAAATTGGTTTATGATATTTTTTGGGATCTTTTGATCGTAGTAGACTATTAAAGATAAGGGTAGTATCCCTCCTCTAATGCTTTCGTCTTCGATATAGTCAAAATAGATCGCAGCATTTGAATTTAAGTGAGGAAAAGGAAGAATGACTGAAGTTGGCTTGAATTCGCCTCCTCCAAAAACAAACTGGGAAATTGAAAAGCTTTTCACAGATATCAATTCTGGATTCTCAAACGNNCCTCGATTTTGATCCCCAAATTTTCATCCCATCGACAAAAAATTATTCCAACATCTCTTCTTGGGATAAATTTCTCCACTCTCTCTGCAATTTTAAGTGATAACCAATTAAATGCCTCGTCAATATTTATGTTCTTAACCGCACTCGTTAAGAATGATTTTATAGTACTCTGACTAAGTTCCTTCACCCCCATAGCTTCTTCTAATTCATTTATATCTGGTTGTTTTATATCAACCTTATTGAAAAGGATAAGAAGCGGTAATTCACTGAATTCTGGTTTCCCTGCAATTTCATGTAATA
>JABAHP010004770.1_pt3 | contig 11105 bp, 10 predicted proteins | sample 7062081 | NCBI WGS metagenome assembly JABAHP01 (sample SAMN14534357, study PRJNA622989) | marine sediment metagenome | biome: marine biome [ENVO:00000428]; feature: marine pelagic biome [ENVO:01000023]; material: deep marine sediment [ENVO:00002113] | place: India: Gulf of Kutch | collected... | reverse complement strand
TTGATCTGCGAGGCGATCGAGGAGGCCTCCGCCGTGCCGATCCAGATCGGCAGCACGCGCGGCCCGTTCTCCTCCTCCAGGATCACCACCGGCGCGTTGCGTTGGTCGACGGCGACCGTTCCTACGCGCACAGGGATCTCGAGCTCGGGCGGCGGATCTGCCTGCGCGCATGCGAGCGGGAGTGAGAGCAGCAAGCAGCAAGCGACGCTTCGCGCCATGATGAGCCTCGTAGCCTGCGTCCCCCCTGCGGGATGCGTCACCCCGGGTCGAGCGCGGCTGCGACACCCCTCGGTCGGGCCAGACCGTTCGAGGGGAGGGATTTTTTGGTCGGGGCGACTGGATTCGAACCAGCGACCTCTTCGTCCCGAACGAAGCGCGCTACCAGGCTGCGCCACGCCCCGAAAGCGTTCGTGCACCCTTAGACTAGCGGGAATTATGCCCGAGGGTCCGGGTGCGGTCGACCCGCCGAGCTCCGCCGCGGGGGCGGGCCTGGCGATGTCGGCCTCGCTGGTCACAGAGGCGCCGCGCCCCCGCTCGGTCGTGCTTCGCGCTGACGGTCAACGCCGGCCGTGTGGCGGCGCAGGCGTTCCAGCCCCTCCTTGGGGAAGCCTCCAGATGAGGAAGATCGCCGCCGCCGCGAGCGTCAGGAGCAGGTAGGGGAAGACGGGATTGCGGAGGAGCGCGATGTCCAGGGAAGGGGTACTCTTGATCACGTTCAGCCAGCGGAATTGAACGCCTTCCCCGAGGAAGCGGCACCAGTTCTCCGGGATCGCCCTGGAAGCACCGCGCACTCCAGGTAAGTACCGGACCATTGACAGCACCCAGGAGTGAAGCAGCACCGGCGCGCTGATGAGCGCCAGCCGTGAGGTCCGCATTCCGACCAGATGGTCCGAGAGGGCGAGAAAGATGAACGGCACGAGGGGAAGGAGGTAGCGGAAGCCCGTGTTCCACTGAAGCCGGGCGTACTGGTTGCTCGCGCAGAAGAGCATGAATGCCAGCACCAACACCGCCACGAAACGCCGCTCCCGCCTCGGAAGGATCAGTGCCTCGCGTCGTGCGAAGGGAGCCGGGAGAAGGCCCAGGAGCAGAAGCGGGCCGAAGGTGTACATCCCCCAGTCCAGATCGATGAGGTTGAGGACGAAGATCTCCGGGTCTGGCAGCGTGAAGCCCCGGGCGCCCATACCGACGTAGATGTTCTGCTCGGGCATCCAGAACTGTCCCGGAAGGAAGGGGTTTCCGTAGGAGGTCCACTGCGACCAGAGCAGGAAGAGCACCGGAGGAACGCTGCCCACGATGAATGCCGGAGCGGAGCGCAACGCCGTCCCGATCTCTCGTCCTCGGCCATGGGTCAGGAGGAGATAGCCGAACAGGCAAAAGAGCGGGACCACTCCCGCGTAGTCGAGGGCGATGCCGAGCCCGGCGAGGAACCCGGCCCAGAATCTCCTGTGCGCCGACAGCGGCACGTCGCGAGGCGAGTGCGGCCAGAGCAGGAGGAAGGAGCCGAAGACCGCCATCGCCAGGAACATGTTGTGGTTCAGGACCGCTGCCCGGTAAGCGATCGGCGTTCCCAGTGCGAACAGGATGGCAAGCCACAGCGCGCGTTTCTCCGGCACGTTCCGGCGCAGAAGCACGTCGAGCATGAGCACCGCGAACAGCGCGGTCAGTGGAGCCATCAGGAAGACCGAGGTGACGACGGTGGCAGCGCCGAACCTCAGATCCAATCCCCGCTCATGGACTTTTCGGAAGAATTCGCGGCGATTGGGGTACTCGGTCTCGTATTCTCCGGCCGGTCCGTCTCGTGCGGCGATGCGACGCTTCCCGATCTCCTCGAGCCAGTCGAGGATCGGGTCGAAGAGGAGAAGGGGGATCGCCGCGATCACGGACGCTGTGACCTGGCTGCAGATGTAGTGGTGCCCGTCCCGGTGCTCGAAGATGTCGGAATGGAATCCCGCATACTCATCGAGCTTGAAGTCCCCGTTCTCGATCAGCGAGAAGGCTGGATAATGCTCGCGCACCACGTTCGTCGCGAAATGCAGGGAGAAGACGATCCAGCAGGTCAGAAAGAGGCGTGTCTTCAAGGTTCGCCCGTCCCCCGGTGGTCCCGAACGCGGCTGCACAATCAGGACACGCTCGACGCTGGAGGATCATCCGTCAGGCGCGTCGAGGTCTCGTTGTGAACCGGTCCTACGAGAGGAGATCGCGCCGGTGCACCGAGGAGATTCAAGCGGCTAGCGGGGGGGAAATCAACGGTGCCACGGACCACGTGAGGCCTCGGATCTCCTCCTTCGGCGCCCGCCTGACGACGTCGGGCAAGGGGGACGCGCGTTCGCGATGATCCTTGCCATGTGGTTGGGCGGCCGGCTCCACATCGGCGAGTCTTCGGCACCGACGCNNGCGCCAGGGCTACTCGACGTAGCCGAGCCGCCTCATCTGTTCGAGCAGGTCGGCGTCCATCCCGGGGCTTTCGTCGCCGGCCAGCTCCGGGGGAATCCTGGTCGCGTCGAGGAGGCGCTCACGAAGCTCGGCGACGAGCTTCGGATGTTCGTCGAGCACATCCACCTCTTCGTACGGGGAGCGCTCGAGATCGTAGAGGTACTGCGTCCCGTCGCCCTCGAGCACGTACTTGAAACGGCCCTGGTAGAGCGCAAGTCGCTGATGAGGAACGACCGGGAATGGCTCTTCGCCCGGGGGCTCGTACCACTCTGTGAGAATGGGGCCATCACGCGGGGCGCCGGGGGGTGTGCCGTCCAAACCCTCCGGAACGGGGAGACCGGCGGCGTCGAGCAGCATGGGAAGCACGTCCGCCTGCTGGACGAGCTGCTCGTGCCGCGACGCATTGCGCTGTCCCGGTCGCTTGACGAGCAGGGGAATCCTCACGGCTGGCTCGTACGCCGAGTGGTGGTAGAAGTAGATGGGGAGCGCTCGGTTCTCTCCGAACGCCTCCCCATGATCGGCGCTGATCACGACGGCGGCCTTCTCGAGCCATCCGCGAGCCTCGAGTGCGTCGAACAGGCGGCCGAGCTCGGCGTCGAGCCTCCGCACGCCGCCGGCGTAGTAGCCTCGCAGCGTCTCGCGGTGCCGGTTCGCCAGGGTGGTCTCGTCGCTCGCGCCCAGGAACCGCAGCGCGAGGTCCTTGCGCAAGGCCAGGCGCTCGGAGGGCGGCACCGAGAGGAGCTCGCCGGAGGGAAAGACCGGCGTGTGGACGTCCATGAAGTTGAGGAAGAGGTACTGGGGTTCCCGGCCCCGATCGATCTCCTCGATGGCCAGATCGACGATCTCGGCCGCCGTCGCCCACTCCTCGATCCCGGTCAGCTCCAGGCGGAGCTGGCTCATGGCCAGGTGCGACCGGCTGACGATGCCCAGGAGCCTCCACGGCAGCAGGCTCGCCATCCACATGCGTCCGGGACTGCGGTAGCGCTGGCTGCCGCGGGCGAGGCCCGTGCGGAATCCGATGATCGGATTGGCCGTGATGCAGGTCGTCCTGTATCCGGACGCGGACAGGAGCTCGTGTACCGTGGGGGTCTCTTCCCGCAGGTGCTGCTCGAACCCCGATCTGCCGGTCACGTCGGTGGCGTGATGGGCCAGCGTGCGGCCCGTGAAGAGGGAGGCGTGGCCCGGCAGCGTCCAGCTCGCGTTCGCGATCGCGTTCGAATACACGTCCGAGCGCCTGGAGAACGCGGAGAGTCGCGGCGTCGCGGAGCTCTCCGGGGGCGAGAGGTCCAGCGCATCGGCCCGGAAGGTATCGAGGGAGATCAGGAGGACCGGAACCCGGCCTCCGGCTTCGCCGGAAGGCTCTTCCCGCTCCATCCAATCGTGCGGGTTCGTCAGGGAGAGGCGCAGGGCGACCAGGCCGACCGCCACGGAGGCGGTCAACCAGCAGATCCCAAGTCGCCGAACGCGAAGTCCGACCACCCCCACCCACCCGGCGAGAAGCGCGCTGGCGACGAGGACGGGGCGCGAGAGCGTCGGAGCATCCCGCCAGGCCCCCGAAGCCTTCACGGCCGCGCCGGCGAGGATCGCGACCGCGACGAGGGCGACCAGCGCTGCGGAGATCCGGCGCAAGCCCTGCCCCTTGCCGGCGGCGTATCTGCGGAGGAGCACGTACAGCCCGAGCAAGACGAGCGAGATCACGGCGACCCGCAGCTCCATCGGGGCAGCGGTGAGGGGCCCGGGCGAGCGGTGCGCGATCGGCTCGGCCACGTGGGCGGTCGCCACGACGCCGAGCGCAACCGCGAACGTCACCTCACGGGACGAGAGCCGGCCGTAGCCCGCTCTGCGTGCGGCGAAGCTGAGCAGCGCGCCGAGGGTGAGCACCCCGACGGCGGCGAGGCCCGTGACGATGCCGTGCACCAGCCAGATGCGCACGGCGAGGAGGTCTTGCAGCGGGGCGTAGGCGAGCAACTCCACCACCGCGAGCACGCCGAGGGGCGCGGCCGCCGCGCGCACCGCAAGGACGCGATCTTCGCTGCGGGGCTCCGACGCGGTCATCCTCGAACCTGCCCAGCTGTATTGGTTTCCCACATCCCGTCGCCTGGTTTCCCACGTCCTTCCAGGCCGGGCGCAATGATGCCCGAGGCCTCGGCTCTAGCGTCACCTGCCCGGGGCCGGGAGTCACCTACCTCCCGGCGGGCACGCGCACCCGGGAGCGCGCATCCCCCCCCGGGGGGAGGTCGACGAATGCGCCTTTCCCAGGCTTTTTGTCGCGGATGCATGCTGCCATGTGCTCTGATAGGGGTGGCTCGGCGGAGCAGTCAGACGCGACGCCTTCGAGATTCAGGCCCTTCTCGCTGAGGTGACAGCCGGTGTCTCCTCCCCGCAAACCCGAGGTCGGCTCCGAAAAGGTGATCGTGCTCGGAGCTGGTCCCGCGGGCCTGGCCGCGGCTCGCGAGCTCAGCGCGGCCGGCGTCGGGGTGGTGGTGCTCGAACGCGAGCCCTGGGTGGGCGGCCTGTCGCACACCTGGCAGCACAGGGGATTCCGCTTCGACCTCGGCGGCCACCGCTGGTTCACGAAGAAGACCTGGCTGCAGGAGTGGTTCCTGGAGCTCATGGAAGGCGAGCTGATCACCGTGAACCGCGTCAGTCGCATCTACTTCGACGGCCACTACTTCCACTACCCGATCCGTCTGAAGAACGTGGTGCGCACGACGGGCCCGTGGACCAGCGTGAACGCCATGCTGAGCTACTTCCGGTCCCAGCTAAGGCTTCGCCTTCGCCCGCAGGCCGTCGAGAACATCGAGCAGGCCTACATCGCCCAGTTCGGGACCAGGCTCTACGAGATGTTCTTCAGGCGCTACACCGAGAAGGTATGGGGGCGCCCTTGCGCGGAGCTCTCGGCGGATTGGGTGACCCAGCGGACCAAGGGGCTCTCGATCTGGGAGACGGCTCGAGATGCGCTCATCAAGCCGAAGGCCGAGGTCGAGAGCCTGGTGGAGCAGTTCCTCTATCCCCGTCTCGGCTACCAGCGCATCTCGGAGCGGATGCGGGAGGACGTCGAGGCCCGGGGCGGGCGGGTCGTGCTCGGCGCCGCCGTGAGCGGGGTGTCGGTGCACCCGGACCGGGTTACCGTCAGTTACCGCGGCGCCGACGGCTCGGGGCAGGAGATCGATGGCGGGCACGTCGTCTCCACCATTCCCCTCGGGCTCCTGGTGCAGATCTTGAAGCCGGTGTTGCCCTCCGAGGTGATCGACGCGGCCAAGGGGCTCGAATTCCGCAGCTTGATCACCGCGAACCTCCTGATCGACAAGCAGCAGGTGACGCCCGATACCTGGCTCTACATCCACGAGCCGCGGATCGGCTTCGCCCGCCTCCACGAGCCGCGCAACTGGAGCCCGGCCATGGCACCGGCAGGCAAGACCTCGATCTGCGCGGAGTGGTTCTGCAGCGTCGGCGACGAGACCTGGCGGATGAGCGACGAGGAGATCGTCGAGCGAACGATCGAGCACCTCAGCGCCGACCTCGGCTTCGTCGAGCGCAGCGAGGTGATCGCCGGCTTCGCCCTCCGGGCGAAGCAGGCCTACCCCGTGTACTCGCTCGGCTATGCGCAGCGGGTCGGCACCCTGAAGCAGCATCTCGCGCGGCATGCGGATCGGATCTCGATCGCGGGCCGGGGCGGTACCTTCCGCTACAACAACGCCGACCACTCGATCGAGACGGGCATCCTCGTCGCCAGGAATCTGCTCGGGGAGGACCACGACGTGGACGCCGTGAACGTGGAGCAGGAGTACCACGAGGAGAGGGTCGTTGAGCGCTAGGACCGAGGGGGCGGTGGGTGCGGTCGCGGTCGACCGGGCGCGGGAGCAGAGCGACCGGATCATGCTGGGGCGGGCCTTCGCCAGGCTGGATCCCCTGGCCCTGGCGGTGGCGGTCGGGACCGTCTCGGGTCTCGGGCTCTGGATCGGCACCGCCGTACTGCTCCTTCGCGGAGGCTCGTTCGTCGGCCTCCACCTGAGCCGCCTCTCCTACTACCTGCCGGGCTACTCGGTCTCCTGGCCAGGCGCCTTCCTGGGTCTCGTCGAGGCCGGGGTCCTCGGATTCGTCCTCGGTGCCGCGGTCGCGCTCGCGTGGAATCTCTACCACCGATGGTTCGTGGCGCTGGTGGTGGCGCGCGAGATCCGCAGGGAGCTCCAGGAGCTATGAGAGCAACGGAACCGACGACGACGCGCGACCTCGAGCGCGCACTCCTGCGCCTGAACTCACGCATCCTCGGCACCACCGTCGCTCTCATCGCCTCCGCGGGCCTCTTCGCCGCCACGCTGATCCTGCTGGTGCACGGCGGTGAGAACCCCGGGACGATGCTCGGGGAGCTTCATCACCTCTTCCCGGGCTACCGCGTGTCGCTGGGCGGTGCCTTCGCGGGTGCCGCGTGGGCCGGGGCCGTGGGCTACGCGCTCGGGTTCGTGGTCGCACACGCCCACGGCCGCTGGATTCTGCGCGAGACCGCCCACCGCACGGAGGCCAGCCGCGACGCGGGCGATCCTCAGTGCGGCGTCGCCGTGCTGAACCCCCTGCCTGCCGGCCTCGTCACGGGCGCGCTCCTCGCCCTGGGTCTGCTGGCCGTGACCAACTGGCTGTGGTTCCGCTATGGCTTCGAGAGCCCGCACCTTGCGCTTCTCCGCCATTACCTGCCGGGCTACACGACCGACCCCGCAGGCAGCCTGATCGGGGCCTTCTGGGTGTTCTGCTACGGCTTCGTCGGGGCGGGCGCGATCGCCTGGATCTACGACCGCGTCGTCGCCCGCCGCTTTCCGCACTCCTCCTGACCAGCTCCTAGCTCAGTCCTCGACCACGTGCGTCTCGAAGATCCGGCGGTAGCGGGTCCACGCACCCCGGTCGAATCGGCCGTCGCTGCGCAGGCAGTCCACGGCCGCGCGCGCCATGTACAGAGCGTGGTGGGCGTTGTCGTGCGCGAAGAGGCCCTGTCGCCCGAAGCTCAGCAGGCCCTCGAGCCCGGCGAGCCACGCGTCGAGGCGCTCGAAGTGCGCCTCGTAGCCGCATCGGTAGATCGGGTACGCCGCCGGCAGGCGCCGAACCGCAACTTCGAGGATCGGACGAGTGACCGGCAGCCCGGCGCGGCCGAGGCCGTCGACGAAGACGTCACGCAGCGCCTGCGCTTCCATCGGCCAGACCGGGTCCGCTGTCGAGCAGGGAATCTCCGCGCAGAGCACCGTGCGTCCGCGCGGCTCTTCGAGACCGGCGTAGTTCTTGGGCTCGGAGACCCGGGTGAACGGGATGTCCGCAGCCGGGAAGTAGTGCGCGTCGTACTCGCTGAAGCGGTCCTGCTCGAGCACGAGGTAGACGAGGAGCATGGCGCGCAGCTCGAGGCGTGCGGCCGCGTGCCGGACCTCGTCGGAAGCGCGGGGATCCACGAGCTGGGCGAGATCCGCCGCGGGGATCGTGGACCAGACGTGGTCGGCGGAAATCGCTCTGCTTGCGCTCTTCCTCTCCACCTCCACCTCGAAGCCGCCACCGGGTTGGATCGCCACGCGGCGCACCGCGGTTCCGAGAGCGAGGCGCGCGCCTGCGGCCAGCGCAGCGTCGCCGAGGCGCTCCGAGATCTGGCCGAACCCGCGTCGCGGGTAGAAGAAGGTTCCCTTGGGAGCAGCGGTCTCGCGCCCGCCCGGGAGAAGCCGCCGAAGGAGCTTTGCAGCCGAGCCGGCCGCCACGCGCCGCCGGGCCTGGACCGGCGATATCTCCTCGGGCTCGAGACCCCAGATCTTCCTCGCGTAGGGAAAGTAGAAATCGCGGCAGATGGTTCGTCCGAGGCCGCGCTCGAGCACGCTCGCGAAGCTCTCCTCGCCGGCGTAAGGCGCCCGAGGGGCGAGCAGCGCCTTTCGCAGCGCGTCCGAGGCCGCTCCGGCGGCAAAGCGCGGCGGCAGGCGCAGCGCGAGGTCCAGGGGGCGCAGCGGAAAGTGGATCCAGCGGCCGAGCAGATGGATGCGGCCGTGGCGCGGGCGCTCGAGCAGATCGCCGCCCAGGAGCTCGCGCAGACGCCGCAGGATGGCCGGATCGGTGGCGGGATGCAGGCGGTGGCTCCCGTAGTCGACGCGCAGGCCCGCCAGCTCGAAGCTGCCGGCGTTGCCGCCGACCGCGTCCGCGCGCTCCACCACCACGACCTCCACGGCACGCTCGGCCAGCTCGGCGGCGGCGCCGAGGCCGGCCGGGCCCGCGCCGAGGATCACGACGCGCGTCGCTGTCATCCGGCGTCCCCGGCGACGACGGAGGGCCCCCCATCCGCGGCGCGCCGGAGCCACAGCGAGGCCGCCCCGGCGGTCAGACCGAGAGCCACGAGCACGGTCTCCCACAGCAGGGACTGAGCGACCGCGAGGACCGGATTCACCGCGAACGGGAGCAGCAGGGCTGCCAGCGCTCCCTCGCGTACGCCGATCCCGCCCAGGCTCACGGGAACGAGGGCGACGAGCTTGGCCAGCGGCCAGGCGAGAAACCAGACCGAGAGCGGAAGCGCGATGCCCACCGCCGCTCCCAGGGCGGCGTTGAGGAGCACGAAGCCGCTCTGGATCGCGAGACTCGCGCCGAGAGCCGCAAACGCGGCACCCGGTTGCGCCAGCAGGCCATCCAGGGCGGCGCGCAGCTTCCGGACGATGCGTTCCAGACCCCGAGGAAGCAGCGCCGCGTCGAGATGGCGGAGGGCGAGCGGGGCGCCCAGGAGGCCGCCGAAGAGAGCGAGGCTCGACAAGACGAGGGCTCGCCCGGGTAGCGAGCCGACTTCGCCCGGCGTCGCGGCCGCCCCCAATGCCGCGAGCCCCACCAGCGCGGCGGTGTCGAGAATGCGATCCGCCAGGCCGCCCACCGCGACCGCCTCCAGGTGGCCGTGGCGGCGCGCGACGAGCCCGGCGCGCACCACGTCCCCCCCGACGAGGGAGGGAAGGCAGAGATTCGCGAAGAGCCCCGCTCCGTACGCGCGCAGCGTCTCGGTCGCACCGGGACGCACGCCGGAGGCGCGCAGCAGCAGGCGCCACTTGAACGCGGCGAGGAGGTGACCCGCTGCGAAGCCGAGGAGCACCAGCAGCCAGAGCGGAGCGGTGACCCGCCGCATCGCGGCGAACAGCGCGTCGATGGGAAGCCAGACCAGGAGCAGGCCGAGCACACCGGCCGTGACGACGACCCGAACCAGGATCGGGGTCCAGCGGCTGGCCGGGAGCTCAACCATCGAGTGCCGCCGCGAGGGGCAGACGCAAAGCGCCCTTCAGGACTCCTTGCGCATCCCGGAAGCCGGGAGCGTGCCCAGCCCGGACGAGCAGGACCGCCGCGCCCAGCCAGAGAGCGCCGCGAATCCGTTGCTCCCGGCCCATCGGAGTGCAACCTGCCTTCAATTGGTAGCACTTCTCCGCGCGCGACCTCAGCGCGGTGCCGGCGTCTCGCTCGCCAGCGGCGGGGGATCGTCGAGGCTGCGCCGTACCAGGATGGCGCCGCCGCCCAGAGTTCCGGGGAAGGCTCGCACCTCCTCGAAGCCTTTTTGGATCTCCTCCCACAGCGCGGGACGCGTCGCGGCGATGTGGACGCCGAGCGTGTACAGGATCCAGGTCCGGCCGTCGGGCGCACGCTGGGTTTCGAGCTCCTCCAGCGTGCTGGCGACCGCCATGTCCGGCGCGTGGTAGGCGCGGTAGACCTTGCCTGCGATGTCGATCCCCACGACGCGGTCCCCCGGCTGCAGCCGCTCGAGGACGAAGTCGCGCGCTCCGCTGAAGTCCTGCTTCGGGTAGCGATAGGCGCGGGGTAGCGCGAGCGCCGAGGCCAGGACGAGGGCTCCGGCGAAGGCCAGGCCCCAGCGCGTGCCCGGTCGACCGAGCAGCTGGCCGGCTCCGTCTCCGATGATCCGAGCTCCGCGCACCGCGAAGAGCGCAGCGAAGGCGATCTCGTTGAAGAAGAAGCGCGGCCACAGGTTGCGATCCAGCAAGATCAGCGTCGCGGAGCCCAGCAGGGCGGGCAGCACGAAGCAGATCGTCGCCACGGGCGCCCGGAACAGGAAGTGGACCCCCCCTGTGGTGAAGAGCAGCGCCGCTCCGAGGAGGCCCAGCCAGCCGAACGCCAGCCCCACGCCGAGCCCGCGAAGCGTCTCGTTGATCAGCCAGAAGGCGCTCTTCCACTCGATCTCGGCCGTCGTCGTGCCAGCGGCGGGCTGCATGTAGAAGGCGAGCAACTGGGGAAGGGCGAACGCGTAGAGCTGGAGCGTGAGCGTCCCCGTCAGCACCAGCGCGACCGGCCCGCGCCAGCGGGCGGCGGAGAGCGTGCCCTCCCGGACCAGCAGCGCGAGGACCACGATCGCGTGCGCCGCGACCACGAAGACCATCGTCAGCTGAAGACCCATGCCGAATGTGGCGCAAGCGGCGTAGGCCACCCAGAGTGACCCGCGGCCGTGCCACAGGCCGCGCAGCAGCAGATCGGTGCACAGCAGCGTCGCGAACAGGAGCCCGGTGTACCCCCGCGCGTTCTGCGAGAACCAGACGTGGTGGTACGAGACGACGAGGAGCGCCACGACGAGCACCGCCTCGCGCGGACCCGCGACGAGACGCGCCAGGCGCAGCGCCGCCCAGAGGCTCGCCAAGCCCAGCAGCAGCGCGGGCAGGCGCAGCGCGGCGGCGCTCTCG
>JABAHP010002478.1_pt3 | contig 11107 bp, 12 predicted proteins | sample 7062081 | NCBI WGS metagenome assembly JABAHP01 (sample SAMN14534357, study PRJNA622989) | marine sediment metagenome | biome: marine biome [ENVO:00000428]; feature: marine pelagic biome [ENVO:01000023]; material: deep marine sediment [ENVO:00002113] | place: India: Gulf of Kutch | collected... | reverse complement strand
TTGTTCTAAATCAATGGTATGTAATGCTCTATAACCCCAATCTCTCAACATATTTAATTTAGTATAATGTTCAGCCAATTTGAAATTAATTCCTTGGTATTGTGATAATGGTTTTCCAAATGACTTTCGTTCTTTAATATAGTTCATCCCATTTTCTAACGATTTTAGACCCGCAGAGGCACAAATAACTGTGATTAAAGCACGTGCATATTCATACCCTTCATGTAGAATATAGAAACCTTTATTCTCTTCACCAATTATATAGTGCTTTGGAATTTTCACATTATCTATTGAAAACCCACCACATGATATTCCTTCTCGACCTAAATCATCTACATATGTAGGAGTTATTCCTTCAGCAGTTAAGGGTAAATAAAAACATGTCATTCCTCTTGTTCCAAGTTCTTTTGTTTGATGAGCAATTGTAACATGACCCCCTCCATATTTTACTGCCTCTCGGACACCACTTATATACATTTTTTCACCATTTACTACAAAATCATCGCCATCTGGTTTTATTGTTGTAATGGTGCCTCCCACATCAGAACCTGCATCACTTTCAGTTGTAGCTATACCTAGAAACCATTCTCCTGAGAGTGTTTTTGGAAAGATTTCTTGTTTTGCTTCTTCTGTTCCATATTTATTTAAAAGGTAACCCCAAGATGCGGGAACCAAGTAATATACACAAGTGGAGCCTGTACAATCTGCTCTGGCTAATTCTTCGGCGATAATACCAGCACTTACTGCGTTTAATCCCGGACCACCATATTTTTCATCTGCTGTACAAGTCATAAGACCTAATTCTGCCATACCTTTAACGACATCTCTAGGGATTTCTTTAGTTTCTTCCATTTGAAGAGCAATTGGAGCTATTTTATTCTGAGCAAATTCTCTAACGCTTTCCTTTATCATTTCCTGCTCTTCTGTCAGTTTAATACTCACATTTCTTACCTCATTGATATAATTTTAACTGTATACCTTTAAATTACCTAAAATTCTTAAGGTTTATTATTCAAATAAAACTCTAAGTCATTAGGGAAAAAAATGGGACGCAATATTTAAAGAATAGTAGGATTTTCTTACCTTTCTACTATCGTAAACCCTGTTTTTTGTAGAAGATTTATTGCGTTCTCTATTATTGTCTCTTCAAATTTGAACAATATTTTTATTATGAAGTAGCTTAATATTATTTTAATGGATGATGATGCGATAGGATACATTATAATTCTTCTTCTTTTTTTAGGAGGTTCTATAGTGATAACTATTTTAGCTTTAATTATTTCTCTCATATTATTAGGATTTTTTATACTATTAGTTCCATTGATAATTTTTGGGTATGTAAAGACAAGAAATAAAAGAAAATGTCCTTATTGTTTTATTTCTATGGAAGGAATAAAAGAAGAAGGTAAGACCGTATATCAATGCCCAGAATGTTCAAGAATTTTTAAGGATGTTGAAAGTAAACAGAAAAAGGAAAAGCAAGATTATCGGAATCTCAATTGGTTAAAACATCAACATTATGATTTACAGAAATCTATTCAAGAAATCGCAAACGAACAACGTGTAAGTATGATAACCATCCAGAAATGGGTCGAAAAACTTGAGAATAAGTTAAAAGAAAATGCAGGGATGTAATTATGAGGAGCTATTCTTACTTAACTTTCTACTATGGTAAATCCCGCTTTTTCCAAAATATTCTGTGCTTTTTCAATTAATTCGTCATCCACCCTTAAAATAAGCAAGGATTCGTCCTTCACTAATGTGCTGTAAAAGAAATTTATATTGAGTGAATTATCACCAAGAGTTTTAGGAATTTCATATAAAGCGTAAGGGTGATCGTTCAATCTTACTGCAATGACTTCTGTGGTTGATACCATAAAGTTATTTTCATCCAGAAGGTCAATACACTTTTCAGGATCATCAACGAGTGTCAATATTAATCCATATTCCCTAGTTTTCGCGACTGTTAAAGCTCGGATAAAAATTTTATTATCCATTAGTAATTTTATGAAATTTGCCAGTTCACCTGGCCTATCTTCAAGATATACACTGAGTTGAATCATTTTTTATTCTCCTCATTTTTTTCTAATATTCCCTTTTTTTTAAACTTAGTAAAAAATTTATTAAGAATTGTTGATCTTAAGTTAACCTGATGCTTAGGGATTTTTACAATAAACACAAGAATTTTTCTTTTAGAACCTTATCAGAATATTATATATCACCGGGTATTAGGTGTAAGTTTGACATTTTGAAAGAAAAAATAGGTATGAAAAAAAAATTTTTAAATGGAATTGATCTCGGTTCATCTGGTAATTCTATTCTGACGTTTTTAGATAATGTCAAACATAAATCTTTTTTAGATCTGGCAAATTTTCCATTAAACCAATATAGAACTAATAAAAATCAAAATCCTATATGTGGGGATCTCGTAAAATTACCCTATAGAGATAATTCATTTGATTTTGTGAGTGCGTTAGATGTTTTAGAACACATTAAAGATGATAGAATAGCAATATCAGAGATAAGTCGGATATTAAAGAAAAAAGGAATCGCTGTTATAACTGTTCCACATCGGATGGACTATTACTCAAATCAAGATAAATTAATAGGACATTTTAGAAGATATGAATTAAGTGAAATTCTTTCTAGATTTAAAAAATTCAATCTTAGGAGTCTGAAATCTTTTGGCGTATATGGAAGACTGATGTTATTGGCTGATATTCAATCCACAAATCCGAGAAAAATTGAAGAGAATCTTATTATTCTGAGAAAAAAATATGATTCAAATCTAACTTTTAAAAAGATATGGGGTGTCGTGGTTAAAATTCTTTCCAAACTGATGAAAATTGATGCTAAATATAGTTCAAAACATAAAATGAGAAATTTGGGTTTAATTTTTATGAAGAATTAATGTTTTTCAATCGATTCTATATGTTTTCCTGTTTCAATTTATCAAACAATCTTTTATATTCTTCAATATATTTCTCATCATTAGTTTCCTCGATTTTTTTTAGAAGTTCTATTGATTTAGTTAAAATCTCAGATTGTTTTTTGATCTTTTCATAAAAAACTTTCTTTTTATCATTTGATTCTTCAAATTGAATTTTATCTTCATACTCTTTAATGGAACTTTCAATTTCTCTCTGAGATTCAATAACAGATGATGCTAATTGTTTTTTTCTTTGTTCTAACTTAATGCAATTATCACATACTATTTCACCCGACTTTGGTTGATCATTTTTAACCATAAAAGGATTTCCACAACGAGTACAAGGTACAAGCTTTAAAACAAATTTGTCGTTGTTAGAATCGGGCATAATCGCGTAGGAAGTGAATCTTATTTTATAATAATTTTTCTATAATTATAATCTTGTATTAATAATATATTATTAATCAATTTAATCCTCAAATTTTGGAAAACTAATAATATATTAGGTTATTTCACATAGTATGGACATAGTCACAATCAGTCTATTACTTGTGTTTGGAGTATTATTTGGGACTATTAGTTCACTTGCGGGTATAGGGGGTGGTGGTTTCTACACAAGTATAATGATTTTTATGTTAGCTATACCTATTGATCAAGCGCGAGATACCTCAACCTTTATTATCCTTCTATTTTCATGCATAGCTTTCATAAATTATTATCGGCATGGAAAGGTTGATATTAAGATTTCTTTATTATTTGCCGGTTTTGCGTTGTTAGGGAGTATTACAGCGACAATAATTTTCATCCTTTTTCCAATTGACAACACAATTCTAAAAATCATAATTGCGTCGGTAATTCTTCTTTCTGGGTTAAACATGATACGCAAAGCCATTAAATATGTTAACTCCGAAAGAAAAAGCAACAATTTACAAGAAATTGAATTTTCATTTGAAAATTTTGAGCATACATCTAAATTAAAAATAGGAATTCCTTTGTTTTTCTTTGCAGGATTTTTAGCATATTTAACTGGAATAGGGGGTGGAATGCTATTTGTGCCTACACTTAGTATTCTTTTGGAAATTCCAATTCATTTTGCGACTGCGTTATCAAGTGCGATGATATTTTTCATTGGAATTTATAATGCAACAGTGAGAATGATAATTGGAGAAATTCACTATATAGTGGGCATTTTAATTGCTAGTGGTGCTATTGTAGGCTCATTAATAGGAACAAAAGTTTCTGGAAAGATATCTAAGAAGTATTTGAAATTTTTTGTTGCGATTATTTTAATTATATTGGCGATTAGGATGTTTTTCTAGAAAGGGAGTGTTATAAGATTTTTATATTTTGAATCGTAATTTTTAATTGAAAACTATTTAAAATTCAAATTCATATACTAAAATATTACCAAATTTAGGGAAAGTAAATGGTACAAGTTAAAGACATTGAAAAACTAATGGATGATTTTTTTATTGAGCCAGAAGAAAGATTTATCGATATTAAACGATATCTACTGACTGAATTTGAATGGAAAGTGAATCCTTTAAAAAAGTCTCAATTCATAATCAGAGGTCTTCCAATAGAAGATAATATTAAATTAAGTGATCTCCTGAATTCTTATCTACCTGATGAAGTAATAACTCTAAAGGAAATTTAAAAAAGTTCATTTTTCATAATTTATTTCTGAATGATAGGATCTATTTTTCTTTTAAAGTAAGAATGTATGGTGAGCAGAATTTCTGAAAAAGAGGAACATGAATCAGGTATTTCAAGGAAGGAACAAATGAAAAAATTTCTTATTAAAAGTCTGTATGGATTTTTAACTGTTCTGATTTTCGGTTTAGGAAGGAGGATTGGGATCTTAGATTATCTTCAAGAAAAAGCAAAAAAAGCATCAGAAGTAAATAATATCACCTCGGTCTCTTTCACAATTGAAGAAATTACTGAGAATTTGAATCTTGAATGGAATTACGTAGATGCTTGGGCACATACTGCACTTGATTGTGGTCTATTAGAAATTGATAAATCTTGCGAAAAGTGTCTAAAAACCGCACCCTACGTATATGATCTATTAATTAATCGAAACCAACCAAATTACATCGGAGATCCATTAGGAGCATTTTATTATCTTGCACCTTACCAAGATTTAATTCTTAAAGCTTTTAGTAAAAATAGTGCAATCCCTAACATCGATTTTACAGACGAAGTAATTCATGATATAAACCGAATGAGTGCGAGGTTTGGTACATTAATAGAAAGAATATTCTCAAAAAGTAATAAGGAATTTTGTGATAAATTGCAGAAAAAGGGCGCTGCATTAGAAGCAGGATGTGGTTATGGATATAATCTTCAAGTTTGGGCAAGAAAATATCAGAATGTACAATTTGTTGGGATTGATATTGATCCTAATGCAATAAAGTTTGCCAAAGAAATGGTAAAAAGGAATAATTGGAATGAGAGAGTTGAAGTTTTTGAGATCCCAATTAATGAGTACGCAGAAAAATGTACAAAGAAATTTGATTTAATAACGTTAAACCAAGTTCTTCATGAAATGGATCATGACATAAAGTATAGACTAAGCATCTTTAAAAATCTACATTCTTTATTAAAGGACGATGGAATATTACTTGTTGGAGAAAGCATGATTCCTGATACGTTTGCTCCAAAACAGAAATTACTACTTTTTGATGTATTACATAAATTCCTTGAAGCGCGTTTCGCGAGTTTTTATAATGAAAAGTCATTTAGAGATTTTATTGAATTAACACCATTCTCAAACGCAGAAGTTTTAATAGAGAGGGGAAATAGTATTTGGGTCATTCGAAAGTAGATAAGTAAAATCTTAAATCTTTTAATAGATATAAAAAATTAATTTGAATCAGCAATTTTAAATGGGAAATGTACAAATGAGTAAAGGTTTTAGACTACTTCGTTTAGAATATATTTTTTCTGTTATTATTCCTTGTTTGTTAGCCATTTATTTGAATAGTTATGATATTGCTGCTAATCTATGGATTTTAGCAGGTTTCGGATTTTACGCGATTACAGGAAATACTCTAAATGATGTAATAGATATGAAAGATCCTAATGAAAAAGAAACTTTAGAAAGGGTGAAAGGCTACAACAGGAAAGAAATCTTAGTTCTATCTATCGCCAGTTTTCTATTAGGAACTATGTGTTTTATGAATACAATTTTGATTAATCCTATTCTTGGGGTATATTTAACACTTATAATATTTATGGTCATATTCTATTGCTTCTTTAAATCCCTTCTAATTATTAATCATGTTATATTAGGAGTTTCCCATATAATTTTACCCTATTTTATGATTAAAATTAATGCTGGAGATATATTTATGAATGTCCTTCCCTCAATGGAATTAAACGAATCTCTTATATTAGCAGCTATAACAGCTGTAGCATTTACAGGACAAATGGTACATGAAATGATCGATGGAGATTCATTAGCTAGATTAAGCCCTAAAAAATCTCAAATAGTTATTTTGATTGCTTGTATAATATCTTTGAGTATAGCAATAATATCCTTTATTATTACAAGGTATTTAATATTCCTCCCAATAATATTTTTTCCCTTAGGCATAATGTATGTATTTAGAACACCTCGAAAAAACTTATTAAAAAGAACATCATTAAAAGACATAGGAATTATATTAGGAAATCTTATGCTTGCCTATCTATTAATATTGATTATAGCTCCTTAGAATTCAATCTTCAAGTTTAATCTTTCAGTAATAAGATATATTTTTTCTAAGCTTTTTCTAATAATAATGAAGTTATTAAAAACCAGATAAATTAATGATTCTATGCCTAATAATATTCTAATTTTTTTAAGACACGCTGAAACTAAAATTACTAATCAAATAATCGTATCCAAATGGATTTTGACTGATAAAGGAAAGGATGAGGCTGAATTATTATTAAAATCTGCATTCTTTGATGACTTAGGGCTTATTATTACATCTAATGAAGAAAAAGCATTTGAAACAGCATTACCTTTAGCAGTAAGACTTAATAAACCAATAATTAGAGAAAAGAAACTAAATGAGATTGGACGAGATAATGGAATTTTTTTTATTACAAAAGAGGAATATAATAGGAACATCAAACTCTGTATGGAAAACAGAAAAAGGTCATTTAATAACTGGGAAACAGCAAATCATGCACTTAAAAGATTCTCAAAGAAGGTTAAAGATATTGAAAAAAAAAATACTAAAAAGAAAATCTTAATAGTTTCTCATGGAGTAGTGATAAACTTATATTTTGCAAAGATCCTTGGATGCTTAGATTTCATATTTGAGAGATGGTTATCAAATTCATTCTGTGATTATGGAATAATACAAAATGGCAAAGTGTTAAAAGACATTGCGAAGATTTAATCTTGATTGAAATTAAATGAATTCGAAATTCTTAAAGAAAGCTAAATACCAGAAAAAAATTGATGAAATTTATTCACAATGTTTAACATGTGAAAGAAGATGCAAAATTGGAAATGGTAAAGCTGGATTTTGCAATACTAGAATTAATAATGATGGGGAAATATATACAATCGTTTATGGTCTAATCCCTGCTTTATCCTTCAATCCTATTGAAAAAAAACCTCTTTACCATTTTTATCCTGGGAGTAAAGCAATAACTATAGGGACATATGGGTGTAATTTTTCTTGTTTTTGGTGTCAAAACCACCATTTATCAAAGACAAATCCTTTAAAAGCTAGACAGGTTGCATCATCAGACGAGGAAATATCTCCTAAAAAGCTAATTGGAATTGCATTAAATAAAAAATGTGAAGGTACATCAATATCCTTTAATGAACCCACTTTACTGTTTGAATATTCTTTGGAAGCATTCAAGTTAGCAAAAGAAAAGAATTTATACAATACCTATGTTTCAAATGGATACATGACGGAGAATATTTTGAGGGATCTAATAGAGGCAGGTCTTGACGCTTTAAATATAGATATAAAAGGAGATTCTACAATGGTTCAGAAATATTGCGGTGCAAATGTAGAATTTGTGTGGAGGAATGCTAAACTAGCAAAAAATTTAGGAGTACATATTGAGATTACTACGCTCTTAATACAAGATTTTAATTCTAAAGATAAGATCGTTAGAAATATTGCTCAAAGAATTTATGATGAGTTAGGTGAATTTACTCCGTATCATATAAGTAGATTCTTTCCTCATTATAAATCTACTGATTATGAGTTATCAGAGCCAACACCAATAGAAGCTTTATATAACGCTTATGATATCGCAAAAGATGTTGGTTTAAAATTTGTATATCTTGGAAATATGCCTAATACTGAATTTGATAATACTTATTGTCCAAAATGCTCCAAATTAGTTATAAAAAGAAAAATTTTAGGGATAAGAAAATTATATTTAGATTCTAAGGGAAATTGTAAATTTTGTGGATTTCCAATATGTAAAAAATAAGGTATTTTCATCTACTTTTTTTTACTAATTCGATTAGGATGTAGTTTTTAAATAGCATTATGCAAATATTATTAAAAGCGCAAAAATTCAAAAAACATTTTTTATAGGTTTAAAAAATGGCGAAAAAACCATCAACAAGTAAGACAGCAACATCAAAAACTGCTTCTAAAAAACCAGTACAGAAGGCTACAACAACAAAATCTCCCCCAAGAAAACCTACTCAGAGTAAAAAGACTAAAAAACCAATGGATAATCTTGGAATCTTAAAAAATTCTCCATATTTAAAACAACTAGTAAAGTCTCAAACTTCAAAAAAAGACCTTACACTGAAAGAATTATTTGAAAGAAATAAATTATCAGATAAAGAAGAGAAGATGGATATTGTCCTATCTGGTCAATATCAGGAAGCTTTAGACTTAATTTATGAAGCAGATGCATCGAATCTGTATCCGATCTTAGTAGGCCCACCAGGTATCGGCAAAACGACACTTTGTAGATATTATGCTCAATCAAGGGCAGAAATAACAGGAAATGATTCTTTTGAATGGATAACATTTGATGAATCAACAAAACCAGCTCATTTGGTCGGATCTTTCAATCCAGCAACTACAATCCAAAAAGGTTTCTCCTTTGAGGCATTTAATCCAGGACCTTTAATTAAGGCAATGTTAAATGGAGGATTATTTCTTGCAAATGAAGTTAATAGAGCAACTGAATATACTCAAAACTCACTTCTAGAACCGCTTGAAGAGAAAACTTTGTCAATTCCTCATATAGGGCGAATAAAAGCATCAAATGGATTTTTTTTTATAGGTGCTATGAATCCATCGGAATTAGTAGGGACTCACAGATTGGGTGAAGCTTTGAAGGATCGATTTAATGTGTGGATTGAGCTTGATTACCCAGATAAAAAAACTGAAATGAAAATAATTAAACATAACAATCCCTATTATAAAGTGGATGAGAGTACTCTTGAAAAAATTTATTTAATTATAAATCGAACCCGCACACACCACCAAGTCCAAACTCCAGCTAGTTTAAGGAGTGGAATCGCACTAGCTCGCCTTACTGGTGTCGAACAAAAAAAATCAAATAAAGAACCTAATAAAATTCTTGGTGAATTGGCAAGTAGGGTATTATTCGGAGCAATACAAACGAAACCGGGTGTTAAAGTTAATGATGTAATTAAGAGTATTATCTCCCAAGTAGTAGGATCGGCTTAAATTTAATCAAAAAAAAAGAGGTTATCTAATTATTAATCTTTTTCCAGAAGATCCAATTTGGTTCAGTCTTAAACTCATTACTACTTTAAGGAAACATGAGAAATGTATGTACAAACCATCTATTAGACAAGCAATTGCTATTTGTAAGCTGATTTTGGCTAGATTTTTAAATAGAGGGATATGTGAAGCTGAAGATTTCATAGAAATTGCAGCTGTTACAAGTCCTTTAGAGAATCAAGCTTTAGCAAAAACAATAGCAAAAGAATTGTTGACATTTTCAGAATCTACCGAAAAAAATATCTTGGGCGATATAAATAGTTCAGATCTTTTTGGCTCGATGAAGCCTAAAGATCTAATTGGTGAGTTAGGAATCGATATGGATGACTTGGATGAAATTTATGATGATTTGGAATTTCTACAAAACAATTTCAATGAAATTGAAGATTTAGATTTAGATGAATTAATGGAATCTACTTTTGATAATTTTTTTGATAAATTTAGAGACCAACTTGAAGAAGATCCTTATAAAACTGCTTTAGATGTAATTGAAAAGAATGCTATTGCTAATTTTGATAAATTTCAAGATTTAGATGCATTAATAGATTATGCAAAAAATCTTTTAAGACAAAAAATAGAGCACTTAGAACCAGAAGATATTGGTTTTGCAGAGAAATTAAATATGCTAGATGAGATTATAAGGAAAACTAATTCACCTAGAGAAAAAATACTCTCTCAATATGCAAAGAATCAGGCATTAAAAAACAAAACTCAGTTTAATTCAAAAAGCCAAAAAATGAACAAAGGAGATATAGATTTTAAAACTTCTTTAGGAGAAACTTTCCAAGATAATTTCTATAACGCTCTTAATGTAGCTGAATTTGCTTTAAAAGGACAAATGTTAGATGATAATAGTCAAAAGGTTATGAAAGATCTCTTTAAGAAAAGTTTAAGCCAACCTAATAGAAATTTAAATGATTTATTTAATGCAACCAAAATTATTGGTTCAAATATGAATTTAGGAAAGGAAAAATTAGATAAAATCGTTGATAATAGTCTACAATTACCATTTAAGGATGCTTATCAAAGTGTAAGAAATTTTGATCAATATTTTGGGGGGAATTTAAGTGAGAAGTATTTAGAAAAGATTAAGAGTGATTTTGATAACTTTTCAAAAACATCAGATTCAGCAGATATCAGAAATCATTTAATAAATAATCCTACAAAAACACCTTCATGGCGTAAACTATTATCAAATGTAATTGATAAAGAAGTTCAATCAATTAAAAAGGATTTTAATCAGAATAATGTCTTAAATGCGCAAATGAAGAATTATGCTGATATTCTTATTGGGAAGAAAGATAATTGTACTGATTTCGTTTGTAGATCTCAACTAAATAACAAAATTCAGGATGTTGTAAATCAATCTACAGAACTGGCAATTAGCAAAGAAAACTTAAGAAATCTTGTGAAGGATTTTAATGAAATGGGATTTATGCCA
>JABAHP010022020.1_pt1 | contig 11110 bp, 10 predicted proteins | sample 7062081 | NCBI WGS metagenome assembly JABAHP01 (sample SAMN14534357, study PRJNA622989) | marine sediment metagenome | biome: marine biome [ENVO:00000428]; feature: marine pelagic biome [ENVO:01000023]; material: deep marine sediment [ENVO:00002113] | place: India: Gulf of Kutch | collected... | reverse complement strand
GGTTCGTGGTGTCCAGGATCTCCCACAGGGCAGCCGTGTGAAAGCCCAGCCCGCAGGCTGATAGCACCTGATCGCCTGGATATCGATCCCTGGTCAAATAGTACTCGACCCGCTTTGGCTGCTCCGCCTGTGCCGGTGAGGCGACGGCCTGCCGCGGACTCCACACGAATCCTCCGGCAAGCCCGCCCAGGATGGCCGCGATGGCCAGCGCCGCCAGCACCATATCGACGCGGCGGCTGTACCGAACCTGGAGACGTACCTTCCATCTCATCGGCTCAGTCCTCCACGCACCAGACATAGCCAGCACTCCCGCACGGAGCTGTTTCGGCCTCCCACACGTATATGACGCCGCCCGTGGTCCAGTTGGAGGCCAGGCGCGCTTTGGTGCCAAACCCGATGTCCAACTGCCAACTGTTGCAGTTGCCCTGGCCTGGTGTATTCTCGCTGCTTGAGACATAGCCGGTGCGGACCCAACCCTCCAGACCTGCTGGTGGACCCGAGCCCATGTCGGCGCCGGGAGGAACGATGCCCAATGCCGTGTCGTAGACCAGCATGGACGTGTCCAGGATCTCCCAGAGCGAGGCGAAGTGGTACCCGGTCTCGCAGGCGCCTTTTGCCAAGGGCGCGCTATCCACGGATGGCGCCAGGTAAAAGCGCCGCATCGCATCGGTTGCGGCCTCTAGCTGCTCGCCCGATGCTGAAGCGGGTGCCGGTCCTCGCACCAGCAGGGCTGCCAGGACGATCACGGCCAGCGCCAGCAGGGCCGCCACCAGGAATCGGGAGAGGTCGAGGTTGAGTACCAGGGTCCGTTCCTGGTGACTCTGAGTGCCGGTGAATTGCTCGTGCGTAGTCATCCTAATTCTCCTTGTACTTGTGAATTGTATTGCTGTTATTGCCTTGATCTAGCACTTTGCGCACTTTGCGCAGGAGGTCCTCCAGGGTGAATGGTTTGGGCAGAAAGGCCATGCCCTCGACCAGCACGCCGTGGCTTTCGATAGCGTCGCCGGTGTATCCGGACATAAACAGCACGCGCATCTCGGGCCGCTCTGGTTGCAGCAGATCTGCGATCTCGCGCCCGTTCAGGCCGGGCATGATCACGTCAGTGAGCAGAAGGTCAATTGGCCCGTTGTGGCTGCGGCTGATCTCGATCGCGGCCTGCCCGTCGGCAGCATCCAGCACTGTGTAGCCATACGATGCCAGCACCAGCACTGCCTGCTCGCGCACGGCGCCTTCATCCTCGACCACCAGCACCGTTTCGGTGCCCGGGCGCTCCAGTTCCAGGCCCCGCAGATCTTGCTGCAGGTCGCGACGCACCTCTCCGGACTCCGCGGCCTCGCTGCGGGGCAGGTAGATGTTAAAGATGGTGCCCTGGTCCACCTCGCTGGCTACCTGGATATGACCCCCGCTGTGCTTGACGATGCCAAACACAGTGGCCAATCCCAGGCCGGTTCCCTCTCCCTGCCTCTTGGTAGTGAAAAAGGGTTCAAACAGGTGGGACTTGATGTGCTCGTCCATGCCTTTGCCGGTGTCATTGATGCTCAGCAACACGTGCTCGCCTGGTTCGGCGTCCACCTGCAGTTCCGTGTAGGCCTCGTCGAGCACGACATTGGCCGTCTCGATGATCAGCTCGCCGCCGTGGGGCATGGCGTCGCGGGCGTTGACCGCCAGGTTGATCACCACCTGGTCCATCTGCGAGGCGTCGGCTTTGACATGCCATAGATCGTCGGACAGGATCGATCTCAACTTGATATCCTCGCCGATGATCCGTTGGAGCATGGGGCTCAGGTCGCCAACGATCATGTTCAGATCCAGCACCCTCGGCGTCACTACGTCGCGCCGGCTGAATCTCAGCAGTTGCTTTGTCAGCCGGCTGGCGCGCTCGCCGGTCTCGCGGATCTGCTCCGTATGCGTCCACAGCGGGTCGTTGGGGCGGAGATGGCGCTGCAGCATGTGGGTGCTCAGTTGGATGACGGTCAGCAGGTTGTTGAAATCGTGGGCGATGCCGCCCGCCAGCCGGCCCAATGCCTCCATCTTTTGTCCCTGCTGGAATTGCCTCTCCATTTCCACCTCGCGGGTGACATCGCGGATGGTCGCCACTAGATTGATCGTCTCTCCTGCCTGGTTGCGTACCGGGGCCACGGTCAGGTCCAGCGTGCGAAACTCGCCGTCCACGGTTCTGTAGCCGACTCGTTCCTGCCAGACATCGCCGGATCTGACGGCGCCCAGCAGGCCGTCGTGGAGAGGGGCCTCGAGGCGGTGCTGCCCAAAGACATCGGGCCGCTGCCCGATAAAGGTAGATCGTTCCTGGCCTATCATTTGCTCGAATGCGGGATTGACATAAACGATAGTGCCGTCCATTTCGGTGATGAACACGGCCTCTGCTGCCTGCTCGACGGCAGTGCTCAGGCGGTCTTGGTTCTCAGTTAGCCGGGCCCGGGCAATGGCGCCCGATACTTGCTCGGCGACACGCTGGGCTAGGTCGACCGCCTCGGCTGAGAAAACGTGGGGTTCCGTGCTCCCCAGGATCAGCGCGCCGACCGGGTTGCCTACGAAGAGGAAGGGCACCAGTAGGAGCGAGTGGGTACCGCGCGATTCTAGCAGCTCACGGATCGGCTCCATGAGCGGGTCGTCCTGCACATTGGAGACGATCAGGGGGGTCTCTTGTTCCAGCAGGTACTCCATCGTGGGCAGACCGTTCAGGGACATCTCCTGCCCAAGCAGGGGAGGCAACTCGCAGGCCAGATACTCGGCCACGACCGTAGCTTTGCTGTTGTCCTCGCTGAGCAGGCCGGCAGCGGCCTGGGGCAGGTCCAGTGCCCGCGCCAACTCGCGGCAGACCAGATCGAGGATCAGCTCAAAGTCCTGGCTGGCTGCCGAAGCGGCAATGACCCGGTTGAGCAGGGCCAGCTCGCGATTGCGGCGGCGGGCCTCGTCAAAGAGGTGAGCGTTGTGGAGGGCGATGGCAGCCTGCGTCGCCAACAGGGTCAGTTGCTCGCCATCCCGTGCCGTGAAGATGCCCATCTCTTCGGACAGCACCGCCAGGACGCCGAGGAATTCGTCACCCCAGCAGATCGGCACGCCCACCATGGCCGCGTAGGGCAAGTCTGCATAGACCTCTGCGCGGCTCTTCCAGAGTTGATAGTTGGGGACAATGATCGCTTCGCCCTTTTCCCAGACTTTGCCCGCAAGACCCTCTCCTCGCCGGAGGGTGGTGCCCAAGACCGACGGCTCGATGCCCGAGACTACGGCTAGCTCGAGTATGTCGCGCCTGGGGCGGTACAGGTGCAGGCCGCCGACGGCGCCCCCGAGCAGTTCAACGGCCCGCGCGACGATCGATTGCAGCAGGGTGTCGGGATTGAGCTGGCTGGCCAGCTCCAGGCTCATCTGGCGTAGGGCCTCAANNGGTGATGTCCTGCACATACTCGATGATGGCGGTCACTTTGCCCTGTTCATCCTTCAGGGGAAATGCCGACAGTTGGTGCCAGCCGGTTGGCTGGTCGGCAGAGGGATAGGGCACGGTCGTCGTTTGCGCCTTGCCCGTCTCCAGGGTGCGTTGCGAGGGGCACCAGGGGCATGGGGACTCGCGCTGCTGGTACACGGTGTGGCACTTTTTCCCGACCAGCGGCATCTGGTCCACGTACATCTTTTCCATCCACTTGTTCACGCGGGTCACGGTCAGGTCGGTGTCGAGGACGCTGATGCCATCCTGGATGGCGTCAAACATGGCCGACAAAAAGTGCTCGTTCTCGCGCAAGGCTTCGCTAGCCCGCAAGGCGTCTTCCAACGCCCTGCTCTGGGCCGCTTGCGCCTCTTGTCGCTCAGTGATGTCGTGCAGCACGGCCAGGCAGCCGGAGACACGCCCGCGGTTATCCTGCATCGTTTGGACGTTGAGATCATAGATCCGCAGAGTCTCCCCGACCGGCACCGCCACCTCGCTCAGGCCAGTGCCAGGCTTCAGGCAGCGCTGGGCCAGGGTCGGAATCGCCGCCAGAACTTTGCAGGCCGGCCGGCCAATGGCTTCAGCCTCCTTCAAGTGGAGCAGTTCCATCGCTGCCCGGTTCAGGTCGACGACCAGGCTCTGCGCGTTGAGCACGATCACGACGTCGCCCATGTTCTCCACAATCAGATCCCGCGCCACGGGCACAACGTTGAATAGCTGGAACCGCAAGAGGCCCCAGGCCACCAGCAGGCCCGTTGCCGTGAAGCCAAAGGGGGTGGGGTCCAGCGCCAGGTAGGGTAGCTGCCCGTTGCGACTCAGCAGCCCGAATAGGTTGCACAGCCAGGGGATGGTGGCGCCGACCAAGATGACGTACGATTGTGCCCGGAAGGTGGGCGGGGCAAGATAGACGGAGCGGGCGATCAGAATGGTTCCAACGGCCAGCAGGGCGTAGGCGTAGGTGCCGTGGATCCAGAATGCGGGTCCGTAGCTCATTGCCAGCAGCGTCACCGAGCCCGTTGGTTTCAGGCCGACCTCGTCCCAGATGAGGTGATGGAGTTCGTTGCTCCAGGCCAGGGCCACGATAGCCAGGGGGACTATGGACAGGAGCGCCAGGTTGCGCCGGGTCAGCCACCGTCCCTGTCCGGTGTATTCCACCGATAGGGCCAGCCAGGCTACGGGAATGGCGGTGATGCCCAGATACTGGAACTTGGCCCAGAAGATCATGACCGTCAGGCCGCTACTGGCGATCTCCATGGCATAGCCAAAGGACCAGGTTGCAACCGCGAGCATGAGAATGGCAAAGGGGACTGCCGCGGTGGCGGTGCGGCGAAGCCAAGCGTAGGCGGCGAGGCCAACCGAGATGGCGGCGGCTATGAGAAGAGGTACGATGTAGAGCAAGTACTGCCAGTCCATTGTCCTGGTCCGCCGCCGTTTCTGAGTTGCGCGCAAAGGCCGGCAGGGCACTGCCGGCTCTACTGTCGATCCGGAGCCTTGGGTGCGCGGCCTCCCGGCGGGATATCGGGAGCGCGATATGCCGACGACGGATGATACTCTTCCTGCTATTGTACCACAAAACTGTACAAGTTACCATAGCGGATGAATAGGTATTTGGTACCATAAGGATGGGAACAAGGTGGAGTAGGCGGAAATGCAGGAATGTGGGGACCATTTACCGGCACCGCTCCTTCATGCCATGAGGGCCTGGCGCCAGATGATGTCTGCCAGATCTTTGCCGCTGGCTGTTCTTCGGTGTATGCACGCGCTGCGAACATAGCGTGACCTGCTTCCGAAATCACCTCTTGCCCTCCAGGCCAGTTTTGTGTATAATGCTTGCTGCAAAGAAGGGCCTATGAAACCTTGTTGCTTTCTCGCCGTCGCTCAGCCGCGATGGAATCTTGAGCAATGTGCTGCCTCATGTGGTTTCGGAGGTTGGCGCACCGACAATCATCGCCGGCAGTCTGACTGGCAAGCCGAGTCGTTTCAGTGGAGCCGAAGCGGACAAGGTTTCGGTTTCGATGGGAGGCGTAGACCATGGCAGAACAGGTTTGCATCGACTGCTGTATGAAGCTGCAGGTGATCGCCGGTCACGCCGAAATGACGGTCAAGGAGGCCGCGCTCCTGATGGCAGAGAACAATGTGGGGACTCTGCCGGTGGTCAACGAGGCATCGGAGCTAGTCGGTGTCACCACGATGCGCGATATCATCCAGATCTTTCTCCCTGACTTTGTGCCCCTGCTGTCGAACATCAGGTTCGTCACGGATTATGGCGATCTGGGCACCCCCACCACAGCGGACATCCAGCGGGCAGAGAGCCTGGTGATCGCCGATATCATGGAAGAACCTGTCTCGGTTGAGGATGATTGCACCCTGATTCGAGCGCTCTCCTTCATGGAAAAGTACCGCATACGGGACCTTCCTGTGGTGAAGGAGGGAAAGCTGGTTGGGATCGCGTCGCGAGTGGACATTGGGCGCGCGTTTCTCTCTACCTGGTTGAGCGCTCACGACAAATAGGCGGAGGTCCCGTGATGGCTCCCATTGTCGCCACGCTGATCGTGGTTGTAACTCTTGCCCTGTTATTGACAGACAGGTTGAATCACACCATCGCTGCTGCCGGGGGAGCGGCGGCGATGATGATTGCCGGTCTCGTCCTCGGTTTCTACTCCGAGGAGCAGGCGCTGGAGTCGATGCACTTTGGGGCGCTGGGTCTGCTCCTGGGTATGATGACCCTGGTGGCTATTCTCGCGCCCACGGGGTTCTTCCAGTACATTGCCATCAAGGCGGGCCAGCTATCGCGGGGCAACCCGTGGAGGTTGCTGCTGCTGCTGGCAGTCAGCACCGCCGTCATTTCTCTCTTTTTCAACAATGTCACCACGGTGGTGCTGGTTGGGCCGATCACTATCCTGATCACCGAGCTTCTGGGCATCAACCCCATCCCAATCCTGATGGCCCAGGCGCTGCTCTCTGATACGGCTGACGTGGGCACCTCGGTTGGTGATCCTGCCAGCGTGCTCGTCGCCTCAGCGTCGGGGTACAGCTTCACCGATTTTCTGACCCACTCTATGCCGATTGTGGCTGTAGCGGCGCTGGTCACCCTGCTGATGCTGCGTTTCCTGTTCAGGCACGAGCTGGCCCAGGGTCCAACCAAGCCCGAGCTGGTCATGACCCTTGATGCTGACGAGGCATTGCAGGATCGCAAGACCGCGGGAAAGGTGATGGTAGTGCTGGCTGTGGCCATCGTCCTGTTCATGTTGCAGCGCCCCCTCAAGATCAGCTCGGAGATGATAGCCCTCTCTGCTGCCGCTGCGGCGCTGGTCTGGGTCCGGCCCAATATCCGCGAGGTGCTCCAGCGGGTGGATTGGCCCGTCCTGGTCTTTTTCATGGGTTTGTTTGTCATGGTGGGAGGCCTGGAAGCGGCAGGCGTGTTCGAGCCGATCGCCGAGGCCCTTACACCATTGGGCCATTCCAATCCGAGGTTGCTGGGGGTGGTGATCATTTGGGTAGTGGCGGCGCTCTCGGCCCTGGTCGACAACGTGCCGGTGACCATCGCCATGATCTCATTGCTGAGCGGGCTGGCGGCTGCCGGTGTCAACGTCAACGCGTTGTGGTGGGCCGTTGTGTTCGGGGCCGGCTTTGGCGGGAACGCGACCAAGATCGGTTCCGGCGCCAATATCCTGATCGTGTCCCTCTCGGAGCAGACCAGCCAGCCTATCTCGGCTCGCTTGTGGACCCGGCGCGGGCTGCCGGTGGCCGTTGCCACCTGCATAGTCGGCAGCGTCCTGTTCGCCATCTTTTACCCCTGGCTGGCGCAGTAGTTCACCATCTCAGGCGCGTTGCCGCCGGTGGCCTTAGCCGGCCCGTCGCGAGCGGAATAACCCCTGACCGCCCGGTGTCGTTTCGATTCAGCCCTTATTCATGCCTTCGGGCAGCCTGGCATCGGCCAGTGACCCGGCCTGGGCGAGTTGCCGTGCGGTGATCTTGGCTCCCCGGAGGTCGGCCCCGGCAAGGTTCACTTCACGCAGTATGGTTCCACCAAGCTTGGCTCGTCGCAGGTCGACCCCGCTCAAGTTGGCCTCTGCCAACTTGGCACTGCCCAACCTGGCGCCGCGCAGGTCCGCGTTCTCCAGATCGGTTCCCATGCGCAGGTTGGCCCTGCGCAGGTCCACATTGCGCAGATTGGCCCCCCGCAGGTCCGCGCCGCGTAGATCGGCCCTGCGCAGGCTGGCCTTGCGCAAGTTGGCTTGTTTCAGTTTGGCAAGGAAGAGGTCTGCCCCACGCAGATTGGCCTTGCTCAGGTCTGCCCGGCATAGATTGGCGCTGCCTAGGCGGGCCCAGCGAAGGTTGGCCCCTACCAACTGTGCCCTTCGCAGATCGGCCTCGCGGAGGTCTGCTTCCTGTAGGTCGGCCTGTTCCAGATCCGAGCGGCCCAGCTTTGCCTTTCGCAGCCGCGCGCCCCGCAGGTCCGCGCCGCGCAGCGTGACACTTCTCAGGTCGCGCCCGTTCAGATTTGCGCCGACCAGGTAGGCGCCTTCAAGGTCCTTCTCGTTCTCCTCGTTCCCCCCGGTGCCTTCGGGGATGATAGCGCCTTGCATCGACGCGACCAGCGCCAGTTGGTCACTGGTGACCTTGGCCTCGGTCAGGTCGGCATGGTCCAAGCAGACAGCTCTCAGATCGGCACGCCGCAGGTCGGCCCGGGTGAGATCGGCACCCCTAAGGCTGGCACCCTGTAGGTCGGCGCCGTACAGATTGGCGGCTTGGAGGTTGGCCCAGTTGAGAATCGCGCTGTTCAGATTGGCTGCCTGAAGGTTGGCTCCGCGAAGGTCTGCGCCGGTAAAGTCCCGGTCACCCGCCTTGTAGCGCTTGATGATCTGGCTTCCCGTCATCTTTGGCACTTGTTCTGCCCCTTTGCCCTTCCGCATGGCGCAGGAAAGGCGATATCGTGGACGGCGTCTCGTTCATCTGCAAAGAGGTCGAGCTTCCTGGCACGCGCGGTTTGGGATATCTTGTCTGCCCAAGCTGTGCTCAGGAACCTCCACACCCGCGGACGGCAAATCAAGAGCCGGTCGCACCCCTGCCACTGCAGGAGCCTCGCTAGCGCGAGGGGACGCGAACGGCCCATCTACGTCACTCTATAGCTGCCTGGCCGCCCGCTCCGGCCTGGCTATTTTTCCAGACGCACTCGGGTGGGTAAACATCTTTCCCCTATCATTGTAGCTTACGATAGCGGATAGGGCAAGTCGACTACTTGGGGGGGGCTGCGGGTATTGCTCCACTGATTCCATCTCCGTCGAATGCTGAGGGGCTGGGGTTGCTGCGTGGTAGCTCGATGAGGCCGAGACAGGCTGCTCAGGAAGAGTGAGTAGGGCCGTTCCTCGTCGAGGCGCCTATCGCGTTTGACAGCCCTGTTGAAGGATGGTATCATAGGACGGAAGGATATAGCTCTAATCGTTCTATGTCTATTAGACTTACACTGGAAACAGCTCTGCGGCTTGAAGTAGGTGTGCAGGGCAGTCGAAAGGGATGGACGGTGGGTGAGCGAGAGCTAGGAATTGTCAAGTGGTTCAAGGACTCGAGAGGGTACGGGTTCATCAAGAGAGATGTTGGCGGTGACGTCTTTGTTCACTCTTCGGCCATCCAGGTGGACGGGCCCCGGACCCTGGAACGAGGGCAACGGGTGGAGTTCAGCGTCGTGCAGGGCTCCAGAGGGCCAAAGGCCATTCGTGTGATATCCCTGTATACGGCAGAGGAGGCCAGGTGGGCCAGGCTGTATAGATAGGGGTCGCGAGGCACACGATGGCGGAGTGGCATTCTAGAGCTTCGGGCACGATGCGTGCGGCGAACTAGGTAGAATCCGGGGCAGAAGAGATAGCGTGGGTACAGATGGGAGCGTGCAATGGCTGCCGGCGCTGTGAGCTTTCGGTACGTGATTCTGGGGTTGCTGACGTTGCAACCAATGTCAGGCTACGACATCAAGCGCTTTCTGGCCGGGTTGAGCTGGCTAACGGGGAGCCCCAGCGGGGGAAGCCTTTATCCGGTCCTGCGCGCTCTGCGCCAGGAGGAGCTGGTGACGGTGGAGACGGTAGGTGGGATTGACAAGCCGCCCAAAAAGATCTACAGCATCACCGAGGCAGGGCATCAGATACTGCATACCTGGACGAGCCTGCCAGTCGCTACCTGCGCTTCACTGAAGGCGTTTCTGATGCGGTTGTTTCTGGCAGATAGCCATTCGCGTGCCACCCTGAGCGCTCACCTGCGGGAGCGACGGGCCCAGGTAGCCAGCCATCATCAACTCCTTGCCAGTGGTCTCCACCCCCCAGGTGCGGGACTAGGGCAACAGCTCGCCGTGGACTATGGCCTGGCCTTGGCAACGGCAGAGTTGGAGTGGTTGGACGCAACCCTGGACCGGCTGCCGGATGAGCCGTGAATTGAGAAAGAGTCTCAGAAGGTCGACGGGGTCACGCAAGTGCAAGCCGCCGGTCGGCGAGGCTGCGCCAGGAAGCGGCCCATCTCACCCGAGACGACAGGGTGTTATCCGATATATAGGGGGTGAAATCCATTGGTATCAGTTGTATTGAAGCCCGGAGAATCGTCAGAACAGCTGCTCAAGCGCTTTCGCAAGAAGGTACAGCGAGAGCAGGTATTGAGTGACGTACGGAAAAGGCGCTTCTTTCTGTCCAACAGTGAGAAAAGGCGTATCGCACTCCGCAAGGCGCAGCGGCGCGAACGAAATCGCCAGCGCCGCAAGCTGCGAAGGAGGCGGCGGTATTAACCACAGCCGGAGCTCGCTTGCGAGAAGTTGAGGTAGACGCAAGAAGGCCTGGAAAGGGGGCATCGTGCCCAAGATAAAGACACACAAGGCAACAGCCAAGCGATTCAAGGTTACGGGCAGTGGCAAACTGCGCCGTCTCAAGACGCGCCGCAGCCACCTGCGCCGGAAAAAATCAAAGCGAGTTCGCCGCGGTTTCGATAAGGACTATGCGGTGGACAAGGTGGATCAGAAGCGAGTACGGCGGCTATTGGGCTTGAAGAAGCAGAAGTGATGCGCAGGTCAGGTCTACCGAGGGCGGCGACGGAGAGCCTCAGTAGGAGGATATCATGGGGACGGTGAAGAAATGGCGCAAGAAGCGCATGGCAAAGCACAAGCACAGAAAGCGGCTCAAGCGCACCCGGTGGCAGCGCAGAAAGACCGGCCGCTAGGCGAGCTATCGGGTCACTGGGGGTAGAGCGATGGACGGGATGTCTGATTCCATAGTGGTCAAGCGCCTTGTGCGCAATCTACGGTACCGGCAGACCTACGTCAAGGTCTATGAAACGTTCCTGGAGCCGGAGCCACACCCTGAATTGGCCAGGCTTTTGCGTGCGCTGATCCGAGTCCAGCAGTCTGCAGTTGTGCGCCTGTCTGGCTACCTGCAGGACTTGGGCGCACCGGCGCAGGATCTTCCGCCGGTGCAGAAGCTTGTGGGGCACGCTCGGACCCGAAACGGTGTACGCTCTCGGTTGCATTTCATTCACTACGGCCTGACCAGAGCCGTGTCTTGGTACCGCGAACAGCTAATGGACCAGCAGATGATATCCGAGCCTGGGCTGAAGCAGCTGCTCTTCGAACTGGGCGAGGGTGAGGCCGCCAGCCTGTGGCACACAGAGATTGCCATGGCTGTGCTGGGGGTGCGCCGA
>JABAHP010003931.1_pt3 | contig 11121 bp, 10 predicted proteins | sample 7062081 | NCBI WGS metagenome assembly JABAHP01 (sample SAMN14534357, study PRJNA622989) | marine sediment metagenome | biome: marine biome [ENVO:00000428]; feature: marine pelagic biome [ENVO:01000023]; material: deep marine sediment [ENVO:00002113] | place: India: Gulf of Kutch | collected... | reverse complement strand
GGGTTCCACACACCCCTTTGAACATCTTTCGCTTTTACCTTTTTTGCCGTTTCTTTTTTTTCTTCTTTTGCCATTAGACCTCAGCCCTTTTTCTATGGGTTGGTTTAAACATGACGTAATCATGCCGGCCATAGACTTTCGGCACGATGCTTCTGAAACTGTCGACACTGTGTTCAATGCCGTATTTTTTAAAGAGCGTTTCGACTTCTTTTTTCTCCGCGTCTGCAATGGGCTTTACAGTGACATTGCCGCCCAGTTTGTCTTCGACTTCCGGGTCGAGAACATGGATGATACCGTCATACATCGACTCGCCGATGCCCGTGCCGACTTTGCCCAGAATGATGATGCGGCCGCCGAGCGTCATTTTGCCGCTCCACATGCCCACATTGCCGCAAACGATCAAATTTCCGCCTTTCATACCCCAGCCGGCGCGGCTGCCGCTGTGACCTTTGATCACAATGGTGCCGCCCACCATCGATGGGGCACAATTGCTGCCGGTGTTCATCTCGATGATGATTTCACCGCTGCCCATGTTGTCACCGGTGTACAATCCCGTGTTGCCCTTGATGTGAATCGTGGGGCCCTGCAGAAAACCGCCGGTATAAAACCCGGTACTGCCTTCAACCGTTATCTTAGCCTTGGCCTTGAGGGCGGTCGCAAAATTGTGAACCGAATGTGGATTTTCGATGGTAATTTCATCATCTTGCTCGACCAGTTCCCTGAGTTTGCGGTTGACCTCGAGGGTGGGCATTCCTGATATATCTAAACGGACCATACCTTAACTCCTCCTGGTTCCATCTCCGTGGCATAAACATCGGAGATGATAGGGGTTAACGAGATTTGCTCCGATCCAAATAAAACCATGCCGTTATCCTGCTCATAAATAACGACCGGTTTGAAAGCCAGCCGATCCCGAAATGCACCGATCTGGCTATCGGTGGCGACCATGATTGTAAAAATGCCATCAAATGTATCCAGGGCGGCATGCAGGGCGGATTCCAGATCTTTGCCTTTTTCTTTCATTTCATAAGCAATGAAATGCGCGGCCATTTCGGTGTCGTTAGCGGTTTTGAAGCGGATCCCAATACTTTCCAGTTTTCTTCTCATATTGAAGTAATTGGTAAATTGGCCGTTATGAACCAGCGATAACCCGGGATAAATGTAGGATACAAAAGGATGGGCGAAGTTAATGTTTTCGACACTTTCGGTAGCCAAGCGGACATGGCCGATACCATGGGTGCAGGCACCCACATCGACCTCATGGACCGCTACGAGATCTTCGGCCGAACCCTGATCCTTGTAAACCTTGAGGTGCTGGCCGAGTGAGTGGACACAAAGGTTCGGATGAGAGTCGATGTCCCAGTGGAGTTGAGATATCTGGTCGGGCTCCATGGCAATGGATCCTTCGAAAAAGGTGAATATCCCACCCCCCTGATAGATTTTAGAATTGCTGATTTGGCCGTAATTTTGAATGATCTGATGAAGATCGTTTTCAAAACTCGGATCGGTTAGGGTTACGCGCGCCTGGATGTCATCGCGTTGCTCGTAAAGCGCAACGCCGGTGGCATCGCGACCCCGGTGAACCAGTTCCTTGAGCATATTGACCAGATCATCACCGAGATCGCTGCGCTCCTTGGCGATAAGTCCTGCTATTCCACACATGATGTCCCTCTGCTTATTTTAGGGGTTAAACGTTTGACGGTTGCCCGTCGCATGATTGCCCTGGATGGATCCGCTGCTATCGGCCTTGTGCTACAGCTGGAATGAGTAAGTGTTAAACTCCCAGTCCGAAACATGCCGGCGCCACAGATTGAGCTCATGTTCTTTCAAGGCCACAAATGCCTGGATCAGCTCCGGTCCCAACGCATCACAAATTACCTTATCGGCCTTCAGGTCTTGCAGGGCATCATGTAGAAAAAACTGAATCAATTCATAGGTGCCCGGTTCAACACCGTAAATATCACCGACTGCGTGTTCACCCGGGTCAATTTTGTTTTCAATACCATCCAGGCCGGCTGCAAAGGCCGCAGCATACACTAGATAAGGATTGGCCGATGCGCATGGCGCCCGATTCTCAACTCGCGTTGCGCGTCCGCGTTCTCCGGGCACCCGGCAGTAGACGGTGCGATTATCCAGGCCCCAGGCCAGGTAATAGGGCGCAAAACTATCCGGCTGATAGCGCTTATAGGAGTTGATCGTCGGCGCCAGCAATGCGGACATGCCTTTGGCATGTGCCATCTGACCACCGATGAAGTAGCGCATCAGATCAGAAAAACCGTGTTCGGCATCCGGGTCATCAAAAAGATTTTTACGGGTCTTGGGGTCACTCAAAGAGAGATGAATGTGATATCCGCTGCCACCGCCTTCGGTGGTGGGTCTGCCCATAAATGTCAGATGATAATTATTTTGGGCCGCGACTTCCTTGCAAACATATTTAAAGGTGAAGGTTTGATCGGCACAGTTCAAGGCGTGGTCATATTTCCAGTTGACTTCAAATTGACTCGGAAAGAATTCATGGTTGAGATAAATGATGTCAAAGCCCAGTTGCAGGAAAAGATTCTGGAGTGTGCGTGAAAGCCCGATCGGATCCAATATCGGATTCGCCTGATAGACGCAGGAAAGATTGGGATTGTAAAGCGCTCCCGGACCGCCTTCACCCGGATGGAAAACAAAAAATTCCAACTCCGATGCACAGACCGGTCGAAGATTTTTTTCTTCGTATTTTTTTATGACTTTTTGAAGCGCATAGCGGGGATCCACCGGGATGGGCTCACCTTCGCGAAAGGCATTGCCGATCAAACGGGCCGTGCCTTCCAAATAGGGCAGGACCGCGAAGGTATTCAAATCCGGCATGATGGTCATGTCTTTCCACTCAATTTCATAACCGCACCCGGTTTCCGGAGCCACATCATTGGTGAGATCAATGGCATAGATGGCCTGTGCGAAGTTAATGCCCTCTTCAGCGAGCTCTTCAACCCGTTTGGCCGGAACCATTTTGTTGCGGCAAATCCCGTACAGATCCGGATACTCGATTCGGATGGTGTCGATGTTTTGCGCTTTAATGATTTCTTGAATTTCTTTGATCTCCATTTTGATCCCTCCTTTTTGCCACCCGAATGTAAAAATAATTACATTACGGGCTATTTATTGTAATAGAAAATACATATACAGATGTCAAGATAAAAATAAACTAATATCAATTCTATCCGTGATAAAGTATAAAATATAATATTTATGGTATGTTATAAAAAATGAAAATTTTACATTATTTAATCTGTATTGTATAAAATATTACATATCAAATAGAAATATAAAGCGTACCGAGAGTTGATCCTTCATGTTCCGAAATAGGTTGCCTGAATGTATGATTCTTGCTTTAACTCTTCGGGCTTGCCTTTCATTTTAATGTGGCCGGTTTCCAGTAAATAAATTTCCTCTGCCAGGGTCAGTGTAAAATTCACGTTTTGTTCCGTAATAACAATGGTCATGCCTCTGTTTTCTTTGAGTTCCTGCAGGACGCCGGCGATTTCGGAACATACCAGCGGCGCCAGGCCGATCGTCGGTTCGTCAACCAGCAACAGTCTGGGATTGGTCATCAATGCTCGGCCCAAAGACAGCATCTGCTGCTCTCCGCCACTCAATGTTTTGGCTTCTTGATTCTGGCGTTTTTCAAGGATCGGGAACAGTTCAAAAACCATCCGCAGGTTTTTTTCTTTGCTGTCTTTGGCGCGGTAGGCACCCACCAGAAGATTGTCCTTTACGGCCATGAAGGAAAAGAGGTTGCGTGCTTCCGGGGCATAACCGATGCCTTTGCGAATGGTTTCGGTCGCAGATAGCTGCCTTAGATCTTTGCCGTCAAAAACAATTTGCCCGTCACAGTCGGTCAACCCAATGATCGAATCCAGCAGGGTCGATTTGCCGGCACCATTCGGCCCGATGATGCCGACAACTTCTCCTTTTTCAACAGAAAGCGAAACATTGCTCAGCGAGCATGCCTTGCCGTAAAAAACGCTGAGGTCTTTTACCTCAAGCAAAGCCATTATTGACCTCCCGATTCCATCGTTAATTCAAATCGAGCCGCCCTTACTTGCCAAGATAGGCTTCTTTGACTTTTTGATTGGCAATGACATCTTCAAAAGATCCGTCGGCAATCAATTGGCCGAAGTTGACCACCACCACCCGATCGACAAGCGGCGCCAATGTCTTCAAATCATGACTCACAATAATAAAAGTCAGCCCTTCATCTTTTTTGCGTTTAAGCAGCTCTGATAATTCGCTGATCTCACCGACCGTCAGTCCGGCAAACACCTCATCGAGCAGCAACAATTTGGGTTTTGTTGCCAGGGTTCTGGCCAGCTCCAGCCGGCGCAGGTTTCCCATGGATAGACTATATGGCTGCATGTGCAGATCGTTTTCGGTTAATCCAACGCTGGCGCCGATTTTGGATTCATCTTCATAACGCCGATTTGAGGTGATGGTCTGCCTTAATGCATCCGGTATGATACCCACGCGGATGTTTTCGGTAACGGTTAATTCGCTAAAAGGCCTGGGGATCTGATAGGTACGTGAGATACCCATTTTAACGCGCTCATGTGTCTGATAGGCTGAAATTTCCCGGCCTTCAAAATAAATTTCACCTTCATCCTGTTTCAGCTCTCGCATAATGAGATTAAATGTTGTTGTCTTGCCGGAACCATTGGGCCCGATTAACCCCAGCGATTCACCTTGCGCTACATAGAAACTCAATTCGTAAACCGCAAAGATACCGCCGAACTTCTTGGTCAGTGAATTAACCTCGAGTAATTTGGTCGCCATATTGCTTTTTCCCCAGAATTCTTCTTTCGATAAAATTGCCGACGGTTTGCACGATCTGGAAAAGGCCCTTGGGCGCATAATTATAAATGAACAAAGCAATCAGCCCGTAAAATAGGAAACGCCAGGCGCCCGGAACATAGGGTCGCAAGTATTCAAGCAGAAAAGTGAGAAAATAGGCCCCCAAAATAGGTCCCACAATGGTGTGCTCACCGCCGATCAAGGCGGCGACTAAAATGGTAAATAGAAAATTAATGTCAAACATTCCCCGCGGTGAAATCGACCCCAGATAATGGGTGTATAGCGCCCCTCCGATGCCCGCAACAAAAGCACTGAGTGTAAAGGCAAAGAGTTTAAACTTGGAGGTATTCAAGCCGGCGCTCTTGACCGCGCCTTCGTCCATGCGAATGGCGCTCAGAACCAGGCCCACATCTGATCGCGTCAACCACCACAGACCGATGGCGATCAAAAACATGGCCGTTAATGAAAAGTAATAATTGAGCACGGTGCCCGTTGCCAGTAATGGCAGACCGGTTATGCCTCTGGTTCCGCCGGTTATTTCCGGCTTTACGACCTGCATGAGATGATAGGTGACTTCCATAAATGCCAGGGTGACCAACGCAAAATAGGTGCCTCTGATCCGCAAGGCCGGAAAGAAAAACAGCGTACCGGCAACCATTGTGGCGAGCACCGCAATCGGTATGCTCACATACAACGGGATTGCCAGATGATGGGTCAGCATTGCCGTGGTGTATCCGGCAATGCCAATCAAAAAGGGATGCCCGAAACTGATATAGCCGGTATATCCCGAAAGAACATCCCAGCTCATGGCAAAAATAGCCAGAAAATTGGCAAAGATAAAAATGCGAAGGGTATGGCTGGAACTGACAAGCGGAATCAAACCCATCACAACAGCAAAAAATAGCCACCAGGAGATCGATTTTTTCAAAACGCCCCCTTCACTTTAAATTTCTTCTTTTCCCAGCAAACCCTTTGGCATTATGACCAGAATGACGATGATCAACATCATCGTGAAAACACCCCTTAATTCCGGCGCAATAACGGTGGTGGTAACGGTTTCCAGAAATCCAACTATATGCGCGGCAATCAGGCTGCCGATAATGCTGCCGATTCCACCGACAATGACCACAGCGACAGCAATGATCAGCGGAAACACCCACATGGTCGGATCCAGCTGGGTGTAAGAGGCAAAAAAGACGCCGGCAATCGCCCCCAATGCACCGGACAGACCCCAGGTCAGCAAGTTGATGCGTTCAGCGTCAATACCGGCGACCAGAGCGCCCTTGGTGTCCATTGAGACGGCTCGTATGGCTCTGCCGAGCGCGGTTTTATGTACAAACACCAGCAAAGCGCCCAAAATAACCCAGCTAATGATCATAGCCAGAAATATGGTCCAGGTCACCGGGACCCCAAATGGTCGGATCACGCCGGGAATCATCGGCCAGATGGCTTTGGGAGCCGGTGAGAAAATAATGATGACCACCGCCTGCATGACGACGGCCAGAATGAGGGTGGAAATTTCAACAGCAATGGGATTGTCACGCAGGCGCCGGACCAACCCGAGGTAAGTTAAGAGTCCAAAGGCAGCCCCTGCCAATGCCGCACAGAAAAAACTCGGGATCTTCGGCAATTCCAGCAATTGCGCCAGAACATAATAGACGTAACCGCCGATCATGATATAGACGCCGTAGGCCAGGTTCAGCACCCGACCGACGCTGAAAATCATCGTAAAGCCCACTGCAACGAGTGCGTAAAGACCGCTGATTAAAAAACCCTGAACAATTATACCGCCCATGATAGCATCACCGTCTGCGGGTCATCCTGTTGATCGATTCGAAGATATTTGATTTCCGAGAAGCTACCCTCAAGATCTTGCCTGCAGTACCGGTTGTTCATCTGCATGCCGTTTTTTGCGGATATTTCTCAAAAAACAGGGAATGATGAATCACTAAGATTCCACATGAACCAGCGGAACAAGAGAAGCGCTTGGCGCTTCCCTTGTTCCAGGATCAGCTTGCCGCATCCTTATCGGATGGTGTTCGTGTCCTACTTCTTTTTTGCCCAGGGCGGCACGGCGAATTCGCCGTTTGCATATTTCGGTGGGTAAACACATTTGACCGATCCGTCCGGATACCATTGAATAACAATCAGCGACGGAATTCCGTCTTCAATGGGAGGAGAGATGTCAAATCTAATGTTGTGCGGCCACGCCAATTGAGTCCGCGGTTCGATCTCGCCCGGTTTCCAATACGCATAACGCAGCCACAGCTTGCCGTCTTTGTAAATTTTAAGATCCTCGTTTTCCATCTCTTTAACCCAGGCATCCAGCGGCTTGAAGCCCCCGGCGCGCTCGGCTGCATTAACGGCATTGTAAATGCCGTAGTAGGCATTGAATCCGTTAAAATGCGGAAAGACCGGACGGGATTTATACTTGCTCTTGTATTTTTCGATAAATTTTGCGGTGCGTGGATCCATATCCATACCCAGCGTCGGCGGTGGCATCAGCGTAGACATGCCGCCACCCATTTTTCCGGTGTCGGTCCAATATTCTTCACCGACTGCTGCGACATTGATGCCCGTAATTGGAATCGGAACTTGCAGTTTTACATATTGCGACGTGGGGACGACGCATTTAACAGAAGAAATAAGGTAGATAAAATCAGGGTTGGTTTTGGTGATTTTATTGTAAATGGGGCTGAAATCAACTGTGTTGACGTCATAGACAACATGGTCCACCATTTGAATGCCGGCTTCGGGTAAAATGGCATCTTTGATTAGTTCAAAAACACCAGCTGCATAGGCGGTATCCTCCTGCATGATAACCGATGTTTTCCAGCCCATTTTTTGGGCGAGAATGTCTTTGCCAAAATCAACGTACTGGGTTCCCAGGGCCCAGTCGTTGGGCACATTCATGAAGTACATCTTGTATTTTTCATATTCATTGCGGACCTTTTCAATTGCCAGATAGGATGAGGTCCAGGTATCTAGGGTGGGGGTTCTATATTCTGCCATGCGTGGCAACCACCCCAGAGAAACGTCATCTATACAACCCGAGATGATGAAATCGACTTTTTCTTTTTCGTTTAAATATTCATAGGCCTTGATGCCCTCGGTGACATCCTGACCAGTGTCTGCTTTTACCAATTTAATCTGGCGGCCTCCTAAAATGCCGCCCTTGGCATTCAGCTCTTCAATGGCGATCTCTGCGCCGCGCAACGTACTTTTACCGCTGTCGCTGTCAAAAGATCCGATAAATCCGATAATAACGGGCTCTTTAGCTGCTGAGGATGCCGGGATTGTGCAGATGGCAAGAAAAAAGATGGTTAAAACAAAGAAGATTAGGGTAATCCGTGACGGTTTAGTTTTCATTTTCCCCCCTCCTTTTATTCTAAGATGTTGAAGAACAAAGCAGAAACTGTGTGTTTGTCATCACCCCCTGTCAATTTGAATTCTCATGTTGTCCGCAACATGCTGTAATAAAAATTACAAGTCATTAAAGTTATCCTAATATTTCTTTCATGTAGCATTGTCAAGAATAAATATGATTATAATTTAAAAAATGATATTCATTTACTAACATAAATTTATAGCAAATTATTACAATATCTTATGTTCTATTTTATTGGATGCTCGCGTTTCATTGCTAACGATTAAATGATAAATTTATTTCACAAACAAGCGCGATTCCGTAGCGATATGTCCCGGCATTATGCAGTTCGTTTCATGTGTGAAATTACTTTATGCTTGATTTTTTTTCTGTTAAACAGATTAATGGTCCTTGTGTGATTATCAAAAATCTATTTTTTTAGGTAAATAAGGGAGGTATGCATTGATCGAACATCGAATGGCAGTTGTGGGAATCGGGGCGACCGGGTCGATTTTGGCCGCGGCACTTTTAAGTAAATTACCCGATACCTTCCTGATCGGTCGCTCGCCGGATCTGGACGAAACCCTAAAAACAAAAGGCCTTAAGATTTCAGGTGAAATCACCTGTAATGTTCCGGTCAATAATTATTCCAGTCAAATCGCAGACCTCAAAAAATTCAGGCCGTCCGCTATCTTCTTAACGACCAAAGCCTTTCATCTGGAGCGGGTTCTGAATGATTTACGCGATGTGTGTGAGCCCGGTATGAAAATAATTGCCTGCCAGAATGGTTTAGGGCCTGAAGATCTCATTGCGGATCGATTCGGCCGGGAATCTGCGCTGCGCATGTCGTTAAATTATGGTGCCTCCTTAAAGAATGCCGGCGAGGCAGAAGTCACTTTTTTCAATCGACCCAATCATATTGGCGGTCTGTCGCCACAGAATACGGACTTCGGCACACGGCTGGCCAATACGCTTACAGACTGCGGATTGGATACTGCATTTGTCGATGACATAAAATTATTTGTGTGGAAAAAAATGGTCATGAAATGCACCATGGCATCCATCTGTGCCGTGACAGGGCAGACGATAAAGGAGGCGCTACAATATCCGCCCACCCGTGAAATCGCCGATGCCTGCTTTCAGGAAGTCCTTGCGGTGGCCAAATCAATGGGCTATGACCTTGGCGCAAACTACCTGCAACAGGCGCTCGAGTATTTGCAAAAGGTGGGTGTCCACAAAGATTCGATGTGCAACGATATCGAAAACAAAACACCGACCGAAATTGATTTTTTAGGCGCCAAAGTGGTTGCCTATGCGCGCGCCAACGGTTTATCAACGCCTTTTTACGTGACCATGACCAACCTGGTTAAATCGATTGAAAGTCGTTATTTGGATCATTGAATATTTCTGATACAAGCGAAGTGAATATGGCTTTTCGGTGAGACGCTTAAAGAAAATTTCAGCATAGCGGAGTTTTGTATGATTCGATCAATGAATATTGCCTGGTGGGTGCAACGCTGGGCGGACCTGCATCCTCAGAAATGCGCCATTATTTTCAAAGACGAAAAAATCACCTATTTCGAGCTGAATGAACGGGCCAACCGGGCCAGTTGCTGGCTGCAGTCTCTGGGAATCGAAAAGGGCGATCGGGTTGGCGTGATGTTAAACAATTGCCCTGAGTTCATCGAGCTTTTTCTGGCCTGCGCCCGACTGGGTGCCATTTTCGTGCCCCTCAATTTTCGGTTAGCAGCTGCGGAACTGGAATACCTTCTCAAGAATTGCCGCCCGCGCTTGTTTGTATTCGGTCAGGAATATACCGATACCGTTCGAAAGCTGGATATTGAGGATACCAGACCGTCGGTTTCGCTGTCATCAGTTGGACAACAACCGGCTGATTCTCCGATTATAGACTACATCTCAACCTCAGCCACTTTCTCCGATCAAAAGCCTTTTGTAACCCGCTCCCTGGGCCCGACGGATCCCGAAGAGCCCCAGGTCATCATGTATACGTCGGGCACCACCGGCCGGCCCAAAGGGGCTGTGCTCAGTCACCGCAAGACATTTTTTAACTGCCTGAATGCCGACATATTCTTTAAACTGCACTTTGACGACATCATGCTCGTCATTTTGCCGCTTTTTCATTCCGGCGGCCTCTTTATTCAAGCCGCGCCAACCATTTATAAAGGGGCCACCCTGGTGATCCATCCCAAATTTGATCCTGTGAAAGTATATCAGGATATCGAGCGCTATCAAATTACCAAATTTTTAGGAATTCCAACGGTATATAGGGCGCTTATTAAAGTCGATTCTAAAGAAAGAGGGGATATATCGTCCCTGCAAGTATGCGCCGGGGGCGGCGAGAAAACCACCCCTGAGCTGTTTGAACAGTGTCGGGAGGCAGGACTGGTGTTTCGCCAGGTGATGGGGCAAACCGAAACCTCAATATTGCTGTGGGCCTCGGAAGAAGATTCATTCAGAAAGCCGGGGACAGTGGGGCGGCCGGTCTTTCATGCTGAAGTCAATATCGTGGATAAATACGGCCATGAAGTGCAGCCCGGAGACGTTGGTGAGATCGTCGTGAGCGGGTCCATTATGATGAAAGAATACTGGCAGGATCCAGTCCGAACCGAAGAAACCATTCGCAACGGAATGCTGTACACCGGAGACCTGGCCCGCATGGATGAAGACGGCTATTATTTTCTGGTGGACCGTGCTCGAGATATGTACATTACCGGCGGCGAAAATGTCTATCCAGCCGAGGTTGAGCGTATCTTAAGACAGCATCCGGACGTTGAAGATATTGCCGTGACCGGCGTGCCCGACCAACGCTGGGGCGAAGTCGGGCATGCTTTTGTGATCGCTAAAAAAGATGCCAGCCTGCAAGCCGAAGACCTGTTGTCCTATTGCCGAGAGCATATGGC
>JABAHP010018920.1_pt1 | contig 11135 bp, 11 predicted proteins | sample 7062081 | NCBI WGS metagenome assembly JABAHP01 (sample SAMN14534357, study PRJNA622989) | marine sediment metagenome | biome: marine biome [ENVO:00000428]; feature: marine pelagic biome [ENVO:01000023]; material: deep marine sediment [ENVO:00002113] | place: India: Gulf of Kutch | collected... | reverse complement strand
AGCGGCCACCAGCACTCCGGGCAGCGAGATTGTAGCCACCGGTCTCACCGCGGAGCAGGTTCTCACGTAAATCGCTCGCGTCAGAACCGCATACGCGATATGCTAGGCGCATGGCGCTGCTTCCCAGACCGAACCTGGACTATACGGACAAGGACTTTGATGCCCTCCGAGCGCGCTGCTACAACCTGATCAGCGTCGTTTTCCCCACCTGGACCAGCCAGAACGTCGCGGATTTTGGCAATCAACTGGTCGAGCTTTTCTGCTTCATCGGGGATGTCCTCGGGGTGTACATCGACAACTCCGCCAGGGAAAGCAGGATTGTCACGGCCACGCAGCGCAAGAATCTGATCGCGCTGGCCAAGCTTCTCAACTTCACCCCGGAAAGCGCTTCCGCAGCTACTGGGACCGTCACAATTACTCTGGCGGCGGTTCCGACCAACGACGTGCAGTTTCCTGCGGGTACGCTGTGTCGCACACTGAACGTTACCAACCCGACCTCTTTCCAACTCCTTGCCCTGACCACGATCCCTGCGTTGTCCGATCCACCTACGGTGAGCACAACGGTTGAGCACAGCCGCACCAGAAGTCAATCGTTCCCATCAACCAATCTCCCTGATCAGGAAATCACACTCGGTGAGACTCCGTTTCTTGACAACTCAGAGGACATATCAGCGGCCAATGGAGCTTATACCAAAGTCCCGAACTTTCTGCGTTCGGGGCCGACGGATCGGCACTACATGGTCGTGGTAAACCAGTTTGATCGGGCCACGGTGCGCTTCGGTAATGGAACCAACGGAGAACTTGCCAGCGGTACCATCTCGGTCACGTACAAGACCGGAGGTGGCGAAGAAGGGAACGTCGAAGCAGATAAGATACGGAAGTTGGAGGGTACGTTCGCCGATGTGCTTGGCAACCCGGTCACGCCGACTATCACCAACCCTGATGAAACCTCCGGCGGCGGGCCCCGACAGTCCAGCGAGGAAATCCGACAGGAAGCGCCGGAGTCGCTGCGGGTTTTGACCAGAACAGTTGCTAGGGAGGACTACGAAATCAACGCCAAGCGGGTGCCCGGAGTCGACCGGGCCCTGATGCTGACCAGCAACGAGGACCCTCGCATCCAGGAGAACGAAGGAGACCTGCTGATCGTCCCTGACGGTGGGGGTACACCGTCGCAAGCGCTACTCGACGATGTGGCAACCATGGTTACCGAGACCTACCCTAATACCCTGACGTTCAACGTCAGGGTTTCCGGAGCCACGTACAAGACAGTCAACGTCCAAGCTACGGTTTACCTAGCAACCGGATATTCAGCTGCCACGGTCAAAGCGAACATTCAAACAGCGCTAGAGGCTTACTTCACACTCCGAAACGCGGACGGGTCGGAAAACACCAATGTGAAGTTCGGCTACCAGTATTCAGCTGAAGGGCAGGGTGCTGACGTCAGCATCCCGTTCAGCGATCTTTACAACGCGGTCAGGGACACAACTGGTGTGTTCAAAATCAGGGACGGGGTTGGCAGTTTCTTGCTCAACGACGAGCAGCTGGACGTGCCGGTAGAAGTTGATGAGTTCCCGGTGTTGGGGACTGTTACCGTGGTGAATGCCGCGACAGGGACGGCGATCTGATGTCCATATCTAACGGTAGTTTTGAAGAGGGCACTGGCGGGCAGGCCACCGACTGGACGCACACCACCATCAGCGCTTTAGTGGAATATGCCCCGTTCGACGCCACCCCGGTTGACGTGGGCTACGACTCTTTTGACTGGTACGATGCACTGATACCTGAATATGAGGGCATCTACGTGGACATCGATCCCGCGATCTTCGAGTCCGGACCGGGCCAGGAACCCTACGAAGACTTCGAGGAGGGCTGGGGAGCCACCGCGCTGATCACGGTGTTGTCGGAGGAGTTGGCCCAGTTCGGCAGCATCCCTGAGCAGTTCGACAGCTTCGAGAACGGTTGGGGTGACTTCTGGTGGGACTTGGCCTCAGCAGGTTCGGTCACGGCGATATTCAATGGGGCGGAGCCTTTTCCTTTTGATGCTTTCTCATGGTTCGGATCATTGAAACGGGAGTTTACTTTCTTAGATTTGGACAACGCCCTGTTCGACAACGGGCTCGAGCCGATCGATCCGTATGAAACTTTCAGCGCCGGTGATTGGCCGGCTTTGGTTTTGTGAGTGATTACATGTCTTTATCGGACTGGACTTTCTGCACAAATTCAACCGGAAGCGGTTCCATCTCCCGCGGGGTGACCGCGGGGATAGCCAGACCCCCGGGTGGCGGGGACTTCCTTTACGGGTTCAACTCCCTGGTCGTGACCCCGGGGTCGGTAGGACTGTTCGCCAACCAGACGAACTTCGCCCCGACCCCTGCCAACAAGGGGGGTTCGGTTAGTGGGGCGATCAAACGCGGGGTCAGCGGTGGAAACACCGGGTTTTCGCCGTTGCTCTTCATCGGGCTGCAAGGGCCGGACATCTCCGATCAGGGATATTTGCTCGGGCTCGGGGATGACGATCCCAGCCACATCGTGTTGAAGAAAGGGGCGTTGACCTCGCTGTTGGAGGACCTAGCGCCGGACCCCCCGGACAACAGCATTCTGTTGCGGTCCACCAATGCCTACGCGATCGACACGTGGCTGCACCTACGGTTGGACCAGATCGTGCAGGGTAGTGGTGATGTCCTACTGCAATGTTACATCTCCGACCTAACGTCGAACGATGTGCTTAGTCCTGTTTGGGAGTTAATTCCGGGCATGGAAGGCGATCAACACCCTACAATTTCAGGGTTTGTTGATGATGCTTTGGGTATAAACAGTGGTAGTGCGCCTTTTACTAATGGTCGCATGGGCTTTGCTTTTAGAAGCGAAGACGTTACGAGACGCGGTTATTTTGACCATATCGTATGCGCCAGGCAAGTTTGATATTGTGCTTTACACCTGGCGATGTTTTAGTGTACCATACTATTATGGCTACACTATCAGAGATAAGAACAGCGGAGTGGAAAGACCCAGAGATAAGAAGAAAACGGATTTCAGGAGGGCGCCTCCGAGCAGGGGGTATGTCCAGATCCTCTGAGTATCGAGCTTGGATAGCGATGAATCAGCGGTGTTACAACAAGAACAACCGATATTACCATCGATATGGTGGCCGTGGTATCGAAGTCTGTACCGAGTGGCGAGGGAAAGGGGGCTTCCTTTCTTTCTATCAACATATCGGTCCAAGACCGACACCTCAACATTCTTTGGGGCGGATAGATAACAATGGAAACTATGTGCCTGGAAACGTTCGATGGGAAACTGTGCAACAACAGTCTACCAATACTGTTAGGTGTAAAGAGTTTACTATCGGAGGGGCTACCAAGTGTATTGCTGAATGGGCAAGGATCGCCGGTGTCGATGATAAAACTATGGCTCGTCGCATAGAAGCAGGTTGGCCAACCGACAGGTTGTTGTCTCCGCCTGAAAAGCATCAATATGACCACTTGGTCAACGGAAAGCGTCTTATTACTATCGAAGGGCGAACGCAGTCGGTCACTGAATGGTCTGAAGAAAGCGGAATAAATGTGCAGACTATTAGAGCTAGGCTTAGAAAGGGCCTTCCGCCTTATAGGTTACTTTCCCCCGTACGTCCAAAAAGAAATTGCTTCAGGATAGGTAGTGTAGCTAAATCCCTGAAGGAATGGGCAGGCATTGCCGGAATAAGTGTCGCGGCTTTTTCTAGAAGAATAAGTAACGGTTGGCCTGAACATCGTTTGCTTGATCCCCCGCAGATAGATTTCCATCAAGAAACAGAAAGGAAAAATCGCCATGACGCTAAATGACAACTACCTGAAAATACTCTCCCCGAACGACGGCGGAAAAGGGGACAGCCTGTCGGTTATCCTCGATCCTCTGACTGAAGCTCCAAGTACCACCATAACGAGGGTGTCAGATGATCCTATACCCCTCCCCAATGGAGCGTGGGGAATGCCTAAGTGGAAAAACTGCATCCAAGCGGTGATGCGGATCGTAAAGGTTACCTGACAAAATGCCCACCGCCTTCGACTTCGGACTAGGTCTTTCCCAGGGGCGCATAACCGATCCCGACGCCCCCGGGGGCAGCTACGTCTTTGAGCTGGGCCACATCGGAGGCAGGACCAAGGCGAACATCGCGGTCGGGGATTACTCTCAGGTGTCACAATCTATTACCATTGTTTCCCAAGACCTGCTGGCCCGGGTGACGGTGCTGCTGACCGAGCCTGACGAAACCAGCACCAACGTGGCGTGGGAGCTGCGCGGGTACCTCGGGGGAGGGCTGTTCTTCCGGCGACGTCTAACTAGCAAAGGCCGGGACCTTGAGTTGACCGACCTAGCTGTCAGCTTGGCCCCCGGAGGGGCACCGATTACTCTGGCGTTCCGGTTGGAAGCCATCACCCCGTAGGAGTCACCGGTGTCGTTCGAGCAGATACCAAGCGCACGACTTGACCTCGCCCGGATAGGCCACGGGAATGCCACTCAGGGGGAAGTTACTTCCGGAGCTACCGAGACCTTCGAGTTGACCGACGGCCAAACGCTGACCGTGGCCGTGGACGGCGGCGGGGTGCAGACGGTCACTTTCTACGCGGTGGACTTCGCGGATATCTCCCTGGCCACCGCGGAAGAAGTGGCCGCGGTGATAGAAGCCAACCTGTCTGGGGCCACCGCGGAAGTCGAGACCGGTGGCGAAGTCACGATCATCAGCGAGACCTACGGGGCCACGTCTTCGATCCAGGTCACCGGAGGCACCGCCAACACCGAGCTCGCTTTTCCGACCAGCCTGAACAGTGGAACGGACGCCACCGGGGCGATCCTGATCAACCGGATACCCGAGCCGGACGAGGTGGGACACCCGGTCGGGGATGACATCTGGCTGGACATCTTTCACTCGACGGGGACTGCTGTGTCCCTGGCTGAGATTGATGTCTACGTGGACGGAGGTCTAGCTTACGACGGTGGCGGAACCGGGTTTCAACCCGGGTTCACCGGTCCCAACTCAGTGGTGATCAACCCGGACGGGGCTACCAGACGGGTGATCATCGATCCCAACTCCGACCTTGTTCCCTCAACGGAAGTAACGATCAGGGTGGTGATCGGAACGCCTGCGCTTGATGAAAGCTGGACGTTTACCACAGAAGACACGGTTGCCCCGGAGATCTCCGCGATACTGGCCACCGGGAAGAAGACCATCAGGGTCACCTTCAATGAGCCCATGCGGGCCACCGACCCGACCAGCGACGACGATGCTCTTAACCCTTGGAACTGGACGATAGTGCGAAACCCGCCGCCTAACACTCCGGCGGTAGACGTCGGTGTGGTCAGCGTGGCCGTGGTGGACAGTTTGGCCGTGGAGTTGATCACTGACATCGAACTGACGTTCGGCCTGGAATACCTGCTTACCCTGGAAAACGCAGAAGACTTGGCGGGAAACGTGATAAGCGGCTCGGCGACCGACGTGCCGTTCGACGCTTTCTCTCCGCCGTACCCGGAGGGCCGGCGGTTCTTTCTTTGGGAGCTTATGCCGGAGTTAAACCGGGGAGAAGACGACACCGGAACCCTGGCCAAGTTCCTTGGTGTACTTCAGGAGATCGTAAACGTCTTGCTTAGCGAGATCGACGACTTCGGAGAAGTCCTGGACCCGGACTTCGCGCCGGAACCTTTCCTCGACGCGATGCTTCAAGACCTGGGGAATCCGTTTACTTTCATTGATCTGACCGAGGCAGAAAAGCGGCGACTGATTCAGACGCTGGTCCCGATCTATCAGTTGAAAGGAACCTATCCCGGGATAGTCGATGCGATTCAGTTTCTGTTGGGTCTTACGGTAACTCTGAATGTGTTCAACACCGGGCAACGGTGGGTGCTGGGGAACGACGACGTAACCCAGGCCCGGTTGGTGTCCGGCAACAACGAGACGTTTTCACTAACCAACGGGGACACTTTAATCGTCAGGGTAGACGACACCACCAATTACACGGTCACTTTCAACACGGCGGATTTCGTGGACATACTCAACGCTACCTCCCAGGAAGTTGCCAACGTGATAACCGAAGACGTGACCGGGGCTGTGGCCGGGGGCTTCGTCGGTGGTCCGGTGGTCATTCAACACGAAGATTGGGGTTCTGGCACTGCATTGCAAGTTATGGGCGGCACTGCCAACGCCGCTCTGGGATTTGCTCTGACCGCTTCCCGCGGAGTTGGTACGCTGCATCCCGATGTCACGGAACTAGGCAACGGCAATTACCTCGGTCCGGAGACCAGCAGGCAGCGATACACCTACGAAATAATCAGCCCGGTTGATCTGACACAGGAACAACGTGATAGAATCACTCAGATTGCGGAGTACATGCACCCCGCGCATTGCCATCTACTGAGGATAGTCGAGCCAAGCACTCCGCCCGAAGATGATGGTTTGGGATTCTGGGTGCTGGGCGGACCGACTTCACCGGGGACTTTCGTATTGAGCTGAGGTGCTAAATGCAGAATTATACTTACTATTTCTTGCAGGCAGTTCAAGCCCAGGAAATTAATAGTTCTTTCACCGGGGTGGAGACGGCCATAAATCGCCTCCACACTGATCTGGGGATGGTCGGAGTTCTGATCGGGGGTTCGGTCAATCAATACTCGACGCCCAACCTCACGGTGGACGTGTCCGCCGGGGTGGTGATCGATCAGACGGGTCAACGCATACGGTGGAGTTCCATTGAGAACCTCAATTGTGCTTTGGATGAGGACAACGTGTCCACTGCTGTGGGGAGTCCGGGCAACTCCAAATACCTCAGCATATTCGCCAAGTTCCTTAGGGCACCCTCTGATCCGAGGGTCGATGGCGAGCGACAGACCATCTACTTCAACCAGGGTGAGAGCTTCGAGCTCCGGGTAGCGCAGGGTGCTGAGGCGGTTTCTCCCACGCCTCCGGCCCTCCGAAGTGATCAGATTCTTCTGGCGGACATCCTGATCGACTTCGGCAAGACCCAGATTTTCGACGCCGACATCGACATGGTCACCCGCCGGCAGTGGGCCATAACTGCTAGCTCCGCGGCGTTGACCATCGCCAGAGGTCAGATCGATGACGCCTTCCAGGACGTGGCAGACGCAATAGCCGCGGGCACCGCAGACCTTGCCGACCAGACCACTCCGGACGACGGGGCGACCTTGGTCGGGGCGGACACCCAGACTTCCGGTTTGTTCTCGGTATCCCAGGGAACCCTGAAAGCGCAGATTCTCGAGCTGCTAGGACACACCGACACGGTAAACGCCTTTGCCAACAGCGGAAACTGGCACGATGGGACGGGGATAACCGCTACCGACGTCGAAGCTGCGATCAACGAAGTCAAGAACGACCTCGCTTCGGAGAACACCGGCAACGGGGGTGCCGATCGGGTGGGGTCAGCCACTCAGACTGTTGGTTCTGCTTCGGTAGCTGCGGGGTCGATATGGGATCAGATAGCTGAAATGCTCGCCTATCTGGACGCTTCTGTCGACACCGCCCGGGCGGTGCAGATGATGACGGGTACCGGTTACCTGCTGTCAGCTGCCATAGGAACAACTTCTCCCGCTACCAAAGACGTGCAGGATTTAGACATTGATCCGTCGAGCGGCACCTATCGTTGGGGAGCCGTGTGCGATGATGGTTTGGGGAATACAAACAGCAGTGAAGTTCGCACAAGTTCCCGACTTTTTGAAGGCTGGGTATCCGGCGGTACTTTTGGCAGTGCCACCGTTGCCATGTATGGGTTGGCTTGGTCTCCGGATTTGTCCTTGTGGTGCGCTGTAGGACAGCGGAGCCCTACTTCCGCCGGAGCGTCTGTCGAAACTAATTCTACTTTGAGTGGTATTTGGACAACTCAATCCCCCACAGGAATGCAGGCTTCCGGAGACTATGCTACGCGGGTCATATGGGATCCGTACAACGATGAGCTCATTGTAGTTGGATACCCCGGAACGTCGTCACACTCCAGTGACGGATCAACGTGGTATGCTCCGACGACGGCTCCCCCCAGCGGGGTGCTGCTCAACAGCTTGGCTGTCAACCCCAACAACGGGTCGGTTATTGCTACTCAGTTAACGCCGGTTGCTGTTTACAGAACCGCGGATGGTGGTGACAATTGGGCCAACGTCAGCACCGGCGTGCCCACATCGGGGAACCTTTCTTCTGTGGCGTATGACCCCAAGCTAGACAGGTTCTGGGTGGTCGGGTCAGCGGGGATAGCCATTTCCGACAACAACGAGGGGACCAGCTGGACCGACGTCACCCCGACCAACTCTCCGGACGCTACTTCCGCTTACAGGGGGGTTGCGGTGTCTCCTGATGGGATAGTGGTAGTCGAAGATAGAGAATTCATTTACATCACTTTGGACGGGGGCACCACTTGGAGCGCCTGGGACGTTTCTACTTTCGATGGGGCCTTTTTCGGAGGAGCCCTGATTGAGAACTTCAGCTTTCTAGGTGGCCGCTTCATCGGCGGGTATGAAAACAAGATCCTCATCGGACCGGCTTTCTACCCCGCCACCGATGCCACCTGACCGGTTGCTTTCTTCTTCTGATTCCTTTACAATCTGAACCGTGCCCGAAAAACCGCCGGCTCCTGAGGGGATAGCGCTTTACGTCCGCGCCATATCCAACCCCCGGCATGGGACTTCGGTGCAGTTTGCCAAGCGGTGCGCCGATCACGGTCTGAAGTGGATCGCCATCGGCGGGCCGTGGCATGAAGATCGCAGGTCAAAAGACGGGACGGTGAGGAACAAAGACCGTCGCATCAACAGGCCGGACACGATCCGCCGCTACGCCGAACAGCTGGCCAAGATCGGGGTGACTCCGCACATCTGGGGCTATCCATGGTGGTCCCGCATCGAGGAGTTCGTTGAGGAAATGGAAGCTTGCTCTTGCTCTGCCATCGACGGATGGCTGCTCGATCCTGAGCTGGGGATGAAAAAGCACCCTTTGGAAGCGGCGAAGTTGGTACACCTGTGCCGGGAAGCCAACCCCTATCGCATCCTGGGGTTCACCAGCTACGGGCTGCCGAAGTTGCACAGGGTGTTTCCTTGGGAGGAGTTCGCAAGGCCGGCGGGGTTCCATCCGCTTGATGAGTGTGATTACGGATCCCCCCAGCTCTACAACACCCCGAAAAGCAGGGTGGTCCGAGGTATGTCCGATTATGCGGAGTTGGGCTTCGACGTCGTGATTCCTAGCTTCGGGTTGTACAAGTGGTCCAAGCGCAACAACGGATATGCTTTTGGGGTGCGGCTGCCCGACGGAAAGATCAACCGCCGTGCGGTGTCCATGTCTACTCACGATCTGAATTTTCACCTTCTTTCTTTTGTAGATACCCCGGTACCGGTGCGGGCCATGATCGGGTGGGCGGACAACTTCTGCGAGGGTGCCCTTTGGGGGGTGCTGGCGCAGTGGGCGGAGCGCCTGGAGCGCGGCGCTTGCGCGTTGCCGGGGTTGTAGGCTTGTCAGCATGCTTTTCTTCCGACTACATTGATCTGAGAGGTGTGATGCGATGATCAGATCGATGAAAAGAGTTCTGGTAGGAAAGCGGGATGCCCACGGCAGGCTGAAAGAGTTCAAACAACATCCGGACCATGAGTTGGTGGATAAGGTTGAAATGAAGATCGTTCCCCGGTTCAAACAGTCCGGTATGAGCGGTGACGAATGGAGAACGTCCGGGTTCACCAGGTTGTTTCACAAGGGAATACTTTTGTACGAACGGAGTTACCTCACGCTGGCCGACGCCGCCAAGCACCTGCCTTGGCTCGTGACCGTCGTTGGTGAGGAGTTATTGTTCAGCGACGATGAGGAATTGAACAAGCGCCACGATGTCCTGGTGGACTCGAAGGGTAAAAAGTGCATGCAGGCCGGTTGCTCGAATGACGCGACGCATGTTTTTCAAATAAAAGAACTGTTCACCAAGCGCGGTCAGAAGCTGGACGCTTCGGAGAACGAGCGATTCGTTTCCCTGCGGGCTTTCTGCGAAGAACACGCCGTGCGTGGGGATTGCGACCTGGAAGACAATGATGACAACTACTTGCTGGTAGAAGAAGTGTCTACCTTGGCAGCGGCAACGAAGCTGCTCATTGAAATGAAACGGGGTGTTTGATTATTACCGAGAGTGAGAAGGGTCACACTATGGGTTGGATGTTTTGGGCTAAATTCAGGTGTTTTCTAGCAAGTAAAAAAGGGTGATAGCTGTTGGCTATGGACCGGAGCGCTACGAAATAAGGTGTATGGAAGTTTTCGGATTGGCAAGGTGACTTATCTGTCTCACCGAATAGCGTGGATGCTTACCTATGGGAACCCGGGAGAATTATTTGTGCTTCATAGTTGCGACAACCCTATATGCGTTAGGCCAGATCATTTGTTCCTCGGTACACAGCAGGACAATATGGACGATATGGTCAGAAAGGGTCGGTCGCGTTCGCCTTGTGGGGATAGTCATTGGTCTAGACGCCATCCAGAAAAGCTTCGTCGTGGGACTAGGCATCATAATACAAAGCTTGATCCAGAAAAAGTTCGTCGTATTCGAGAACTCAGAAAAAGTGGACTGTCTCAAGAAAAGACAGCCGCAGTATTTGGTGTTTCTTCGTCAACGATTGCTAATATTGACGCCAAAAAGGTCTGGAAATACGTATAATTAGTTTGGGGATAGGTATGGACATAAACTTTGACTTTGTGCTTGCCCACTGGCCTCTGTTCGCCTTCGCTCTGCTTTGCATGGTCGTTATCCAAGTCTTCAAAATGGCGGTATGGACCGAGAAGCGGGCCACCGGTCCGGGCAAGGCGGCGGCTTTCTTCTGGTGGGGTCGGAAGACCCTATCACTACAGGCGCTGATCTTCGGAGCACTGGTGGGGCTCATCCCTGGCATGCCGATCGGTGGGGGGTTTACTGACACAATAGCTTCCAAAGTCCTTTACTACGCGGTTGGAGGTGTCCTAAGCACGTTCCTGTTCAACGTGCTGAAGGGTTTCGCCAAGCGGCGGGGCATAGACCTCCGACTGCCCGGGCTGGACGAAAAGAAGCCTCCGGAAATCGATTATAGGGAACCTGAAGATCTCTGATGACTTTCCTGCTGAAAGCTTGGTTCTGGCTCGGGCGCTGGTGGAAGACCGTGGTCGGAGC
>JABAHP010004221.1_pt3 | contig 11149 bp, 12 predicted proteins | sample 7062081 | NCBI WGS metagenome assembly JABAHP01 (sample SAMN14534357, study PRJNA622989) | marine sediment metagenome | biome: marine biome [ENVO:00000428]; feature: marine pelagic biome [ENVO:01000023]; material: deep marine sediment [ENVO:00002113] | place: India: Gulf of Kutch | collected... | reverse complement strand
CGGTACACGAGTGGTTCCGGATATTGATGATAAAAAAAGGTTTGACAAAATTAAGGACATATGTGAAACTTATACTTGGAAAGACCCGAGTTTACCAAAGCTTCAGATATGCATTTACTCCCCGGTTTACTCAAGTCTCCTAAACTGTGGTTCCTGTGACAAATGCCTAAGCAGTATCGTAAGTTTAATGGTTCTTGGCCTTGATCCGCGTAGTCACGGTTTCCCAATCATTGAAGACGTCTACCATCGGGTAGAAAAACAGGCGGTACCAAAAACATACACGCCAGAAGAATGGGCTAGGATACAGGAAGAAGTCAAGAAGAATAAAGACGGTTTGCTAGATTCTTCTGGGCATTTTTTCCAGTGGTTCAAAGAATTCCAGTTCAAATCAGTCTCTAAGGACAAGCTACTTGGCCAGAGGATCAAATGCATCATAATGAGGGGTACAACGAGACTCCCGAGATACGTGCAAGACATAATTATGGAAAAATACTACAAATTCAAGTACATGCGCGCGCGCACATCCCCGGAAATAGATGACATACCTTACTACAAGGACAAATAAAATCGTAGATGAGTGCGGGCGTTAATTCAAGTGTTCTCTGTAGTCAACATTGATTACTTCACATAACTCTTTGAAGACTATTTTACGTTCAGACTCTTTTTCAGTGTTGAATTTCAAAAAGAATGCTCGATGTTCCATGTCGAAGGATGTCTCGGCTTTACCGTAGATATAGAAGAGCATTGCTGCGAAATGCACGGCTACTTCGCCTTCGCGTTTGAGTAATCCTTGAAATAATTCCTGCACGACTTCTTCGGGGTGATATTTTTCAACTATCTCCAGAGCCTGTCTTAACCCGTAGTAGAAAGATGCAGTTTTTAGGGCTTGAACAATCAACTTGGTCCTTAAGTCGTCGTTTATTAGTTCTGGGGCAAAACGGAGAACAGACATATTCACCTCATTGATGCCTCTAAGCGTAGTAACTATGAGTGCTGAACGTGTTTCCGGCGTATCCAGGGCTGCAAGGGCTTCTATGTCCCGCCAATCTGGAGGATTTCTGTTTAGAAGGATTCTTTCTATTGCTTCACGTTCCTCCTTATTTGCTTCTTTTAGTGCTTCTAAGTCGTATCCTATCCCGTCATGCCATTTCTCGTAGTCTATTTTCATGCTTTCAATAAAACGGGATAAGGGAGACTTTTTCGCTTGCATTGTTAATTGGGAATAATACAGACGGGGATTATAATTTTCTGTCTGAACTGGCTAATTCTAGTTGAATTCATTTAAGGGCCCCTTGGTTTTTCTGAACAAAATTTCAGAGTAGCCCCTCACAACGTAGTCCTTAAACTCCCCTATCTCCTCGTAACCCAGTTTCTGATACAATTTTCTGGCTCCTTTATTGAAGCTTGATACCAGTAAAAACACGTTAGGGGTCTCGGAGAATATCCTTTCCTCCGCATACTTTATCAACTCTGAGCCAATCCCTTCACCCCTTCGTTCGGGGGGCACAAAAATAGATTTAATATATCCTTTGAGGGAGCCTACCATCTCAATTATGATGAATCCAGCCACATCGTCTCTAGACCAGGCAACGTAAGCCTCTGAACAGGGATTGGAAATTATTTCACGGGCATCCTTATACCCCCGTTTTAGCTTTTTCCAGTGCTCTGAATCCGACACCATCTTGGCACAAATCCTTGTTACTTTGGTCGAATCCAATGGTTTGATATTGATTTTCAAAGGGACCTACCAAACCTTATTCATGTTTATCAGATGTCAAAGCTTTCATTCAATACGCATGCACTCATATACTTTTTGTTAAGATTAAATGTCTTCCTTCTGTGAAGACTATTGGCCTTACTGTGAACTGGTTTTCATGGAGTGTGTATTGTGTGAATCCTGATGCATCGTAAATCTTGCGGTTGTCTCCGATGTAAAGCTCGGAGAGGGCAGCGGGACCAACTGAGTACTGGGTGCCTTTGTTTGTGGTGTTCAGGCTCTGGTGCATGTGTCCGCATATAACTGCTGTAACATTTGAGTTTTTGACTATCCCCTGAAACTTTTCTATACTTCCTATGTCAAAGACTGTGTGAGTTCTCCCGTTGGGTAGATGTAGAGTGAATGGGGGATGATGCATGGCTATAAAAGTGGGTTCATTCTGGTGGATTAGCTCTTTTTTAAGCCAATCAAGCTGTTCATCTCCAAGGGTACCGGTTTCTTTCCCTGGATTCAGTGAATCCAGTACTATAATGCGTATATCTTTGATTGTTATGCTGTAGTAACATGGGGTGTCTGCCTCCATTTTGGTTTCTGGCAAGAGATTCTCCCGGAACCTGGTTCTGTTATCCACATTCCCCATAACGGGTAACACAGGTCCCCCCAACGATTCAATTTGTGAGATGTATTCTTTGGCGATTCTGTAACCTGATGTGGAGCCGTTCTGGGATACATCGCCTGTGATTAAGGAGAACGCGGGTTTGACTTTAGTTTCTTCTGCTATCCTGATAATTTTCTCTATTTTGCTGCATGGGTCTCCTTCTTCACGAGTCATCCCTTTCTCTGGCAGTATGTGAAAATCACTAAATTGAAAAAACGTGGTCAACGCGAATCAATAAAATTTGGCAGCAGTATCAAAAAAGATTATTGAACCATAATAGCACACGCAAAAAAATTTACTATCTGTAGCACATTGATTATCCGGTGCTTATGCGTAGATATTCTGAAGAGAAGTGGAGAGAGCTTGGATTGAACATGGTGAAATCCTCGGAGGTCGTGGAGGGTGAAGCAGAGGCTGTGGTAGACGTGCTGGTAACCGGCAGCCTGCTCGGTATTGACTCCCACGGTGTCAGGGCTTTACCTGTTTTCACGGATAAGAAAAAGAAAAGTAACATGAAGATTGTTAAAGAAACCCCTGGCATCGTTATGCTTGATGCAGACCAGGCCTACGGGCCTTTCTCGGCTAAGAGGGCGATGGAGCTTACAATGGAGAAGGCTAAGACGCAGGGAGTTGCCAGCTGCAGCGTCATAAACGGTGAGTGGATCACGAACCTTTTCTACTATTCGTTGATGGCTGTTGAAAAAAACATGATCGGGATAGTTAGAGCCAGAGAAGGCCCTGTTTGCGTCCCCTGGGGGGGATTAAACCCCGTTACAGGCACTAACCCCATGAGCATCGGTATACCCGCGGGTGAGAAGTACCCGATCGTCCTGGACTTCGCGACTACCATGGTGGCTCAAGGGCATGTTATGACCAACCTCCTAAATGATTGGCCGATTCCAGAAGGTTGGTTAATCGATAGGCAGGGTAACCCTGTTAAGGGTCATGACCTGTCGCGGGATACTATTGACGAGTTTTGGGAGACTGGTGGATCCCTGCTCCCCTTTGGAACCTACAAGGGATATGGGATAAACGTAGCCATAGACGCATTGTGTGGAGCGTTAAACCTGACCGGGACGGGTTCCCGTGCCAAGGGTCAGGGAGTGCTGATAACAGCCATGGATGTGGCCTCTTTCGTTCCGGTTGACGAGTTTAAAGCTGAGGTGGACAGGCTTATCTCTGAAATAAAAGACTCTCCCGTAATGCCTGGCCATGATAGGGTGCTGCTGCCAGGTGAGAGGGAGTTCGATGCTATGAAAGATAGAAAGCGAGACGGTATACCGATTGATGAGATCTCCTGGCAGAATATTCTGGATGTCTGCACCAACAAGATTGGTGTGGACGCTGAAGCCATGATGGAGTAAGCAGCCTTCTCATGAAGTGTTTTAAGTCCAGAGAGGCATATTGTTCGAGTGATTTAATTGAAGAGTGCTGAGGTTCAAGCTGAAATCCTGAAGAAGGAAGGCGTCGAGTTCATAACACTTTTCCCAGACATTGAGCTGACTGACGCTGCGGCTAGCTTGGGGATTAGAACGATAATGACCCGAAAAGAGAGGGTCGCTGTTGATATAGCTAACGGTGTAAGCAGGGTTTCAAACGGAAAAAAGATTGGTGTGTGCACCATGCAGCCTGCGGCGGGTATTCAGAACGCGTACGCGGGTGTAGCCCAGGCTTTCGCTGATTCATCCCCGATTCTTGTTTTGCCGGAGGTTGTGGAGAGGCGTCAGCTCAGGACTTTTCCGGGTTATAACGCTTACGACTCCTTTACACACGTGTCCAAGTGGGCGGATACGATTCTATTCGCCGACCAGATACCCGAGATGATGAGACGTGCTTTCACAGCGTTAAGAACAGGAAGGTATGGCCCTGTGATGCTTGAGCTACCAGGAGATGTTGCCAGGGAAGAGTTTGAGGGCGAGTTAACCTACAAGCCTGTTAAGGGCTGGAGGTCATCGGCCGACCCCGGAGATGTGAAGAAGGGTATCCGGGCGCTAAGGGGTGCGAAGAACCCAGTAATTTACGCTGGTCAGGGAGTTCTCTACGCGGAGGCCTGGGATGAGTTAAGGATGTTAAGTGAGGCCCTGCAGATACCGGTCTTAACCACTATGACGGGTAAAAGCGCCTTCCCGGAAAACCATCCCTTATCACTGGGGCTTGCAGCCCATGTACGCACCCCTGCAGCTAAATACTTCCTGGAGAGAGCTGACCTGGTTTTCGCTGTGGGAGCAGGTTTATCCCGACACTGGATGCAGTCACCGATCCCAAAAGGAACGAAAATACTCCAGCTCACCAACTGCGCCTATGACATCGGAAAAGGCTACCCAGTGGACTATGCAATTCTGGGAGACGCGAAGCTAGCGTTATCACAGATGCTAATGGAGGCTGGGGAAGGCCCAAGGGTTAGCGAGAAAAAGGACGTGTTGGAAGAGATAGCGGCGAAGAAAGAGGAGTGGTTTAGGGAATGGGAGTCTTTGCTGACATCGAACGAGAAGCCGATAAACCCCGTCAGAGTCATTTGGGATCTCATGAACACTGTGGACAGGGAGAACACTATTGTGACACCCGAATCGGGAAAGCCTAGGGACCACATGTCCACCACCTACCAGGCAATAAGTCCCAGGAGTTACCTTGGATTCGGGCATAGCACAACGTTAGGTTTCACCCTCGGCTGTGCTATGGGGGCGAAACTCGCAGAACCTGATAAGCTTGTTGTGAATGTGATGGGTGACGGGGCTTTCGGCATGGTCGGGATGGATGTTGAAACAGCTGTCAGGGAGGAAATTCCCATATTAACGATTATCCTCAACAACTCCACTCTCTCCACCATTGGTATGTTCCCAACAGCTAACAGAGTATACAAAACAGGTGCTATGACGGGCAACTATGCTGATCTCGCGGAATCTCTGGGAGCCCATGGTGAAAGGATAGAGGATCCTGACGAGGTTGTGCCAGCGATTAAACGATGCATCCAAAAAGTGAATTCGGGTAAGCCTTGCCTTCTAGAGTTCATAACTAAGCTGGAGAGCAAAGTCTCTCGTTAACCCCAAACTAAATCTCTGTCAAGATAAATATAATCGATCGACCCTTTACATTACCCTATGGTAGACTTAGTCATCAGAAACGGCAAGATTGTTTTCCCTGATTTAACTTTGAAGGGTTCCATCGCCATCGAGAGCGGAAAGATTGTCTCGATAGGCAGGGATCCTAATGTACCAAAGAGTGAAGAGGTTATAGATGCTGAAGGCAGTTACGTTCTTCCCGGGGGTGTTGACACTCATAACCACACTCATATGGAGACAAGCTACGCCGCTTCTAAAGGGGTTTCATGGGGGGGAACCACCACTATATTGAACTTTACTCGGGCAAGCTTCCAGGAAGTTGATGATTACCTTGCATTAACGAAAAGTTATGTCGTTGACCATTCATTCCATGTAATACCTGATAACCTTACTCCTGACAGGCCAACGGCCCTCGACGACATTAAGAAATGGATAGACTGGGGGATACCTTCATTCAAGCTTTTCATGGTTTATGAGGACCCCGCTGACGTGAACACCATTTATAATACTTTCTTGAAATGCCGGGAGCATGGGGGCCTACCGATGCTTCATGCAGAGAACAGGTCCATGGTAGAGTACAATAGGGAGAAAACAGTTCGAGAAGGCAATACTGAACCTATCTACCATGCTTTAACCCGCCCACCTATCTCAGAGGCTGAGGCGGTGAACATGGCAATCTACCTAGCCAACTCCCTGGGTGTTCCCTACATGAATATGCATCTTACCATAAAAGAGGGGGTTGAGATGATCGGGGAAGCCAGAAAGAAGGGCCACCTTATTTACGGTGAGACTTGCCCTCAGTACTTGTGCAAAACCCAGGATGACCTCGCAGGCCCAATGGGGCTCTACCTTATCTGCACTCCACCCTTCAGGCCTCCAGAGCATGTGGAGGCTCTTTGGGACGGCCTCAGAAGCGGCGCCATGTCAGTTGTTGGAAGCGACCACGTTGGCCTTACGAAGGAGGTCAAGGAAGAAGCCTCAGATTTTGCGCAGGTTCCTAACGGTTGCCCGGGCCACGAATTCAGGCTGGCAGTACTTTGGTCCGAAGGAGTTATGAAGAACAGGATCTCTGTTAACCGTCTATCCGAGGTCTTCAGCACAAACGCCGCCAAGATTTACGGATTATATCCTAGGAAGGGCATCATACAGGTGGGGAGCGATGCAGATCTAACCATAATTAACCCCAAAAAGCAGATGGTTGCGACACAGGAAGAGCTAGAGAAACTGGGAATCGCTGAGAGTGACTGGAGCCCTTACGACGGGATGGAGTTCAATGGATGGCCCTCACATACAATACTTAGGGGGAAAATTCTGTGGGATGACGGAGAGTTCAAAGGGGAGGAGGGCTTCGGGGAGTTCCATAAAAGAAGATTATCCCCTGATCTTTTCAATAAACTTGTAGCATGAAGGCTAAAGTCTATCCTCTTGGCTTGCAGATGATCTCCAATATTCTAGTGTCAAAGAAGTTATGGGTGTTGCTTGGCCTGACAACGATAGCCGTGTCAGCGCCCCCTTGACCCCCCATCGCTATTGTTTCCTCTTCAGCTGCTATCAGCCCTGCGTCAACGGCCATGCAGGCTACCTCACAGCCTACCTTAACACCGGCACTGAGCAGTCGGAGGACATGGGCTATTACCTCATCCACTTGTATTGCCCCGAATTTCCTGTTCACAGACCTGCCTAAAGTTCCAAAAGCATGGGCTGCGGTTATCATTTTTCCACCGTTTTCAGTTATTATTGACCTGTTCTCCTCGTTGAAGCGATTCCTAGGATCGGATAATGTGTGTTCGGCAACCGATGTCACTATGACGAGATTGTAGTCTTTGAAGACCTCTGAGGCTTTAATCCCGGTCTCACCTGTGCTAGATGCAATTACTATGTTTTTTATTCCTAGTTCGTCAGCCCTTTTTTTAGCGAGTTGGAGTGTTTTATCAGTCTCCATCCGCCCCCTTTCGGTTTTTTCAAAATAAACAGTGGTTGTTTCAACCTCTTTACCTGACATAAGGATTAAGCATTTACTCTTTTTGAAAAGTATTGCTGAAAGCGAGCGCGTGCAATTACTTTTTTGTGAAAATTCGCGTACGCTTATGGTATGTTGTGTATCCTATGATTATGATAATAGTTATTATTGGGAAAGTAATCCATCTCCCCGCTTCGTAAACATTGTTTGATGGGATCAACCTTCCTCCAACATATGGTGATTCCCCTGGACAGCAGCCAATTAGTTTATACTCAGCATCTGGGTCGGGAGCATAATCAGTGTTGGCGTCTGCTGATGCCGTGAAGTAACAGTTGAAACAGTTCTGCTCTCCTATACAATCCCAGGCTACAGCTACTTCCACGAATCTTTCCATCGATTCTCCCTGAACTTCTGTACAGTCGCTTAGCAGCCAAGACGTGGGTTCATAGTATTCTAAAACAGCGACATCTATAGGAATTTGAGTATCGAATGAGACATGTGTTTTGAATCCTATCCGAAAATCTGCACCTCTGGTGGATGAATCTCCACCGGGAACAATGTCAATGAAGAACCTGCATACCGTGTATCCATTCTCATTCTGCGTATCATTCGATATTGCGGGTGTCACTTCTATTTCTTTAAACTCCATCAAGAAATATAGAAAATTCTCATCGTTCGCAGCGTAAACCGCTACTATCTCCTCATAAGGATTCAAACCGTCATCAGTAGGATCTACCACCAATGGGGGGATACCAGCCCAGTCATTAGGGCTCCCATCAACATTTATAGTTCGAAAAGGAAGCTCTCCAACATCCATAATTTGAATTGTTGCATGTGAAATATCTGGGATAAGAGCCAAAGACAAGCTTATGAATGTGAAAAGAAACACGTATTTTCTCTTCATGACAATCATCCAGAAATAAACTTTTGTTGATTTAACGCTTTTCATGGTGTGAGTGGATTAGAGTTTGAGAGAGTAGCCATCATAAGCGATGTTTAAACCAATTTCCTCGATAATTTTACTCTGTTTGGAGGTGGGTTCGTTTAAGGGGTTTGAATGGTTTATATGGGTGTACACGATTTTTCCGACGTCCGCGTCCTTCAATGTGACTATGCTTTCCTCAACTGGCACGTGGCCAAGGTCGTGGCTTGTTACGGAGATTTTACTTGTTCTTTCAAGTTCGTTATTCCACCAGAAGGTTGCGTCAAGAATGAAGGCGTCGGCCCCATCGATGCGTTCCAGGATTTTATCCGGGATTTCACCTAGGTCGGGTATGTAGACCAGTTTCCCAGAGTCTGAGGTTACATCGTAGCCATAGGTTGAGCTGGGGTATTTCAGCCCTGTTAGGGGGTCTGTTGCTGTGTGCTCCACCTCGAAGCCTGTTACTTCTATGCCTTGGTAGTTTATGCTTTGTTCCTCGTTTATTGGGTGGGGTATCACGTAGTTTTTCGCAAGTCTTCCCAGTTCTCCGAAGTAGCTTGGCCTGTTCTCGGTTCCGAAGAGGAATTCTATTAGGTCTCTGGGTGCGTGTACGGGTATTTCAAAGCTTTTCCCTGTGGAGAATTCCGCCAGGCCTGAGGTGTGGTCTCCGTGGCCATGGGTCAGGAAAACTGCTTCGANNGCTTCGACGCGGCTTTCCCTTGTCTCGGTGAGCGTTTGTGTTTCTGTTTGTGGGTTTAATCCGTTCCACAATAGCTGGAATTTTAGGTCCGGCCCGGTGTCGAAGAGCAGGTATTTTTCCCCGTCTTTGGTGACTGCTATTGAGGAGCGTGTTCGGCTGTGTTTTACGTTTTTTCTTGCTCTCTGGCAGTTTTTGCAGCGGCAGTCCCACTGGGGGACGCCTCCGTTGGCTGCAGTCCCTAAGAACTTTATGATCATTGTATTGAAATGAAGTTCAAGGTAAAAAGGGGTTGCGCAGTGGGGTTTTACCTAGTTAGTCTTCCGCCAACGTGGATTATCCTTGTTTCTGAACAGTTTCCCCGGAGGAACTTTACTATCCGGGGGTCGTCCTCGAAGTAGACCTTTATTTCCAGTTCCTTGATTTTCTCCGCTTTGGCTTCCGCGCTTTCCCTCCAGGAAAAGCCCTTTCTTCCCACTATGTTAACGGATTTTGCGCCGGGGCAGTGCTTTCTGCACCATTTCAAGGTTACTTCGTCGTCGATTGGTGAATGTCTGGCTGTTATAATGTGGTACTCGTCGCCTTCCGCGATTAGTTCTTCAGGGTTCCAGTTTGGTCTCAAATGTAGGGTGCCGAAGTAGGCTTGCTTGAATCGATCTTCTGTCTCTTTGCTTGGAAAGTCTGTGTGCCTTATTAATCTGAATAGAGTGGGGTCTAGGTCCGATATTACGCCGTCTAGGTCGAATCCTATTTGCATTATTATCTTAGGTCATTTACTCTGCCTGTTTAAAATGATTGGTGCCCACGGTTTTTTTACGGAATGGGGATTAGATACGTTTAAGGAGACGTATAAAAGTATAGTCTCTTCCCCACCCCGCATTAGGTTTTACATTTACTAAAATAAAAAGTTAGTTATTTTAGACAAGTCACGAGTGCGAGATTGCTTGAACCCGGAAATATTCTATATTAAGGAGTTTCCCAGTACTCTTTCGGGTTAGCTATTTTCCCGTAGCCGATGAGATCGTCGGTCCACGCCCAAAACCTGTTAAGCTGGGGTACGTTTCTGATGAACCATTTAACCATATTGTGAGAGATTCCTTTCTTCTTTGTAAAGTTGCATACTCTGAAGCAGATGGCGCAGCCCGTTCCAACCTCCCTCCAGTAGTCGAGACAGGTGTCGGCGTTGCAGTACCATTTGAGCACCCCCGGGTTGTTGGCCTCTGAGTAACCCTCGTAGGTTCGGGGCCCCTTTGGTATGGATTGACTTGGGCAGTGTTTCGAGCATTTCTCGCATACATTGCAGAATTCAACTATTCCCTTAGGGGCGGACGGGCTTGGTTCCAGAGGTAGGTCCGTGAAGACCTTGCATATTCTGACCATTGGACCTTGCTCCCATGTTATGAGCCTTCCATGGCGCCCAAGGTGACCCAGCCCTGCCTGGATTGCTATGGGGACGCTTATGGCCGTGTCGTTGCCGCAGGGGATTGCGTTGTAGCCGAGACCCCGGATGAATTCGGCTACTGACCCAGCTACTATGGGCATTCGGCTGTACCCCATGTTGCTTACGGGGGTTATTGCGAGGGGCGAGAACATCATCTCCTCGACCTCCATGGGCACTGTTATCGCGACCACCCACTGGTGGCTGTTGGGGATCACAGCTTTTTCATCGTTTACGTATCCTTGCTCGACGTCCTCGAAAACGATTTTCCTTCCATCCTGTGTGTGACTGTAAACCCATCTTTTATCCAATTTGCAGAATCCTATTCCTGATGCCCCGTAGTATTTTCCGGCTTTTTTCACTATCTGGGAGGTCCTTAGGGGGTGTTTCTTCCAGCCTTGGTATATTTTCAGGTTTCTGGGTTACCCCGAGGGGTTCCCATGAGTAGAAGCCGGAGTTCATTGTGCCCCTTCCTGAGTGGGAGGCCTGGGCGGCTGTTAAAGCTGCATCCTTGAAGGCGTAGTCTACTAGAGTGAATCCAGGTTGTCCCTGCATTATCCGTTCTACTTTTCTGGCTTCGGTGCTATAGTAGCTTAAATTCATTCTTGCGGCTCTGGCGAAGGCTGTGTTTCTCGGGTCAAACTGTTTATACTCCTCCTTTACCGAGTAGTATTCTTCGAAACTATGGTCTTCAGTCA
>JABAHP010003428.1_pt4 | contig 11149 bp, 8 predicted proteins | sample 7062081 | NCBI WGS metagenome assembly JABAHP01 (sample SAMN14534357, study PRJNA622989) | marine sediment metagenome | biome: marine biome [ENVO:00000428]; feature: marine pelagic biome [ENVO:01000023]; material: deep marine sediment [ENVO:00002113] | place: India: Gulf of Kutch | collected... | reverse complement strand
CCGCCCCCGCCCAATCCCAAACCCCCGGTTGGGTAAATGTTGTAGTGAGAGAACGCATTCCCCGAAAGGTGAAAAAGAAAGATGCATAACGAAACCGAAATGTATGACCCGGTGTCTGCATGGCCTTACCCGGTTATATATGGAGAAGAAACCGAAATCGAGGCGGATGTCCTGATCCTGGGCGGCGGTGTGGCAGGTTGCCATGCAGCGATCAACGCCGCGAAACGGGGTGCCAGGGTGGTGCTCGTTGATAAGGGCCCCGTTCAAAGAAGCGGTGCTGGTGGTGCGGGTGTCGATCACTGGCACCTGGCCTGTACAAATCCTGCCAGTAAGCTAAATCCGGAAGAGATGATGGCGACTCTGGATCAGGGATTTAGCGGCGGTGTCATGGGTTTCAGTGAATATGGCAATGGCATCTCCTGCTATATCCAGTGCAAAGAAAGTTACGACGCGCTGCTGGATGTTGAGGCCATGGGGGTTCCGATCCGGGATGAAAAGGACGAGTTTGTGGGCGCCGAATTTCGCGATGATGATTCAAAACTGCTGTATGCCTATGATTATGAGAACAGAAATTGTATCCGGGTCATGGGCGCCCATATCAAACCCGCGTTATGTAAGGCCGTTAAACGCAACAAAGTCAGAGTCCTGAACCGTGTCATNNCAGCCGGGAGAACGCGTGGTAGGTGCTACCGGCGTCAATGTACGCACGGGCGAGTTCCATATCTTCAAAGCTAAAGCCGTGATCCTGGCGATGGCGAACCCAAACGGGCTGTGGATATTCTCCACGGAATTGAATGGTGCCGCTTCCAGCTTCTGGCCTCCGAACAACACTGGCGATGGCACGGCGATGGCCTGGGAAGCTGGGGCCGAGTTGATGATGCTGGACAATATCGAACAAGGGCTAACAGCCGGTGGCTTCAGCTATCCATCCTATGGGACCGGCAACGCCCATAACACCTGGTTTGCCTGCACCATTGTGGATGCCAATGGAAAGGAAATCCCCTGGGTGGACCGGGATGGAAAAGTAATCAAGACGGTATCCGAACGATACCGTCCCGCGACTGGACAAAAACTCACCCTGGGAGTGCCCTTTGCCCCTTCCGCTTTTCAGACCCCGCAGTTGATCCCCGACTTACCCGAACGCATCCAGAAAGGTGAATTCACACTCCCGCTTTATGCCGATTTGCCCGCCATGCCGGAACATGAACGCCGAGCGATCTTCGGATTGCATGTGGGCAATGAAGGCAAGACCCAGGTGCCGATCTACCATAATTACATCAACGCTGGTTTTGATCCTGATCAAGATATGCTGCAAGCCAACGTGATGCCACCGGATCAGTATCGGCACAGTCCGTGGTGGATGGGGATGACACCCCGACACTGGCGGACCCTGGGTGGGGCTGGTCTGGTCTTTGACTGGAACCTGCAATCTACGCTGCCGGGTTTATTTGGGGCTGGCATGCAATTGGCCTTCAGTGGCGACCACGCCACAGCCGCTACCACCGGACGGTACGCGGGCCGCAATGCCGTCGCGTATGCTCACACGGCGGCGGAACCGCTGATCGACAGGAGGCAAGTCGACCGCCTCAAAGCGCGGGTCTATGCCCCGGTAAACCGGACAAGTGGCACAGGCTGGAAAGAACTGCGGGCTGGGATCTGCCGGATCATGCAGGATTATTGTGGCGAGTACCGAACCGAGGCGGTGTTGAGAATGGGCCTGGTCTGGCTCGATAGCATCCGAGAGAGCGAAGCCGCTGACGCCTACGCTCGAAATCCGCATGAGTTAATGCGCACCCTGGAATGCCAAACCTTGATTACCGTTAGCCAGCTCGTCATGCATGCCTGTATTGCCGCCGAGAAAACTGCTCAAGCTGAAAATGGGCTGAAGAAAAAGATCATGAATTTGATGATGCGGCTGAAAGGCGTCGATATGCCGCCAGGAATGCTGGCGAAGATTCAGCGCGGTCATTACATCACGGTCAGGAAAGAAAACGGACAGGTCAAAACCGGTCAACTGCCATTTAAGTACTGGCTGGAACCACCCTATGCTTCCTCGTATGAAGAAAACTATCAGGAGCATTGTGCGCTGGCACCAAGGGAGTAACGCTCTATGCCCAAAACAGCTTATATCACCCGCAATCCTGTGACCCCGAATCAAGCCCTCTGGATTGATCCGGATCTGTGCATCGGTTGCAATATTTGTGTGAATGTGTGCCGGACAGATGTGTTCGTGCCCCATGCCGAGAAACGCAAGCCCCCCATTGTGCTGCATCCCGATGAGTGCTGGTTTTGTGGTAATTGTGTCAGTGATTGCCCGACGGAGCCGACCAAAGCCATCCGTATTGAGCACCCGTTGAACCAGCGAATTGGCTGGGTGCGCAAGGAAACCGGTGCGCATTTCCGGGTCGGCATGAAGAATCCGCCCCCGCCCAATCCCAAACCCCCGGTTGGCGAATAGCTGACACCGCGTGAACGCATCAATACTTTGTCCGAAAAGAGGTAGTCAATGTTAGGAATAATACAAAGAACTTCGAGATTGAGAAGCCTGTTGGTATCTGGTTCTATCATGCTCATCGCATTGATGACCGTGACCTCATGTACGCTTCCTTTTGGTGCCAACGGTACCGCCGAACTTCCTGACCCACTTGAACTGGACCTGGATGATGATGGCCAGATCAGCCGCAATGAAGCTGCTGGTGATCTGGCTACGCATTTTGATCACATCGACACCAACGGTGATGGTTTCATCAGCATGGAAGAACTATTGGCGCTGCAAAGCCAGATGAGCGGCGATACTGGTGGTCTGCCACCTGAGGACGGTGAAGCGGGATTTTCCGATCCGCTGGCCCTGGATCTGGATGGTGATGGCCAGATCAGCCGCAATGAAGCTGCTGGTGATCTGGCTACGAATTTCGATTTTGCTGACACCAACGGTGATGGCTTCATTGACATGCAGGAATTGCAAGCGCTGCAAAGCCAAATGGGCGCCGCCCCCCAAAGTGACGCTACTGCTAGTAACGGACAACCTGCCAGTAGTGGTGGGGATGGTGTTCAGATTGAAGCGGGGCTTCCTGACCTGGCACAAATGGATCAAGATGGTGATGGCCAGATCAGCCGCAATGAAGCTGCTGGCCGCCTGGCTCAGAATTTTGACCTCATCGACACAGATGGTGATGGTTTTCTCAATACGAACGAACTGTTCTGGATCAGCTACTAAAACTCGGGGACGGCCAATTCTATGGAGGCTACTTACCCCGGTGAGAAAGTTGGCGATGGTGATGAATGTGGTTATGTTGTGTTTTCACCATTGCGTTCAACCACAACCTATTTGATCAACTACGATGGCAACGTCGTTCACACCTGGCCGAATGAATATAACCCTGGATATTCGGTTCAAGAACTTGAGGAACAAGCTCGAAGTGGCCGGCCAGGCAGCACACCTGATCGAAACGGTATTCGGCGTTGGGTATAGGTCTTCCATAGGAAACAACACTTGAAGCCATTGGGGGCAACCGCCTCCTATCTTTTATCTTGATCATCCTCGTCTCTGTGGATACAGGAAAATGTGATTCCCAATATGCGCGTTACCTTCGATTGGCCTCACCCAGGATTATCGCTGTGCCAGCTGTGCCTGCAACTTGGCTGGCTCTGTGACAGGCGCCTGGCAGGTAAAAGCTTGGCACACGTAGGCTGCGGCGCGCCCCTCCACTAGGCCGCGATCCTGCAGGAGCGGAACCGAAGGCGGTTGTGCCTCTGGTGTCCCCAGAGCGACGACCTGGAAGGGCCGGTAACCATCGCGGACCACGCTCAGCAAGGCCTGCGTGTCGGCAGAGTCGGGATCACCGACGATGGCAATCTCTCGCGGCTTCGAAAGGGCATACGCCAGCGCCTGGAGCCACTGGCCAAAGCCCAGCGGGTACTGGCTCATCATGGGCTGCATCTGGGCCAGTGCCTGGTGAGAGATGTCGACATAACGGAGGTCATTCGTGAACCCGGCCAGTTTCAGCAGGGTGGTGACGGCCATCGCATTGCCTGAGGGCGTGGCGTTGTCCTGCAGGTCGCGGGGGCGGGTGATGAGGGCTTCGTGGTCGTCGCTGGTATCGTACAGGATACCCTCTGAATCTGCATAGTGCTCTAGCATCGTCTCCGCCAGCTCCTGCGCCGCCACGAACCAGCGCGGTTCAAAGGTAGTTTGGTACAATTCCAAGAGGCCCTCGACAAGGTAGCTGTAGTCCTCCAAGTAGCCGTTGAGCTTGGCATCGCCCTGTTTCCACGTCCGCAGCAGACGGCCATTGTCCTGCCTTAGCTCGGTTAGGACAAAGCCGGCGTTGCGCTCAGCAGCCTCACGGTAGTCGTCCCGGTTCAGAGCCCGGGCTGCCTCGGCAAAGGCAGCCAGCATCAGGCCGTTCCAGGAGGTGAGCACCTTGTCGTCGCGGCCGGGATGCACCCGCTGCTCGCGGGCTTCGAACAGCTTGCGGCGGGCCTCGGCCAGGGCCGGGCGCTGGTCCATGTCGCCCACGAACTCGAGGATGTTCTTGCCCTCAAAGTTGCCATGGCGGGTGACGCCGTAGGCAGCCATGAATGCGTCCGTTTGCGCGTCATCGCCCAAAACCTCGCGGATCTCGTCCGGCGTCCAGACAAAGAACTTGCCCTCCTCGCCCTCGCTGTCGGCGTCCTGCGTGGAGTAGAATCCCCCTTCAGGATCGAGCATTTCCCGCATGACGTAGTCCAGGATTTCCTCGGTGATGGTGCGGAAGAACTCGTTTCCCGTGACCTGCCAGGCATGTAGGTAGACGCGTGCCAATTGCGAGTTGTCATAAAGCATCTTTTCAAAGTGAGGCACGAGCCAGTGGTCGTCAACCGAATACCGGTGAAAGCCGCCGCCGAGCTGGTCGTACATGCCGCCGCGGGCCATGGCTTCCAGGGTCTGGGTCACCATGTCCAGGGCATTGGCATTGCCGGTGAGATGGTGGTAGCGCAGCAGGAACTCGATCACCATGGGCTGGGGGAACTTGGGTGCCTGGCCCCAGCCGCCATTGGCCTGGTCAAAACCCTGCTGGAGCGCGCGGAAGGCTGAATGCATGGTCTCCTTGCTCAGCTCCTGGTGCCCGGATGCGGTTCCGCCCACCTGGCCCTGTCGCTGTATCGCGGCGACGAGCTCTTGCCCTACCGCCAGCAGCTCCTCGCGGCGGCCCTGCCAGGCGTCGATAATGGCATCCAGAACTTGGGTGAACGAGGCCATGCCGTAGCGCGGCTGGGGAGGGAAGTAGGTGCCGCCATAGAAGGGGTGCCCCTCGGGTGTGAGAAAGACCGACATGGGCCAGCCGCCGCCCCCGGTCATGGCCTGCACGGCCGACATGTAGATCTGGTCCAGGTCGGGCCGCTCCTCGCGGTCGACCTTGACGTTGACAAAGTGCTTGTTCAGGATGGCTGCGGTCCTATCGTCCTCGAACGACTCGTGGGCCATGACGTGGCACCAGTGGCAGGCGGAATAGCCGATACTGAGAAAGATCGGCTTGTCCTCATCGCGCGATTTTTGCAGCGCTTCTTCGCCCCACGGGTACCAATCTACGGGGTTGTCCGCGTGTTGGAGCAAGTATGGGCTGGTTTCATCGATCAGGCGGTTAGGCATCTGCTCTCCCCTGGTTCCTGGTGACCGTTTTATTGAAAAATGTCATGGATATGATAGCAGCGTTCGGGGATTGGGTCTGTAAGCAATGCACAGTTGATGGCCTGGATGGAACCCTCGTTCCTGCACTTCTCCTACTTGCCGAAGTCAACATAACTGCCGGACAGCACACGCAAAACCGTGGGATAGTGGGATAGTTGGGATAGTAGGATCCGAAAGCTCACGGGTTGATGTGTCACCGGCGGCATCCTGTGAGGGCCACGCAGAGCATCAGCCGGGCACGTGCTAGGGGGCCTGATCCTCGAGTCGTTCGGTCGGCGCGCCACGATCCGATCTGAGGATGCCGCGCACAAACAGAGCAAAGGGAATGACACAGACCAGGCTGGCTACGAGCATGATCACAATGCCGCCCAGATCCAGGGGCGAGCCGGTATACAGCGCGGTGTAGACCAGCGAGAAGATGGCCCCCAGGAACAGCATGCAGCCCATGAGCAGCAAGGCTGCCCCGGCCACGTATCCGAGGGCATTGCGGCGCCATAGCAGCAGTCCGCCAAGGATCCAGGCCGGGGCAAGCACCACAAAGTCGACGATCCAGACCGGCATCTCGGGAGGGTGGGCCGCCATGGGGCTGGTGAGGGCAGTCACTACGTAGGCCAGATTCATCAGGCTGAATAACACCGAGAGCACGACGAGGATGGCCCCGGCGGCCCTTTCTGGCACTGCGCCCGCGAGCCTCTGCCGTACGGCTTCGGCGTCAATGCAGGCCACGAGCCCGATGAGCGTGTAGGCGCTGAGCGCGGCGATGGCGACGTATGCCAGGAACAAGACCCCAAGCGGCACGCCGATAGCATTGGCCAAGTAGATGTACAGCATGTAGAGAAGGGGAGCAGGCCAGCAGAGCAGGCCCAGCAGCTTGCTGCGGTGCGCCAGCCAGATCGAGGCGAGCAGGACCGGCACGGCGAAGATCAGGGTGAACAGGTCGGTGGGCACCTTCAGCAGGAGCATCTCCTCTGTTTGATATAGGGAGATCCCACCGATGATGCCGGCCACCGATACCGCCGCAGCGAGAAGCGCGATCACCAAAGAACTCCAGGTGATCAGCGTGAGATCATGTGTAATTGGTAGATAGGCGGATCGGGTTCCAGTGGCTTCATCGGAGCCTCGATCTGAGGCGGATTGGGCAGACATTTCTCCTCCTGATAGCGCCGTTCAGCTTTCGCCAGAACCAGTTGCTTCTCCGAGTGCTGTTGGTGCGAACCCTTTCGGTGAGGGAGCTGCAGTTCTATCCCAACTTGCCTATCTCGATCAGGTTGCCCTCCGTGTCCAGCCACTGGAATAACCTGTAGGGCGCCATCAGGTTAATCTCCACAATCTCGGTCACCCCTGTGGCGCCGAGGGCGTGGACGCGATCGTGTCCCTTCTCAACGTCATCGGTTCCAAAGGCCGCAACGGTGTTGTTTCCTCAGCGAGTGTCCCTGACGTGCTTTGTCATCGGCACACCTTGTTCGATGTCATAGTTCGGGTTGCAAAGCCTCAGGCCTTCCGTGATCGAGGCCCACCGGTCGGCGTATCGATCTTTTGCTCGAGTGCCCAAGAAGGCCTCGTAGAACTTGACAGCCGATCCATGTCCCTGACCCTGAGGTAGGTATCCGCATACCTCGGTTTGCCCATGCTTCTACCTCCTTCGCCAAAAGGTCCTGTGCCTAGAACCCGAAATCGGGCCACTGGAATACGGTCACCAGAACCAGGATTGCCAGGTTGATCAGAAGGGCAATCGCCCCCTGGTTGGCCAGCTTTTGCCCTGTGCCGTCCCAGAAGAGAAGCCAGATGATGGCTGAGAAGGCCGCTGCCCCGACCGCCACCGGACGCCACCACGCCTGGCCCAGGAGAATAGCCGCGCCGCCAACCACGAATCCGATGGTTGCCAGCAAACAAGCAATGGCTGCCAGCCATCTTGTGGCTTCTTTGCCCAAGAGCCTGGAGAAGGCCCACGAGCCGTCGGGCCATACCATATCGGGTTGGAGTTCAAACAATCTCCGGCTCTGTCCAAAGTAAAGCAGATGAACCAGACCGTGTAGGACCACAAACACGCCAACGATGAGCCTAAGCAGCATGGGGTCACTCCTTTCTCCTATGCATACCGAACTGCACGCATTGTAGCACAGCCCTCGCAAATCGCCAAAGCTGCGGGGATGGGGCTTGTGCTGTTGACTCGATCAGGCCTGCCGGGCGGGCAGGGTGGCTACCCACGGTCCGCCCGGCAGGCGATTGAGGTTTGGCTACTCCTCCCCCGCAGATGCGGCTTCTTTGGCCTGCCTGCGACCGGTGGGTGTCAGCCGGTCGAGCAGGCTGTAGATCACGGGGACGATGAGCAGCGTGAGCAGCGTCGAGCTGAACAGGCCGCCGATCACGACGGTGGCCAGCTCAGCGGCGATGAGGGCGCCCTCTGTGAAGCCGAGAGCCAGCGGCGTCAGCGCCAGGATGGTTGCCGTGGCGGTCATCAGGATGGGCCGCAGCCGGGTGCGGCCGCCCTCCACCAGGCCACCGTGCAGGTTCATGCCCCGCAGTTTGCGGTTGTTCTGTACCCGGTCGATGAGCACGATAGCGTTGGTGACGACGATGCCGACAAGCATCATCAGCCCCACTAGGACCGGGAGCCCGACTACCCGATCGGTGATCCAGAGCAGCAAGGCAGCGCCGATCATGGCCAGCGGCAGGCTGAACAGGATGGTGAAGGGGTGCACGAAGGAGCGGAAGGTGATGACCAGCACCACATAGACCACGATGATGGAGATCAGCAGGGCCTGGACCGCCTGGCCAAAGCTCCTGGTCTGCATCTCCGACTCGAAGCCTTCGCTTACGGTGACTCCAGCTGGCGCGACGGCCTCGACCTCGGCCTGGGCGTCTGCAGCCAAGCCCATCGAGTCCGCAGTTTCGACGTCACCAGTGTATCGCAATGCAGATTCGCCATCCACCCGCAGGATGACGGTCTCATCGGCGGCGTTGCTGGCGACGTTGGCCAGGCCGTCCATCTGCTCCAGGGTGGCGATGGCGTCCGCGTCAAAGGCCTCCAGTTGTTCGGGGTCGCCGGACACAACCAGAGAGAAGCTGCCAAAGGCGCCGGACAACATTGCCCCGCCAGACACGGTTACATTCTCAGCGCCAAAGACCTTCTCGGCCTTCTCCCGGGCGATTGCTGTTAGCTCGTCGATCCGGTCACCGTCCTCGACGCCTACGTCGATGCCGGCGAGGGTTTGGTCTATTCCTCCTCCGCCAAACATGCGGGTTGCCATCGCCTGCATCCCGCCGGCAGCTCCGATCTCGCATTGCCTGGTGCCCAAGTCCTCCACATCGGCTACTTCTGCTTCGAACTCGGCAACCAGGTCAACCGTCTCGGACATGGTGGTACCATTGGGCAGGTCCACGTTTACCGTGATCCGCGGTTCGCCCATGTCGGGCAGCATGGCTTGCGGTTGCTGGGAGAGAAGGAACATGCTGCCGACAAAGAGCACGGCGGCGATGGCGAGGACGATGGCCCGGTGCTTCAGTGCCCACTCGAGCGCCGGGGTGTACCAGCGCTGCATTGTGGTCTCTTTTTCCTCCGGCAGGTGCTCCTTGCGAATGAACATGAAAGCCAGCACCGGCACGATGGTAACGGCGACGAGGAAGCTTGCGCCCAGCGCGTAGGCGACGGTGATGCCAAAGGGCAGGAAGAACTCGCCGACGATGCCGCCCACCAGGCCGATGGGCATAAAGACGATTACGGTGGTGACCGTCGAAGCCAGGATGGCGATCGACACGTCCTTGGTGCCCTGCAAGACCGACTGCTTGCGGTCGTCGCCGCGCTGGATGTGACGGTAGATGTTCTCCAGGACGACGATCGAGTCGTCCACGACGCGGCCGATGGCGACGGTCATGCCGGACAGGGTCATGATGTTGAGCGTGTAGTCAACCGGGAACATCCGGTGGATCAGGGTGACGATGGCGCCCAGCACCGGGATGTCCCTTGTGGCATTTGCCAAAGGTTCCAGAACCACGTTGGCTGCGGGGGGTAACCAGTAGAGCAGCGCAAAGGCCATGAATACCGAAAGGGGAATGCTCGCTGCGGTAACCAGGGTGCTGCGCCATGCCAACCGGTAGCGTCCCCTGACGGTCCCACTCAGGAAAAGCAGGATCACGATGACGGCAAAGATCGCGCCGAGGGCACCCTCGCGGGTCACACCCGAGATCGATTCCTCGATGAACGATGCCTGCTCAAAGGTGACATCGAAGCGCAGCCCGGGATAGGCTTCCTCCAGTTTCTCCATCTCGTCATAGATGGCATGGGTGACAGAAACCGTGTTGGCCTCGCCATCCTTGTAGATAGTTAGTCTCAAGCTGGGGTTGCCGTCCACACAGGTGATCGTCTCGGTCGGGATAAATGCCTCTGCCGTTCCGGCGGCGATGCCTTCGAGTTCGGCACGCAGATTATCGTCCAACGAGGCGTAGAACTCTTCGGGCAGGGAGGCCAGTACCTCTGGCGACAGAAGGCGCAGTGTTGCAGGAGCCAGTGCCTCCAGAAAGCCTTCTTCGTTCTCGATCAGCCAGGCGACGACCTCCGGGGTGAGGTCAGCCATGAGCTGAGGCGTCTGGGGCAGGTTGCTTTCCACGAGCATGTTGAGCAGGCCGGCGGCGCTGTCGCTGAATCCACTGGTCATCAGGTCGGCGGCGGTCTCGAATGTGGGCATGGGGCCGGTTGCGCCTTCCTCGGGCGTCTCGCGCCAGGTGCCGCTCAACTCCGGTGCGTCGGCAGCAAGATCTGCTGCGCTGGCTTCGGCCTCGGCAGCAAGGGCGCCCAGGCCGCCTGCTGGCGCGGCAAGCTCGTCGAGCTCAGCGCGCAGCCCGGGGTCGAAAGTCTCGATATAGTCTGCCGGTAGCCAGCCCAGAACCTCAGGTGAGAACCGGCGCAGGTTCTCGGGCGTGAGTAACTGCAGAAGCTGGGGGGCCATCTGCGAGATGCCCTGGATGACTTCGGGGGTCACATCCTCGGGCATCACCAGCGTCATCCCCTGCGACTGCCCGGCGGTCTGCCAGATGGCGGGCAGCATTGCGGGATCCGGGGTGGGCTCGGCTGATGGCTGCGGTACCTCTTCCCCTGCCAGCCGGGCCGCCAGTTGGGCCTGCAAGTCGGGATCCAGGGACTCGAGATAGTCCTCGGGCAGGACCTCCAGGGCCTCAAGGGGCATGGCAAGGAGCATCTCGGGCGTGAGTTCTTCGAGCCCGTCGCGAGCCATGAGAACCAGGCTACGCATGATGATGCCTGTAAGGTCTGCCGTGGTCTCTAGCTTGGTGCCACGGGCGGCGGCTCCCTCTGTCCAGGATTCGGGTAGAGGAACCGGCTCCGGCTCGCCGGTTTCGACGATCTCTTCGGGCTGCGTTTCAGCGTCGGCTGCGGCGGCGCGCTCGGCCAGTTGGGCCTGCAGGTCGGGGTCAAGGGAGGTGACGTAACCCACAGGCAGGGCGGCCAGCGCGTCCAGGGGC
>JABAHP010010368.1_pt2 | contig 11153 bp, 11 predicted proteins | sample 7062081 | NCBI WGS metagenome assembly JABAHP01 (sample SAMN14534357, study PRJNA622989) | marine sediment metagenome | biome: marine biome [ENVO:00000428]; feature: marine pelagic biome [ENVO:01000023]; material: deep marine sediment [ENVO:00002113] | place: India: Gulf of Kutch | collected... | reverse complement strand
GATTTGCTTCGCTTTACATATTGAGTTATTTCAGTAACATTTAATTCATTATAAAGTTCCAGAACCATCCAAATATCATGACGTAATGGATGTTCATTAATTAATTCTAACCAAGTTTTTTCTTTTTTACCTTCAACTTTACTTTCTAACAATATCTCACCTTAATGATTTAACATTCACATGTAATTTAGCTTAATTCTTATTATTGAGATGTAATCACTTTTTTCGTCGTTTTTAATTCATTCTTTCCAATGTAAAACATAAAAATTTTTTATATCTAATGAAATTAATTTTCCTCAAATATATATTAGTGACCATAACATTTAAATATGACCCTTCCCATAATGAATATCAGATCGGTCGTCCCATTTTGATATAATAATTGGACGACTTATCACAAAATTTTATAAAAAAAAAGGTGAAACTAATTACAAAGCGCAATTCAAAATTAGCTGTGGTAGGAGTTTCTTTTATTACTATTATGCTCCTCGGCCTTTTCACTTCTCAGGTGCTTGCGTGCGCAAGTTTTCAATATTGGCCTAGTTGGGATATTTGGAGAGAAACAAGTCCCGAAGCACAGGAGATGGATTCAAGTAAGATAGAGGAAATGTATGATTTTATCGAAGCAAACGAGATAAATATTCAAAGTGTATTAATTATTCGCAATGGGTACATAATTAATGAGGAATATCTTAATAACTCCATACGCATGGAACAAAAGAGTTATTATTGGCCTGAAGCCGATCCTGTTTGGGAACTTCGTGATGGAAGACTACACCATACTTATAGTGTAACAAAATCTGTCGTCTCTCTGCTTACTGGGATTGCTATTGAAATGGGACTTTTCGACTTAGACACAAAATTCTTCGATGTTTTCCCAGAAAGGTGGGACTCTGATTATTATGGTGACATAAGAAAAAAAGATATAACTGTGGAAAATCTACTCTTACAAAACGCTGGTATTCTATGGAATTTCGTTGATCCGGTATTAATGGGGGAATGGGCGGCCACTGGTTATAGTATTGACTTTTATCTTCGGCGGCCAATGGTTTATTCACCTGGAGAAGAAGATCTTTGGGCATGGACATATTCGAGTGCAAATGCAGAAATGTTGTCCGTGATTATCGCAAATAGATCCGGGATGACAATGGCCGATTTTGCTCGAAAATATTTATTCAAACCGCTTAAAATTCGAGATAACGAATGGGATTGGTTGTATGGTCCTTCGGCATGGGGAACAGGAGATCTTGCGATTAAAAATTTCGGCGGATTCGGGCTTTTCATGACACATAAAGCGATGGCACGCATTGGATTGATGTGTTTAAATGGGGGAAAGTGGCGTGGAAGACAAGTTGTTTCAGAAGAATGGGTTGAAACATCAACGAGTGCTCTAATAGAAAGAACATTTTTTGGGATGTTCTTATTTCATTATGGATATTTATGGTGGGTTACTCCTGATAAATATTATCAAGCTTTCGGGGCAAATACACAACGGATAATTGTAATTCCAGAATATGATATTGTGGTGGTCTTCACTGCTAATGACCCAGGTGATTTGGTTTGGTCTGGTCCCGTCAATAGTGGACTCATTGACGATTTCATAATACCGGCTGTTTTGTAGTGGAGAATATGGGTGTTATTAATAGCTAAAAAATATAAGATTCAAGTTAAGAAGAAATAACTTAAAAATTCATGAAGTAGGCTAAAATTACGAGTAAAAGAGAAATTGCAAACGAGGGTTGAAATCTTTAAATCATTATATAGAAAAAAGAGGAAAAAGTTTAGATAAATGGCTTCTCGAATGACCACACCTAAACCAATATTCCTCCATTCTATATATCTTTTTTTTTTTATTTAAACTTAGTTAACAATATAATACTATTGACTCTTTTTTTTGACAAATTCTTCTTTAAGGAAAGTCTCTAGTTTGCTATTAGATGCAATAAATGGGAATTTTATGTTTATTGATAGTTCATGATCAATTTCAGTTCCATCAACAGAGAAAATTTTACCCCCAGCTTCTTTTAAAATTAGCATCCCCGCTGCTACATCAACAAGCCTATTGCTAGGTCTCAAATTAATAAAAGCTTCCATACTCCCTTTAGCTATTTGGCATAAAGTTAAAGCAGAACTTCCTAATATTCTTATTCTATAGAATCTTCTTATTATTGGACTTAATTCCTGAAGAGATTTCATTATTTTTTTCATTGGAAGGTTAAGTTCAAAAAAGCATTTCTCTGTAATCTCTAAATCAGAAACAGAAATTGGAAGATCATTGAAATATGCACCCCTTCCTTTTTCGGCCCAATATAGATCTTTTGTATTCAAATTAAGTACTACTGCTTTATCAATATCCCTAATAGAATCTCCTATAGCTAAGGCAATAGAAACAGAACAATATGGTACACCTCTAACAGCATTATTAGAACCATCTAAAGGATCCACGATCAGGATAGTCTGACTTTTTTTAGCTATATCTTTATCTCCTAAATATTTTTCTCCCAATTCTTCACTAATTAATAATAAATTAGCATCAGCTTTTTTTAAAGAATCAATAATTATCTTTTCAGCTATTAAATCAATTTCCATAGATAAATCCCCACCAGCACCTCTTTTATTTTTCTTAGCAGCTTCTTTTGTGCCTAAAAGAGGATTCACAACATCAAACACACTAAAGGCAATCTGTTTTAAAAAATCAATATCTAGTACCATAAAAATCAGAGAAAGGTTTAATTATAAGAAAAAATCTAAAAAAACAATTAACTTTTATGGAGAAAATAATTTTTGGGATATTATTTTAGAATTACATGCTTTTCAATAATCCACTTATCTACAATGAATTTTTGAGATTTTTTCTTTTCCTTCACATCATAATCACTATGTATAGTACTTTTAGGAATCCAAAATTCATCTCCAGAATCCAATGTTATTAATAAAGCCTTGGGACTTTCTACTTTAATCTTAGCTTCGATTTCAATAGGATCCCTTGAAGCACTAAATTCTGTAGTTTCAACTATATGCAATCCATCCCTAGCGGTTATATGTTCTGAGAAAACACCGTATTCACCTTCTTCATCAACTTCTTCCTTTTCAATTGTTTTTGCTTCAAAGGTTCCGCTTGTAGCATGTTCAATTTTTTCATTTAAGATATGACCTAGCATTAAGGTTAGAAAATTTATGTTTGGAAATCTAAGTTTCTTCTTATATTCTCCTATTTTTACTTGTAAAACTTGACGAGATTCATCTTCCCATCCTACATAAATCTCTGTTTTACGTTCTTTAAAAACATGATAACCTCTCCAATTTGCACTTCTTCTATTAAGAACTTCTAAAATGCAGATAATTTCTTCAATTGATAATCTTACTGTCTTTCCCTCACCTTCAGATGGTCTCTCCCAAGATCCATTTTCTTTTCTATTAATACAACTTAAGAAAATATACGGCACTTGTTTTGATGGACTTGTCACTCTGACACTTGTCTTTTGCCCATAAAAAGTTTTTGTATGAAAATCTGCCAATATGATACACTTATGAGTTATTTTAATTAGCAATCTTTCAATTGACTAAGAAGATTAAAGTAATTTATTGATTTAAATCTGATTAATAAAACTTCTATTTTTTCAAAAAATAATAAATAGGTAAAAGTTTTATTAAGTTTGATTTTATATAACCCTAAATCAATTATTTTTCTAGTGTATGAATATGGAAAAGAAAAATGATAAATCCAATGAGAAAATTGAAAAGAGAGTTATTGTAAGCAGTTCTGGTGATGTACAAGAATTCGATGAACATATTAGTGCGATGGGATCTGCTAAAATTTCTGGTGGAAAAACACCTAAATCTTTACGAGTATCTGGTTCAGGAAAAATTAATGGGGATTTAGAATGCAATGGCATTACTTCATCGGGATCTTTAACAGGTTCGGGCAATTTTACTTCTCATGCTGATATAAGTAGTTCAGGTTCATTCAACATTGCGGGGTTTCTTTATGGGGATGAAAATGCAGATTTTTCAGGTTCAGCTCAAATAGGAAACCTTGTCAATATTCAAGGTACTTTATTAGTTTCAGGTTCTTTTGAAGCAGGACATTTTGTAAGAGGAGAACAGGGAGTAAAACTTTCTGGATCATCTGAAATAAATGGAAACCTTTCTTCTGAGAAGAATGTTAGGATTGATGGTTCAACTAATATTGCAGGAAATGTAGTGGGAGAAGATGTTCTTTTTGGAGCCTCTGAGGACATTAAAAAGAGACAACATTATAGAGTTCATGGCAGTATACTGGCAAAGAATAGAGTTGAGGTAAACAAAACTCACGTTGATGGAGATGTAAAAGGAAAGTATATAATAGTTGGTAAAGGGTCCGAAATTCTTGGAACTGTGTATTACGTTAAGAATATTGAAGTCGATAAGAAAGTAAAATTAGCTAATGAGCCAATTCAGATTAATTTAGATGAATTATAAGCAAAGAAATCCGATTACATAGTAAATCAATTCAAATTACATTAATTCAATTTCTACGAGAACTGATTCAGGAATCTGAATTTTCATAATGAGATGCATACTGCGTTCATTTGCAATAATTTCAAAAAGTCTTTTATGAATACGCATCTCAAATTTAGCCCAAGTACTAGTACCTTGCCCACTAGGCGCTTTCATTACAGGAACACGTAGTCTCTTTGTAGGAAGAGGAATAGGACCATTTTTTCTAATGCCTTGTGATTTACATACGCTCTCTATTTGCCCGCATACTGATTTAAGTGCGTCTAATTGAGTGGATGATAACCGTATGCGTGCTTTTTGTATGTTTCACTCACCAATAGAAAATTATATTTAAAATTTATGGTTCTTGCTTAAATTTTATGGTTTTTATAATTATTACTCGTAAATAAATTTTTTTATCTAATCTAAGAAAACCCTAATAAAAATTTGTTCCACAATGAATATCTTTTAAACTCTTTAAGGGGTGTGTTAGTGAATAATACATGAAAGCATTGAACATACTGTTCATCTTTTAATTAGAAATTAGTTTTTATAAAAAAAAAAAAGAAAATAATTATTATCTCTTACGTCGTTGATATATGATGAAAATAGTCATTACAGTAGCTGTAGTAGCAGTTATTATTAAACCTGTCCAAAAATCCAAACCTGTGGAAGCATTATAAAGCCAAAGTGTAATCTTTAATAATAAATTCCATTCAGAATCTGGATCATCATAAGAATCGAAATAAGAAGTTCCATCTCTGTCACTATTCTCTTCATATTCGGGGTGGGGGAAACTAAGAAATACGGTACCAATCCCATAGTCGAAAGTAATCATACCGGGTTGATCATTATGTATATATGTCATTATAGGATTAACATTGGACATGTCTTCAGAATGGAAATAACGCGATGACCAATAAAGCAATTGATAAGAGGCAGGTTCATCGGATAGATCTGGTCCAGTTGATCCTTGATTAACATTCATCTCAAGTATATATGTACCTGAGGGGATTTCTGGATTAGTAGACAGAAAATAACCGTCGATAAGATTAAGTTCATTAGCACCAAAAGAAGAACCGCCACAGATACCGAAATATGAACCACCATTCCTAAGGAAATTCCTAATAATCGCTAAACCTTCATCCCCTAGAAGTGCATAGAATAATAACGAATTCCCTCCTGGAAAAGCTAATATATCGTAATTAGATAGACCACCTCCGAGTATACCATTCGCATCTATACCATTCACAGTAGCATTCATCCACTCAAACATTTCTACTAAAGCGTAATAGCTGCTTTGTAGTGCGCCGCTATCATTATATACTGCTATGTTAACACCATCTAAGTCATCTTGTCTTTGGGAAACTCCATATCTTATATTAAAGATATTGATTGTCACGAGTAAAATGAGAAGTGTAAACAAAAACAACTTTCTTGATCGCAAGTTATTTAATTTAGAAAGATGATTTCTCATATTCTTTACACTGATTATAATATTAATTTCATTTATTTTAATAATATCAATTGACTTAATAATAGATTAAACTCATCAGATTATTGGGCTTAATATTATGACTGATGAAGATATTTTGACTAATAATGAAGTGATATTCGTGGTTTGTTAGTCAAGAAAAACCTAATAAAAATTTATTTCCTAAGTGTACGTTTTTTAAGTATTTTTTTGCAATATCCAAACTTTTTAGAGCTTGTTTGCGAGGTGTAATACCTAAATCCCTCATTTGATAATCTCCATGAAATATTAACAGACTGTAAGGGATTTCAGGATTGATATCGCTAACAAATTTGGCAATCTGCTCGACTTCTTCATGGTTTGTATATCCCGGGACCATTAAAGTACACCCACTCATTTCAAACAAGCCTTTCCTTGTTCCAAAATATTTCTCTGCAAGAAATTTGAAGTTTTCTAATGTTCTTCTGTTGCTTATGCCACATAAAGCTAAATTTAATTTTTCATTAAAACTCTTTAAATCAAATTTGATATTTCCTCCCGTCTTAATGGCAATTTGTATACATTTTTCAATCCAATCCCTGTTTCCACTACCGTTCCACTCCCAACAAATTCTCATTACTCTCCTTCTATTATATATTTTGTCAAGGATTTTTTCAGCTAAATTAATTGAAAACGGCAGTTGAGATTCAGGAGTACCTCCAAAATAACATAAACATGTGATTTTTTCATTTTTAACTATTTGATTAGCTAATGTTTCAACATCGAATAAATGTCGCTTACTAAATAGCTTATGACTACTATTCTGACAGAAGAGACAATCAAACGTACATCCATAAAGAAACGCCGCATAACTGTATGTCCCAAATTCAGGACCTTCATAATTTGAAAATTCAGGATATCCAGAAGAAGTTCCTGCAGGACAAAACCATCCATTACAACAATTAGTTGGATTGGGATCAATATACCCATGGAGATAACCTTTCGATTTTGAAGGGTATGGTAATTGCCCATTTTTTCTTAATTGAATATTTCTCAAACCGCAATAGCTAACATCATTATCAGAAAGTCTGCATTCATTAGTACATAAATTACATCTCAATTTGATATTTGGTCGTTCTGCTTTAGGAGGTTTCTCAGGAAGTTCAACAAGTTTCCGGACTTCTTTATGAACATTTAATATATGGGGCTTAATTTTGCTCCAATCTCCTTCGAAAATACAGTTTCTACAGACTTGAAGAACCTCTGAAATGACCTTTTCTGTTTTCCCACAAAATTTACAAGTTCCCATATCAAATCTTTACGTGCTTTTCTTAAGCAATAAGGAGGTTTGCCCAGATTTCTGGTTAGGATTATTCTTAACCATAAATCCTTTAAAACCGTTATTGATAAATGATTTATTAAACATTGTTAATTCTTGATCATCCCTAGGATAGAATTCTATAACAATTCTCCCATTGGGTTTCAAAATTTTGTTCAGATATTTCCCTGTTTCATTTACGAGTTTAACTTTTTCACCAAAATTCTCCAATCCGTAGGTGATAAAATTATAAGATGATATTGAGATTATATGATCAACAGAATTAGCCCTAATAGGTAAAAAATTAATATCAGCTAATATCAATTCTAAGAATTTTAAATCTGTTGAAACCTCTTTTTTTTGTCTGGCTTTTGATAACATATCGTTTAAGATATCTATACCAATCACTCGAAACCCATTTTGAACTAACACTTCTGAAGAATAACCCGTACCGCAACCTAAGTCTAATATCAAAGATTGTTCTCCTATTTCAATTCCAGTATCATTAGTATCATTTAATTTTTCATCGAATAGATATTGTAAAGTTATTGAGGTAGTTCGCTTTTGATTTCGTTCCATCGATTTTGAACTATCATATTCTTCTGCTTTATTATCAATATAATCATCTGGAAATATTGGGATTTGATTTTTTCTTACCAATGTAACTAAAAATAGTCATCGATAATACAAAAAAAATTGGTTAATAAGTCCTTTGCTTTAAGTTTTCTCCACCACAATGAACACATTGCTTTATCTTACTTCTAAATTTATTTCCACAATCTTTACATTTCCAATACTGAGCAATTTTATAACTTAATGGCAAGTTTGCTAGCTTATACCAATAACCTTTTCTCTTTTTATAGTAAAGAATTACCAAACCACCTAATAGTAAAAGATCTCCTACTATTAATATAACAGGGTATGGTAACATAAAAATACTATCACCTTGGAACGCCGAACTAAATAATTCAGTTATAAAATAAGAACTAAAAATTATTCCAACAATAAAAATTGCGAAAAATAAGTATACTCCCTTATTTGCTAAAGATTTTTCTTCTAGTTCATTCAGATCCTTCTGCTCTATTCTATTCCTTTGTTCAAATTCTCTCGCTCGTAAATTCTTAGTTTTACAGAGGTATATTCCCGATAAACCAATTATTACGCAGGCTTGCCCGATAATATTAATGTAATAAGTATACATATAAATCATCATAAAAATTACAAAAAATCCTCCAAGACCAGTTAAAACATGCCCTATTGTCCTATATTTTGCGGGTACCATATAAAAAAATATTTCTGCCATTTTAAATTTCGCGCTCTTAATTTAACTTTACCATTATTAAAATGTCTATTACTGCTCTTGTTTTATCTGGTTATAAAGATTATTCTAAGAGCTACCAATAAAAGCAACAAAAATAGAAGTAAAAAAAAAATTTCACCTACCTATAATCTAATTTAATGTTCTTTTATCATGCACAAATGTAAAAATCATTTAAATTTATATTAATTAATATCCAAATATACCATAAAAAAAAATTAAATGTCATAATAAGACAAAAAATGGGATTTGGGATTTGGTCATGACGGGAAAAAATACTATCCTCATTGTTGATGATGAGCCAGATATTGTAAATCTAACTGAGAAATTTTTAAAATTGGGGGATTTTGACACAATTACAAGCAGCAATGCGAAAGAAGCGATGAAGATCATAGAGGAAAGTTATGATAGAATCGCTCTAATACTTCTTGACATAATGATGCCAGGCCGAAGTGGATATTCGGTATTGGAAGAAGTCAAGAATAATGATAAATATAAGGATATCCTTGTAGTTTTATTTACTGTTAAAAGTTTTAATGAAGATGTTCAAAAAGGAAAAAAGTTAGGCGCTGATGCCTATATAACTAAACCATTTTCGGGTAAGGAACTTTTAAACAGAATAAAAGAGATTTTAGGGAATAATAATAATTAATCCTTCAGTTTTTCTATTTATCTTTTTTTTGTGAATCTCATTATTTAATTAGCTTATTTTAAATTCAAATCTAAAAACTTTTATATGATTTGAGCAAATTATCTTCACCTAATTAAAATTTTATTTCAAATGCAAAAACGGGTGAATGAAAATGGTATATGAAGCTGAATCAGATAAAATTCCGTTTTTTAAGCAATATTTTTCTGTGATAATCTTATTCGCAAATATTGCCGTATTTATTTGGCAGTTATTGGATCCTATTCCTGGTAATATGCATATTGATTCTGCTTTTGTTCCTGCTGATTTCTTTGCAGGTCAAAATTGGTGGACGTTAATTACGTCAATGTTCATGCATGGAGACTATGTCCACATAATCATGAATATGTGGTTTTTCATAATCATAACTGATAATTGTGAACATGCAATGGGACATATCTTATATTTGATTACTTATTTTGTTTCAGGATTTTTCGGTAGTCTCTTACATGCATTGAGTACATTAATAATTCCAATACCTGGATTTGACGCTATTCCTTCCTTAGGTGCTTCTGGAGCAATTTTCGGATTGATGGGTGTTTACTTAATTCTCTATTCTGAGAATAAATTCTATTTACCCTCGGCAAGTGGCACGTCAATGCGAAAAGTAAGTGCGGGGTATTTTATACTCACCTATTTTATAGCTGAATTATCATACGCGCTATATTCGTTAATTGATCCATTCAGTCTTGGTCAAACAGCTCATTTCGCCCATGTAGGGGGATTTATTGCAGGAGCGATAATAGCTGGAGTATATAAAGGGATAAAAGGTTCATCGTATAAGAAGAAAAAACCCTAATCAATTCAAATTTTTATTTTTTCTTTTTTTTACAGGTTATTATTTACATACAGGATTAGTAATTGAATTAGAAAGTAAACCAAATACAAAAATAAAGGTATTAATTAATAAAAATTTTTATCTCCGAATTCTTGCGGAATTCAAAATTAAATCCTACCATTTTTTGATTTAATTTTTTTGAGATCTATTTATTAGTTTTATTTTCTTCAGCTTCTCTTAGTTTTCGTAGTTTTTGAGCTCTCTGATACCACATATTTAACATTCCTCAACTCGTACTGTAGCAATCATCATCAAACTCGAGATCCAAATAATCTTCTTGATCTTCCATTATTTTTAGACCACCTATGTTCTAAGTTTCCTAAATCAAATTACAGATATTAAAGTCGCGTTTATGAAAAATAAAAAGCTAATCATGAACAATAATTTTTTATAAATACTTATAATAGAGTTTTAATATCCAATAAAGGAGAATAAAATCTATGGTTTAATCTCGAATTCTTTGCGGAATTCAAAAGAAGAGATCCTAGCTTTTTTGATCTACTTCCCGAGATTTTGTTATTTATTTTTTGATAGTTTTTTTCTAAGTCGTTTTTTTTTTATTCCTCTTATACATGCTATAACGCCATCGATAATGCCTCATCCTGTACAGTGAAATTCATTGCTATAAGAATCTGAAATCTCACTATCCAGTTTATTTTTCCATTCTGACATATTTTTTCAATTTTTAGCGTTTTTTAGATAAAAAAGCAAATGAGGAAATAAATATGTTGTTATTATAGTTTTAAACCATATTAGCATAAATTTTTAAAAACAAAATCTACTTTTTATTTAATTTATATTTTTCAGAAAAGTGATTTAAATGCTATTTCAATATTGGAGTTTAATCGAAGGCTTTTTTAATTGGGTTGCCAATTCTGCAGCAATAATGATGGTTTTAAGTGGTGCAATGGCAATTACTTGGTTTGGATATGAAAGAAAAAGAAGGGGATCTTTTACCAAGAGAAAAGTTGAACAAGAGGAGGAATTTGACGTTTCTAAATTTTTGCGGGGTTTATCTTATTTAGGATTGATTTTAGGGGTATTTGTTATTTGGAGTGG
>JABAHP010002151.1_pt2 | contig 11153 bp, 10 predicted proteins | sample 7062081 | NCBI WGS metagenome assembly JABAHP01 (sample SAMN14534357, study PRJNA622989) | marine sediment metagenome | biome: marine biome [ENVO:00000428]; feature: marine pelagic biome [ENVO:01000023]; material: deep marine sediment [ENVO:00002113] | place: India: Gulf of Kutch | collected... | reverse complement strand
ACGGACTGATAATGACAATATACTTCGAGCGGCAGCCAAGGGCAAAAAGCCAGAACAAAATGAGATGGTGGCTATATACGGTCATCGGAAAGGAAGAAGAAGATGAGTGAGATGATATCTATTTGCGGCTTGTTATGTAATGAGTGCGGAGCATTCATTGCAACAAGCAACAATAGTGACGAAAAAAGAGCGGAGGTGGCTGAACTCTGGTCCCAGCAATACAACCAGAACATCAAACCGGAAGATATCAACTGTGACGGCTGTATATTAGACGGTGAACGTCTTTTCGTCCACTGCAAAGCCTGCAAGATAAGAAAATGTGGAAAAGAAAAGGCAGTTGAAAATTGCGCTCACTGCGATGAATATGCCTGTGAAAAGCTCGGAGAATTTTTTAAGAAGGCTCCAGATGCCGGGAGACGATTAAATGAAATAAGAAGCAAACTCTAATATTTTGACCACTTCTCGGCGAATCCAAATTCTATATGTCAAAAATACAAGATGTAAAAAAAGAACGCTCTACTGCAAGCGCAAAGTCTAACAGGACCGTAGCGTTAAAGACACCTACTACTGTCGACAGGGGAATTCCTTGTAGATTATACTACAAGCAAATTCACAAACCTATAAATCTACAGGCTCTGAGCGAAACATTCGCAACGTTAAACAATCCTTCAATTCTCGGCGGTAATATTGCCAGGAAAGATACAGACAGATTCAGCTACTGGGGGGCCGGTCCTAAAGAAGTATTTGAATTCCTATCAGGACAAACAGAGCCATTTACAAAACTGCAAAAAGTCCTGAACAAATACAAACTAAAAGATCATGAAACCGCCCTGCCCAAAGGGATGTTTCGTGGTGGATGGGTGGGGTATTTCAGCTACGAACTCGGCCGGTATATCGAGAAACTGCCGGAAAGCACAATCGATGACCTCCGGATGCCGCTGATTCGACTGTGTTTCTACGACCGTTTTATCGCATACGATCATCTGGAAGATACTTTATGGCTCATCGAATTACAGACACCGAACGATACTCAAAAACCGCAGGAAAAATTAGCCGCTCTGGAAAAATTACTGGGTGAATCCGAAAGAACTCATCTTTCATCACCCCGGCCAGCGGATATTGAAAATATAGATTTCTCACAAATTCGATGCAATATGGATAAGAGTTATTATCTGGAAGCCATCGAGAAAATAAAACGCTATATCTATGACGGCGACGTTTACCAAATAAACTTTTCGCAGCGATTCGAATGCGACTATCAAGCCAAGGCGATAGACCTTTTTCACTGGCAAAATTATTACAATCCCAGCCCTTACTCCGCCTATATCGACGCCGGGACTTTTCAAATTGTAAGCGCTTCACCTGAGATGTTTATAACAATCGAGGATGGCATAATCAGCACCAAGCCGATTAAAGGCACGCGGCCACGGGTTAGTGAAGCCGGAGAGGGTGAGAACATCAACGCAAAGAATTTCGACGAGCTGGCCGGGAGCGAAAAAGAGCAGGCCGAGCTTAATATGATAGTCGACTTAGAGCGAAACGATATCGCGCGAATCTGCGAACCCGGGACCAGAAAGGTCGTTCAGCCAAGAACTATCGAAAGCTATCCGACCGTTTTTCATGCTGTTGCAACCGTAGCCGGGCGGCTTCGAAAAGAGATTATATTCTGCGATATTCTAAGGGCGATGTTCCCCGGCGGCTCCATTACCGGCGCTCCGAAAATCCGCTCGATGGAGATTATCGACGAGACCGAACCGACGGCAAGAGGCGTCTATACCGGCAGTATTGGTTATATCGGCCTCGATGGCAGCGTCTCCCTGAATATTGCCATACGAACGATTATTATCAACAACCAAAAGGCCTTTACACAGACCGGCGGTGGCATTGTCGCAGACTCCGACCCACAGGCCGAATGGAATGAAACTCTCACAAAAGCAAGAGCGTTACTGGCCGGTATCAGGGCAGTGCAATGTAACAGTTAAGGGCAATACAATGGGATTATTAGACCGCGATGTGATTCATTCGGAACCTTGTGTTCGTGCTTTTTCGCGTATTTTCTGGGCTTTTTTGTTTTTCCTTGATTTTCGGATTGGAATCAACAACGTGCACATTGATGTACTGCCCGATTTTATCGGATGGATTTTGATGGCTACGGCATTGGGCTGGATATTAGGGCTGCACTCAGACATAAAGTTAATTCGGACCCTAAGTCTCGTATCGATTTTTCTTTCAATCTTTGATCTTATTGAGATTAAGAAGAAAGTTAGTGGAATCTCTTACGATATTTCGATTTTTTTCCCCGTTGGGATTGCCCTGGCCATTCTAAGCATTATAGTCATCTGGAAGCTATGTGGCGTGATTATGGACATGGCCGAGGCCGTCGGCAACCAGCTAATCAGAGAACGGGCGGATTTCCGCAGAAAACTGTATCTGGCTTTTATGATTGCATTGCCGGTTGTTATGGTAATTTGTTTTGTTGTTCCGCCCCTGATACCGATAGTTGCTATCGGTGGCCTCATCGCAGCCATTGTGATTTTTTGCCTGCTGATGGGCTTAATGAAAGCAACAGTAAATATATGTGTCAGCTAAAAACGCTGGAATAGTCGAAGACTATGATCCGTGAAAAGAACGGGAAAAACTAAAGCAAAAGCAAGAGCGCTGCTGGCCGGTATAAAAGCAGTGGAAAAAACCTAAATGTTAGTCTCTAATATACGTCCTTGCTAAATAAAGTTTATAAGATGAAAGTAAAACAGATATTTTTGAGCCCAGCGACTATCCTTGTGATAGCAGTTATGATAGTGGGACTTTCTTTGACAATATATGGACAAACGAGCGTTGGAATCTCAATGATGATATTTATTCCATCTGTCGCAATATTTATCCGCTCATTGTTTTTAAGTTTGAGCTCCAATAGGAAACAGGCCATCACTATGCTAATTGGTCTGGCAGCACTTTTCTTAAATGCTTACGTGGTTCTGGAACTTAGATCGAGTAGAAATTTTGCTTTTTTTTGGCTTTCAAATTCTTTCATTATTTTTGGAATAAGTGGATTGATTTATATCTGCAGAAATAAAGATGGCAATAAAACCAAGAAATAAGGCAAAGTAAAACACGAGAAAAATTCGCCAGAAATGAAGAAATGGCTGAGAAGGTTTTTCTAAATGACAAGTTGGTAGATATTGACAAGGCCGGGATATCGGTCAGCGATAGCGGTCTTTTGTACGGGGCCGGTCTTTTCGAGACGATGCGAAGCTATAACGGCGTGGTCTTCTCACTAAAAGACCATCTGGACCGGCTGTTTTTCAGCGCATGTGCCTTCTCGATAAAGCCGCCACACAGAAAGTTTATCACCGAAGCCATATATAAAGTCCTCAAGGAAAATAAATTGACCGATGCACGGCTACGCCTGACACTAACCGGCGGGCCAATGGTCGTATCAGAGGAACAGCGGCGGCCGACACTGCTTATTACAGCCGCGAAATTAGTGCCCTATCCAGACGAATATTATAAGAACGGCGTTATGGTCGTGCTGTGCCCATTCAGGCAAAATCCCGCTGAGCCGACCTGCGGGCACAAAACGACAAGCTATTTCTCTCGCATAATGGCCCTGAAATGGGCACACCAAAGGAAGGCCGCCGAGGCGATATGGTTTACAGTAGATAACCGCCTGGCGGAGGGGTGCATAAGCAACGTGTTCCTTGTCAAAGATTCGGTTCTATATACACCGCCGATTGAAACGCCGGTGCTTGCAGGGGTGGCGAGAAAGACCGCCTGTCAGATTGCCATGAAAAATTCCATTAAATTGGTTGAAAAAAATCTGTTTATAGACGATTGTTTAGCAGCAGACGAGGCCTTTCTGACCAATGTAATTATGCAGATTATGCCGATAAGCAGTATAGAGAAGCACGCAGTAGGCAACGGCAAGGTCGGGGCGATGACTAAAAAACTGCAAAAAAGCTTCAAAGAACTTATCAAAACCGAATGCAGGCAAGGAAAATGAAGATAAAAGATATCGCAGCAACGATTGAGAAAATAGCAGATCCAAAACTGGCGCAGGACTGGGACAACGTTGGCCTGCTCATCGGCGATGCGCGGCGCAATGTAAAAAACATTCTGCTGACAATCGATGTTACCGCAGAAGTTTTGGCTGAGGCAAAAAGATTAAAAACCGACCTGATTATCAGCTATCATCCCATCATCTGGGACGGCCTGAAACAAATCAGAGCCGACGGGGCAAGCGGCACCGTCTATAAATTGATAAAATCGGGGATTGCAGTTTTCTCGATACATACCGCTTTAGATGTTGCGATAGGCGGGGTGAACGACGGCCTTGCAGAGATTGTCGGTATTTTTGACGCCGAGCCTATCGGCGATTACGTTGACAATCCAACCGGCGATAATTACAAACTCATTGTCTTTGTTCCGATCGAATCTGCGGCCAAAGTCTCAAATGCCATTTTCGCCGCCGGAGCAGGTATAATCGGCAATTACAGGAATTGCAGCTTCGGCGCCGAGGGGACCGGGACGTTTCTGCCCTTGAAAGGCGCAAAGCCGGCTATCGGCAAAAAAGGGCGACCGGAAAAAGTGCCGGAGATAAGGTTCGAGACGATTGTGCCTGCTGAAAAACTGGCCGATTGCATCGAAGCGATGATAAAGGCGCATCCTTACGATACACCCGCCTTCGATGTGTTTAAGCTCTACGATACACAGGGCAAATTCGGCCTTGGGCGAATCGGGAAAGTAGTCCCGCCGGTACGGATAAAAGAGATTATCGGGAACATAAAGAAATATACCGGTGCAAAAGCCGTCGGCATAGTCGGAGACGAAAAGCGGCTGGTCAAGACCGCCGCGGTTTGCGCGGGCTCGTGCGGCAAGATAATCAATTCCGTCATCGCCGCGAAAGCCGATTGCTATGTCACCGGCGAACTGAAACATCACCAGGCATTAGCCGCACAAGAGGCGGGATTAACCTGTATTTGCCTGAGCCATACCGTCTCGGAGCGGTTTATACTGAAGAAATTAGCCAAACAGTTGCAAAAGCAAATCAAACAGGTAACAATCAAGATAAGTAAAAAGGATGCAGACCCGTTCAAATGGAAAGAACTATGACAAAAGAGCACGAAGAGAACACACCAATCCAAGAGGATACACAGGAAGAAATCCAATTATCATCCGAAGCCGAACCGGCGCTGGAGTCGGTTGTTGAGGCCGTTCTGTTTGTCAGCGATGAGCCTCTCTCGCCGAATCGGTTGTCTGATATCGTTGGAACACCTGTTAAAAACATACGTCAGCACATCAAAGATCTCAACGATAAATACCAGGCCAACAATAACTCCTTTAGAATAGAGGAAATTGCCGGCGGATATCAAATACTAACCTTAAGCAGCTTCAATCCCTGGCTGAAAAAGCTGCTTCGCGTCCGCAGCGACAGCAAACTGAGCCCCGCCTCCCTGGAGACGCTCGCGATAATTGCGTACAAACAGCCGGTCATACGGGCCGATATAGAATCTATAAGGGGCGTCGCGGTCGGTGAGATAGTGCGCTCGCTTATGTACAAGGGGCTTGTGAAGATTGTCGGCCGGGCCGAAGTATTAGGAAGACCGATGCTCTATGGAACAACAAAGAAGTTTCTCGAAGTATTCGGATTGAATACACTAAAAGATCTGCCGAAAATCGAAGAATTAAAAAAGCCCCCTGCCTGAAAGGGTCTCTTTCGATTATTCATTCTGTCGTTAACAAAGGATGAAGCGATGGGCACGAAGTGCCACAACCATGACTTTTACTCTACCGGACAAGGCAACCATAATTGGGTAGTTACCCGCCGGGCTTTTCTAAAGACATCAGTGGCGACACTTGCCGGTCTGGCCGTCGCACCGCTGTCCTGTACCCAGTGGACCACATCCGGCCGAAGGCAAGGCACCGCGCGATTCGGTATAGTTACCGACAGTCACTACGCCGACTCAGATACCGTCGGCTCAAGATATTACAGACACTCTTTGGACAAAATGAATGAATGTGTCGAACTGATGAACGAAAAAAAAGTCAATTTCCTCATCGAACTCGGCGATTTCAAGGACCAGGACAATCCTCCCATCGAGCAAAAGACTATCACTTACCTGCGGACCGTCGAGAAAGTATTCCAAAAGTTTAACGGTTCAACCTACCATGTCCTCGGCAATCACGACATCGACAGTATCTCAAAAGATCAGTTTCTGATAAATGTAGAAAATACCAAGATAGATCGAGAAAAAAGCTACTATTCGTTCGATTCCAACGGTGTGCACTTCGTGATCCTCGATGCAAACTACAAATCCGACGGCACAGAATACAACCACGGCAACTTTGACTGGACCGACGCAAACATACCACCCGCGGAAATAAACTGGCTCAGACGAGACCTTGCCGCCGCACGCGGACCCGTTATTGTATTCATTCACCAGCTACTTGACGGCACCGGCTCTGTGTATGTCAACAATGCCGCGGCTATCAGGCAAATTCTCGAGAAATCGAGCAAGGTCAGGGCAGTGTTTCAGGGCCATCATCACGAGGGAAATTACAGTTACATCGAGGGTATTCACTACTACACATTGAAGGCAATGGTGGAAGGTCCCGGTGATGAAAACAACTCGTATGCCATTGTCGAAATTCTACCGGACCAAAGTATCACCGTAACCGGTTACCGCAAGGCCGTCAGTAAACAGCTTGATCCCGCAATCGTCAAGGTTTGACGCCTTGCTTCACAGCTCCTCATATTGCCAATATAATACTGTTTATAGCAGCTATTTTTTGAGTGATTTATCAAGTGCTTTGAGAATGCTATCGGCTACATGTTCAGCCAGGTAACCGGAACCCTCGGCGGTAAAGTGGACGTTGCCATTCGGCAATTGGATTTGGCTTAACTTAGGTAAGGCGTGAGAATAAAGGTCGTTAATCGTTACGCCGTTTTCTTTCATAATTTTCTCGGCGGTTTTATTATACCTTATTTCGTCGCCCCTGATACGGCCGGGCTCGCCATCGGGAACAGGCGTCGTGCTGGCCCAGATAAGCTTTGCACCGGTAGCCTTGAGTATCTTAACAAGCTTATGCAGATTCTGTTGATACTCTTCGAACGTCAAATCCAACTTGCCGTTTACCTTGTCCTTACGGCCGGGGATTTTTGAATTTCGACTTCTGTAACAAAGGTCGTGGAGTCCCCAGTTGAAGTGTATTACATCCCATTTGCCGTCACCGAGCCATTTGTGGATGTTTTCAAGGCCTATGCCGGTATGTCTGGCATTGGTGGGTACCCTGTGGACATTGGCCTTGCCTGCAAGCAGCTTGCGAACGGGAAGTGTATAACCAATCGAGATAGAATCGCCAATCAACAGCACTCGCGGCAGGCCCGGGGTGTCCTTTATGGGCGCGAAAACGGGATTTACGCGCCTTTTTTTCCTTGTGGGCTGCTTTGGTTTCGAGATGTCTTTTAAATAACCTAATGAAGTAAGAAACTTGTCAGCCTCCCGGATGGTCTTTTTAAAGGAGCTGTTATCCTTGTCCCTGCCGTAGTTAAAAAAGCCGTGTCCCTTACCTTCGAACGGCACAAGCCGGCAGATATTGCCGGACTTTTTCATCGCTGCGCAAAAACGCTCAACGCTCTTGAAAGGGACCGTCCGGTCGGCAGTTCCGTGGAAAATAATACACGGTGGAGCCCCTTTTTTTACGTGCTGCAGGGGGGAGAGGTCTTTTACACGATTCCCAAATCCTCTATCCGACCGCCCTCTTTTCACCAGGCCTACCAAGTCCACAGCCGGATTGAACAGCACTAAGGCGTTCGGCTTAGAACTGATGTTCGGGTCTTCATTTTTTTCATCGAATCCCTCAATCACGCCTGTACAAGCCGCCACATGGCCTCCAGCCGAACCGCCACCCGCAACGATTTTGTTGGGATTGACGCCAAGCCGGGCCGCGTTGGCCCGAACCCAGCGAATAGCAGACTTACCATCAGCAACACATTCGAAGGGAGTTGTACCGTGCCTGTTTTTGACACGATATTCAGCAGAAATCGCCAGCATACCACGCGAGGCTAAGTATTCGCACTGGCGGTAAAATTGTCTCGGATTACCGCTGACCCAGCCGCCGCCGAAAAAGAAGACAATCGCAGGTGATGATTCTTCCGCGTCCCGCTGAAGGGGCTTAAAAACGTGCAGTTTCAATTCGACTTCGCCGATGGTTTTGTAAACCATAAGTTCCGGCTTTACGGCACCTTCTTTGGGTTTGCTCTGACGTTCTGCCGCCGCCACTGAAAACACATTGGCCACTATGCAAGCGAAAAATATCACAATAGTCTTTTTCATTTTTTAAATCTTTCAAAATAAACTATGAATTAATCCCACGGCAACTCCTTTGTATCACCACTGACAGCATGCTCAGGGCGGGGGTGCTCGGAATTAAATACATAAAGGTGTTCTTTATTCTCGACTACAACAAAACTTTCATCAATAGTTCCATCCGATTTGGTGACCTTATCAAGCGAAAGCCCTAAATGTTTGGCAAGGAATTTATAGGCACCGAGCCTCTTCGAAAGTCCATAATCGTGCCCTTCTTCGGGAAGATGAACGTTTTCTATCTTGTCCCCGGCGCCGAAAAGTTTATAAACATTGCGAATATAAGGAAATTCAACGTGCGGCGTATTTTTCGTCCAGTCTTTACCGTTTGAGATTAATAACTGTGGACGAGGGGCGGCAAGAGCAGCAATGTCGGTATTGTTTGTTTCGTGAGTTTGGCTTTTGTGGATAGGCATGCCGCTTTCGCAGTTACATCCTCCGAAGAAGTGGGCCGAGACCATTACAGTGGGAACCGAAACAGCGATGCGGTCATCCAGAGCCGTCAAAAGAAACGATTGTGTCCCTCCACCGGAGGCACCGGTCACGGCTATCCTTTTGTGGTCCACTTCTTTTAGTGAGACAAGAAAATCCACTGCCCGGATGCTGTTCCAAGTCTGTAATTTAAGCACTTTCGGCCTGCCGTGTTTCCATCCGGCCTCTTTCCAATCTCCCCACCCAACCATATCGTAGGCAAAAACGACTGCACCCATACGCGCCAACGTGGCACACCGTTTCTGCATATCGGGCCTAAAGCGTCCATAGTCATTGCTGCTTCCCCAATGGCCGTGGGGACACAGGATAGCTGCAAAAGGCCTTTTTCCTTTTAACGGACGATACAAACTTCCCGTTACAAATACGCCGGGCAAACTTTCAAACGCGACGTTTTCAACCGTGTATCCATCGTATTTGCGTTTGCTGTGAATGATTGGATTCAGCGGGCACTTTTTAGGAAATGGCAGAAGTTCCATTCCTCTAAGGATGCTTTCGCGAACATTTTTCGCCCGCTCTTTCCACTCGGCAAGATTGGAATAGGTCTTAGCAAATTTGGCAAGCTGAGCTTTGGCGGCCTCTTCACTATGGTAATTGCCCTGGCAAAGCTGAGGTTTTTTGCCCCACTCAGCCAGCGGTTTTACCTCAGCTATTTTAACAACATTGCCATCACTCCAGACCGGGGACAGTAAAATCACAAGCTGTATATTGCCTTTAGCTTCAGGCAGCCGAACCATAAGCCGGGTGACACCTTTATTAGTTTTCTGGGGCGGTTTTTGCTCGGCCGACTCAACTACGAATTCGGCACCTACGGGAGACAATACCCGAGCAATCAATTCTTTACCCTTGAGACTTAGCGCTGCACTGCCGCCTTTTCTGACAGCAATTTTAGCATCAGTGGTCATACCCCATGCCACTTCGCACGGCTTTTCAATCTCGAACTCATCCTGTACAAGTACTGCTCGCCGATTTTCCAATATCGCAACGCCGCGTGTCGCCTTCTTCGCAAAATCTTTGTAAGCCTGTGTCAAATCGACAAGGACAAAAGCCGACGATTTTTCAGACTCGAACTTGATAAATTTCGACTTCGCCAGAGCATCCTGATCCTGACCACTCAAAAGAGGGATGTTATGACTAAACGAATTCAAGCGATAATATGACCACCGCCTGCCGCCTTTTTTTCTGTCCCAGTAACCGGGCATATTGTAATTGTCCGAACCAAGATCTCGTGCCCATCGAACACCAAGGGCATCAAGCTCGAAATTGCCGAGGTCCAGATGGCCGTGGTTGACCTGGTTGTAGCCGGCTTTGACACCTACGAACAAGGCATCGGGATCATCCCACGCGCTTCGAAATACGGCCACCTCAACGGGTCCGCGGAAATAACGGTCGAGGTCTTTCGGTGCCGGCTTTTCAGTTGAGGGAGGCACGTACCAAACCACATGCTGGGGACTTGCGCTGCGTTTGGCAAGCTCGGCGTGCTCGGCCTCGGAAAACAGGGGATTATTGTAAGTGCGGGCAAACCAGAACAAACATGGTATGGTCCTTCTCGAATTCCTTTCTCCACTGTCTGCAAGATTAAGATACAGCCCCGTGGGGCCGGTCATATAAATCGGGAAATTTGCCGCCTCTGCCATTCCTTTGATGCTCAAGAGACCAAAATCCTCGCCGAGCGCCGTTTCCAGTGCCGTCAGGCCATAGGCGGTGTATCTACTGGCATAGTGCCAGTAACCCGGCCCTTCACCCCAGGCACCGTCGGGGGCGTAAGTCTTCATGGCAAGTGGCAGCGAGCGAACGGCCGCGGGGATAATCCGCTCGGCATACTTTGGATCGGATTCGGCAACAGCCAAAGCACCGACTATCAGGCCTCCATTGCAAACCTGGTTCCAGTTATGTTCGCTTTGAGCCCACCATCTTTTCTTGTAGGCGATCATCCCTTCTTCGAGGCCGTTGTTGATTAAGCCGGCCTTAATCTTTTTGCGTGTAGGGGCATCGAGATACGAATACAGCCAGTCATATCCGACGCCGACTGCGTGTGACATCTCAGCCGTATCGAGGAAGTGGGAAGGATTCCAATCCTTGAACGCACAAACCGCCAGCAGATTTTCCTTGGCCTTTTTGGCATATTTCTCATCGCCGGTCCACCTATAAGCCAGGCCAAGGTTGTACATCCTGTGAACACACGCTCTGCTGACGGAAAGAAGCCTCGGCCCTATTTTTCTGTACTTAAGGACAGGTCTATCGACATACTCATCGGCCTGTCTGAGAACGTCTTTTATACACTTCTGCAGAACCTCATCG